>Ga0209413_1000002_pt1 | contig 60322 bp, 54 predicted proteins | sample JTO22cmmetaG_FD_184157 | JGI IMG/M metagenome (GOLD analysis project Ga0209413, IMG submission 184157) | Freshwater bacterial and archeal communities from Indian Creek, Illinois, USA - JTO22cm metaG (SPAdes) (version 3) | ecosystem: Environmental > Aquatic > Freshwater > Unclassified ...
AGAGCGTCAAGTATCTCTTTGCGTCGCTCGGGCAGATCGACCCTTTCCGTCGCTTCGTCAACGCGAAACCCTAGGGCGTCTAGTACATTGTCGAGGCGGCTACGCACTGTGGGGTAGGAGATGCCTAACTCCCTCTCCACCTCTTTGATATTGCCGCGACTCTTGACAAAGACCTCGAGAAAAGTCTTTTGTTCGTTGGTAAGAGCACAGAAACGACAGGGCTCAAAATCTCCCGTCAGGCTCGTGGCGCAGCGATGGCAATGGAGCTTGGCAACATGGAATTTTTCGCCGCATACTGGGCATAGGCCGGGGGCTTGTTTGCGCATAAAAGCGACCTCCTTTATAGATTTGTCATTCCTATTGTAATATAACAAAGGTAAAAGGTCAAAATTTCAAGGCATATATAAATAAAATCAAAGCGGCGGGTTATCCCCGCCGCTTTTGCTGTATGCGAATGTCCTCGCCATAAAGAGTGACTACCTCGCACATTTCCCACAGACGCGAGGCAATGCGTTCATCGTAGAGCCGCCCTATCTCCTGCACTTTTAGATTCGAAGAAACAACCAATGGCTTTTGATGGTTGCAGCGATAGTTCACAATATCAAAGAGCCTGTTGGTGACAAATTCCGTTACCTGTTCAGCGCCTAGATCATCAAGAAGAAGCACCTCGGCTTCACGCGCCGCCGACATGATGCGTGATTCGGTTGTTCCGCTACCTTCGGAATTAAAAGTATCTTTAATTGCGGCAATGAGATCGCAAAAGACCACATACAAGGTGGGCACGCGGGCCGCCAGCAAGCTGTTGCAAATGGAGCTTAGCAAGAATGTCTTCCCTAATCCTGGGTCACCCGAAATAAAAAGACCGCTTCGCGCTTGCCCCTCCATGATAGAGGCTACAAATGTCTGGCAGGTTTGCAGGGCATCACTGGCACAATGTCTCTCTGATACGCCAAGAGGGGTCATGGCGCTGCGTGAATACCAACTTAAGTCAAAGCGCGCGAAAGTTTGGGCCCGCAGCTTAGGAGGTAGCCCTGAATTACCGAGTATATGTACTAACTCGGCCTGTTGGCGGCAGTGGCAGGGCCTCCCCCCCACATAGCTTTCGTCCTGGCACTCTGCGCAAGACCAACGCGGTTCGGCATAGTCCTGCGGCAGGCCATGCTCCCTGAGATAAAGAGCGCGCTTTTCACGGGCCTCTTCTACCGCTTGCCCCTCACCCTGCCCCGCGACAAAAAGGCGCAAAGCGCGAGACACTTCCCCTTCAAGTTCGGCAAGGCGGGGGTGCGCCTGCAAAATGGCGGTACGGCGCTCTGCGGCCTCCCAAAGATTATTGAGTGCGGTGGATTCCTTAGTTGCCATGCCTTACCTCGTCACCGGCCGACTTTTTGATGCGGCGCAATATAATCTCTGTTTCGTCATACTTGCTCTTGCTGGGGGACAATGCAGGGCTAAGCGGAGGGGGCTCAGCACCACGCCTCGTAGTGCGCGCGTTGCGCTTGGCCTTCTTTTCTTGAAAACCAACGCGGTCGGACTCGGCTTGGGTAGCGGAAACAATGCCCTTGGCCTTCCAGTTGAGCAGAACCTGCCGGATGTATGGCAAGCTCAACGCACCCGCCTCAACTGCCACATCGGTGGCCAGACGCACCAAAGACTCGTCGTATAGTCGGCAAAAATCGCCCAAGAGCCCAATCTCTGTCATGCTCAGAGGGCGCCCGAAGCGGGCTTCTACCTCTACCATCAGCACATTGCTCTCCTTGGCTGGGGGCGTGCCCGTGGTACGGCGGGGGTCGCACAACACGTAGCTATTTTTTTCTAGCAGAATGAGGCCACTCTCTTGTAACTTGGCCCACGCGGCATGGCTCTCGTTGATGGACATTCCCAAGGGCAAACACACGGCCTGCTCCCATTCCGCGGAATAGGGCTCTGGCACTTCGTAATCAGCCAAGTACTTGAGGTAACAGTACAGCAAAGCCCCCGAGCCCCCAATGTGCCCTAGGCTTTCTGTCCATAGCTCATGAAAAATGATGGAGAACTCGCGGCGTTCCTCGCGTTTCTCCAGCTTTATGCGCTTTTTCGCCACTAAAATTCCTCCATCTGCGAGAGAGAACATGTATGACCTTTTTCGCCATGCCCGCCCCTATTCCTGCCTTCTAACATCGATAAAGCGCAAAACATGCTAGGGTTGTGGATGCAAAAACTCCCAAACGCGCCTAGCTAGGGCGTTACTAATACCCTCTACCGTGGCAATATCCTCTACCGTGGCTCTCTCGAGGGCGGCGAAATTGCCAAAGTGCTTGAGCAGCGCGACACGCCTGTGCGCCCCTATACCTGGGCACTCCTCAAGCCGTGAGGCCAGTTGCGCCTCTCGGCGCAATTTTTGGTGGTAGGCCAGGGCAAACCTATGCGCCTCGTCCCTCACTCGCTGCAACAAGTATTGCCCCTGAGTGTGGGGCGCGAAGATTATAGGTCGGTCGCGGTCGGGTACAAAGACTTCTTCTTGCGCTTTGGCCAGAGCTATCACGGGAATTTCGCGGCACTCTTCTTGCCTGAGCGCGTCTAAAGCTGCGTTTAATTGTCCGCGGCCTCCGTCAATAATTAAGAGGTCGGGTAAGGGCGAAAACTTGCTCTGGCCCTGGCGATAGGCAGAGAGTCGCCTCGTCAAGACTTCGTGCAAGGAGGCATAATCGTTTTGCCCCACCACCCACTTGATCCTAAAGCGGCGATAGAGGGAGCGCGCCGGTTTGCCCGCCACAAACACCACCATGGAACCCACCGCCAGCGTGCCCTGAATATGCGAGATATCATAACACTCTATCCTTTGCGGCGGGGATGAGAGAGACAAATGATGCGCCAATTCGGACAAGCCATTTTTAACTAGCTCCTCTTGACCGGTGCCTCGCGCCCATCTTTCGGATAAGGCCTGCGCGGCGTTACGCCCCGCTAGCTCGACCATGGCCTTGTTGGCGCCCCGCTTAGGGACTGTTAAGAGCACTTTAGATCCTCTCTGCTTACTGAGCACCTCTTCTAGCACTGACAACTCGTCTAGTGCCATGGGTAGGAGGATTTCTTTGGGGACGGCAGGAGAGGCGGCATAGTACTGCGCTATAAAGGCCGCGAGTATTTCTTCCCGGCCCTGTTCGGCACTGCCTCCTAAAAATACAGTCTCACGGCCTACAACCTTGCCTTCTCGCATATGAAAGATAACAGCACAGGCCTCCTCTAAACCGTCAATCAAGCCAACGATGTCGCGTTCCACATGCCTCGCGGCATCGAACTTTTGCTTTTCGGCCAGACTCTCGATGGCCCGAACTTGGTCGCGCAGAGTCGCTGCACGTTCAAAATCGAGCTTGGCCGCAGCTTTTTCCATTTGCTGATTTAAACCCTCCACAATGGGCGTGTGCCGGCCCTCGAGCAGCATTTCGACCCTCTTCACTAAATTACGGTATTCGGCCTCGCTCACTTCGCCCGTGCAGACGCCAAGACATTGCTTGAGGTGGTAGTTTAAGCACACTTTGCCGTTCACCAAGCCATAGGCTACGGTGCGACTGCAAGTCATAAGTGGTATGATGCGCTTTAAGAGCGTGAACATATCTCTGACTACGCTAACTTGCGGGTAAGGGCCGAAATAACGCGCTCCGTCATTTTCAACGCGGCGCACAATGGCTAGGCGAGGGTAAGGTTCCTGCACCGCCAAACGAAAATACGGATAGTGTTTATCGTCTTTAATGCGAATATTGTAGTGAGGACGCATCTCCTTGATGAGGTTACTTTCTAAAACTAAGGCTTCGCGCTCGGTATCAGTGATGATGTACTCGAAGTCCGCGGTCTTCTCAAGCATAGCCGCTACTTTCGGCACATGGCTGGCTCCGGCCTGAAAGTAGCTGCGTAGCCGCTGCTTCAAGGCCCTGGCTTTACCGACATAGAGCACCCGGCCTCCATCGTCCTTCATCAGGTAGACCCCAGGCAGGGCAGGCACGAACCTTAGTTTGTCCTCATGGGGCACAGCTCTTACCTCCCGCGGGCAGCTGCGGCAACACACGCGCTAGAAAGTGACCGGTGTGGCTGGCGCTGTTTTGGCTTACCTCCTCAGGGGTTCCTGTTGCCACGACGCAACCTCCACCCAGGCCACCTTCCGGTCCAAGGTCAATGAGGTAGTCGGCCGTTTTTATAACTTCTAAGTTGTGCTCGATGACCAAGACGGTGTCCCCCGCCTCGACTAGGCGATTGAGAACGCCGAGCAAGCGGTGAATGTCGGCGATGTGAAGGCCTGTGGTAGGCTCATCAAGAATGTAGAGGGTTTTACCATTACTCCTGCGCGCGAGCTCTGTCGCCAGCTTAACCCGTTGCGCTTCACCACCAGAAAGCGTGGTGGCTGGCTGCCCGAGCTTAATGTAGCCCAAGCCTACGTCATATAAAGTCTGCAATTTGCGCTCTAAGCGCGGCATATTGCCAAAAAACTCGAGGGATTGCTCAATAGTCATATCGAGAACCTCGGCGATATTCTTGTTTTTGAACTTGACCTCGAGTGTCTCACGACTGTAACGCTTGCCCTTGCACACTTCGCATGGTACATAGACGTCGGGGAGAAAGTGCATCTCAATTTTAATAATGCCGTCACCTTTACAGGCTTCGCAACGCCCACCCTTGACATTAAAACTAAAGCGCCCTGCCTTGTAACCACGCATCTTGGCCTCATTGGTTTGCGCAAAGAGCTGGCGCACAAGCTCGAAAGTGCCCGTATAGGTAGCGGGGTTCGAGCGGGGCGTGCGTCCGATAGGTGACTGATCTATTTCAATAATTTTGTCGATATACGAAAGCCCGGCCACCGCGCGATGCGCTCCCGGCCTAGCTTTGCTGCCGCTCAATTCTTGCGCTAAGTGCTTGTAGAGAATTTCATTTACTAAGGTGCTCTTGCCAGAGCCAGAGACTCCCGTCACGCAGACAAAGAGCCCTAGGGGAAAGCGCACATCGATATGGCGCAAGTTGTTTTCCGCTGCACCAAACACTTCTAGCCACTTGCCATTGGGCTGCCTGCGCTCTGCGGGAACTTCCACCGCCTTGCGGCCACTGAGATAATCCCCCGTCAGCGAGGCGGGGTGCTGACAAATCTCGGCCAAGGTGCCGGTAGCGACCACTTCACCGCCGTGCAGGCCGGCACCCGGTCCCATGTCAATAATATGATCGGCTAGGCGCATAGTGTCTTCGTCATGCTCGACTACGATGACCGTGTTGCCTAAATCGCGCAGATGCTGCAGGGTCTTGATGAGGCGCGCATTGTCGCGCTGATGCAGGCCAATGCTCGGCTCGTCAAGGATGTAGACCACACCCATCAAGCTCGAGCCAATTTGTGTTGCCAAGCGAATGCGCTGCGCCTCGCCGCCCGAGAGCGTGCCCGCCTTGCGCGACATGGCAATGTAGTAGAGACCCACATTCACGAGAAAACCCAGACGCTCCGTTATCTCTTTAAGAATTTGCCGCGCGATGTGGGCTTCTTTTTCGCCTAACTCTAGTCCTTGAAAAAACGCCAAACTCTCCTCGACGGTAAGAGCAGTAACCTCGGCAATGTTCTTGCCCCCCACTTTGACGGCTAAGGCCTCGGGCTTGAGACGAAGCCCGTGACAAGCAGGGCAAAGGCGGGAACTCATGTAGTTCTCCAGCTCTTCGCGAATGTAGTCCGAAGTCGTTTCGCGGTAATTGCGATCAATCATGGCGACGACGCCTTTGTAATAGGTGCTGTACGGCCTGCTCTGGCCGTCCTGTTCAAAATCCAGAGTAATTTTGCGTTCCTTGCTGCCATAGAACAGCACCTCCCGTTGCTCGGGACTGAGCTCATCGAGGGGCGTGTCTACCTTGATGCCAAAATTCTCTTCTAAGGCCGTGTAGAGGCGTGGGTAATAGGTGCTACTGCTACCGGCCCAGGGCGAAATGGCCCCGTCACTCAAGGACTTGCGCAAGTCAGGCACGACGAGATTAGGGTCCACCTCTAGATTAGACCCCAAACCGCCACAAGACGAACAGGCACCAAAGGGAGAGTTAAAGGAAAAAAGCCGCGGCTCTATTTCGCCAAAACTAAACCCACACTCCGTGCAAGCTAAGCTTAAGCTATAGAGCGTTTCTCCCCCCGCCATGTCGTACACTGTAACTAAACCATTGGCTAGGCGCGTGGCCGTTTCTAAGGAGTCCGCAAGGCGAGAGGCAATATCCCCGCGCAGTACGATGCGATCAACTACTACCTCAATGACATGATTGCGGTTTTTCACTAACTGAATCGTGTCGGCAAGTTCTATAATCTCACCGTCGATACGCGCCCTTACGTAGCCTGCGCGTCGCAGCTCATCAAGCAATTTGCTATGTTCGCCTTTTTTACCCCGCACCACGGGGGCCATAATCATTAGTCGTGTGCCTTCCGGCAACTTAGTGACCTGATCTACTACTTGGTCGATGGTTTGCGGGGCAATGGGGATGTGGCAATGCGGGCAAAAGGGTTGCCCCACCCGAGCAAAGAGTAAACGCAAGTAGTCGTAGACCTCTGTCACCGTGCCCACGGTAGAACGAGGATTACGACTAGTAGTCTTTTGATCAATAGAGATTGCTGGCGACAGGCCTTCGATGCTATCTACGTCAGGCTTGTCCATCTGCCCGAGAAACTGTCGCGCGTAGGCCGAGAGTGACTCGACATAGCGACGCTGCCCCTCGGCATAGATGGTGTCGAAAGCTAGCGATGACTTGCCCGAGCCACTAAGGCCAGTGATGACGACTAATTTGTCGCGGGGGATATCGACATTGATGTTTTTTAGATTATGCTGCCGCGCACCGCGCACCGAAATATATCTTTGCACCGAGCCAACTCCTCGACTGAACACTGCTCCAGTAATTATACCATACCCTTGATCACTACAAACATATATTCGCCCCAAGAACAAAGCTACGCCCAACTCTGCGGATGAAAATGGAGAGAGTTGCCCGCTCTCTGGGCAACTCTTTACTTAAGGGGAGTTACGGAGTACCTGCCATTTATCTGGGCAACAAAGCGCGCACCACAGCAATCACAGCTGAGGGTCACCTCTCTGCCCCCAGGCGCATCAGTAATAAATACTATTTGAAAAAGCCTTGGCTGACCATTGCCCAGCACCAAGCGCGGCCGGTCTGGCCGGATAAAGCGGAGCTCTTTCTCTGACATAGGCGAGCGCAAAATCTCACCACAATTACACATCTTCTTTTCGTAAACTCCTTTTGATGCCTAGGGCATCTAGTGCTTAGCTTACCACTACAGTTTGCAACCGTAAAGGACAAACCTAGCCTGCTTGGGTTGACTTAGGGCAATGGCGCGCTCAGTCGTCGTTCGGCGTCTGTGGCAATGCGTTTTGCCCTGTTTATCGCGCCTTTGCGAAGAAAAGCGGGCCGCATATCATGATTTGGCCTTTAGCTCGATAAGTAAGTCCCTGAGTTCGGCCGCTCTTTCAAATTGCAGTGCCTTGGCGGCGGTTTTCATTTCTGTTTCCACCTGCTTGATGACTCTGGCTTTTTCACTGACTGATAGCGACTGGAAACCGCGTCCCCCTCGGCCTTCCTCTTTCATGTCTATGGCCATCGTTGCCTCGATTACCTCGTGAACCTTCTTGATGATACTCATGGGCACTATATTGTGTTGGCTGTTGTACGCCACTTGTCGCTCACGCCTGCGGTTTGTCTCGTCGATGGCGCGCTGCATGGAGGCAGTCATTTTGTCGGCGTACATAATAACATATCCATGGACATTGCGAGCTGCCCGGCCAATGGTTTGAATGAGCGACGAAGTAGAACGCAAAAAGCCTTCTTTGTCGGCATCAAGTATGGCCACCAAGCTGACCTCCGGGAGATCGAGCCCCTCGCGCAGCAGGTTGATGCCCACCAAGACATCAAACTCACCTAGGCGCAGGGCCCGCAGAATATTCATCCGCTCAAGGGTTTCTATATCGGAGTGCAGGTAGCGCACCTTAAGTCCCATCTCTTTATAATAGTCGGTTAGGTCTTCTGCCATACGCTTGGTGAGTGTAGTCACTAAAATTCTTTCGCCTGCCTCGATGCGCCTACGAATTTCTCCGTACAAATCGTCGATCTGGCCACGCGTTGGGCGCACCGAAATCTCTGGATCAATGAGTCCCGTCGGACGAATGATTTGCTCGACCACTTGGCTGCTCTGCGCAAGCTCATAGGGTGCAGGCGTAGCAGAAACATATATGGCTTGCCCCATGCGCCCATTAAACTCGGCGAAAGTCAAAGGCCGGTTATCCATGGCCGAAGGTAGGCGAAAGCCATGCTCCACCAGGACTGTCTTACGGGAGCGATCGCCCGCATACATGCCGCGCACCTGAGGCAGGGTGACATGCGATTCATCCACCACCAGGAGAAAGTCCGGCGGGAAGTAGTCGAGCAAGGTGTACGGCGGTGTGCCCGCCTCTCGCCCCTCTAGATGGCGAGAATAGTTTTCGATGCCGGAACAAAAGCCTATTTCACGCATCATCTCTAAGTCGTAGCAGCACCTTTGTTCAAGGCGTTGCGCCTCGAGCAATCGGTCGCGTGAGCGCATCTCAGCGAGACTTTCCTGCAGTTCTTGCTCAATGCGCACCATGGCGAGTTGCAACTTGTCGCTACTGGTGACGAAATGCGAAGCGGGAAAAATAGCGGCATGGTTACGCCGCCCCAGAATCTCGCCCGTCAAGGTGTCTATCTCGGTAATGCGCTCAATTTCTGAGCCAAAAAACTCGATGCGCAGGGCCCTTTCCATTTGCGCAGCGGGAATAATTTCTACGCTATCCCCCCGCACTCTAAAGGTGCCCCGCTCAAAGGCGATGTCATTGCGGGCGTACTGCATAGCCACAAGTCGCCTCAGGAGATCATTGCGCTCTTTATGCATACCAACACGGAGAGAGACCGCATTTTCGGCATACTCCTTGGGGCTGCCCAAGCCGTAGATGCAAGAGACGCTGGCTACAATAACCACGTCACGCCGTTCCAATAAAGCCGAGGTAGCTGAATGCCTAAGTTTGTCTATCTCTTCATTTATTTGGGCGTCCTTTTCGATATAGGTATCGGTGCGAGGAATGTAGGCTTCCGGCTGGTAGTAATCATAGTAACTAACAAAATATTCCACCGCGTTGTGGGGGAAGAACTCGCGAAACTCGCCGCACAATTGCGCGGCCAAAGTCTTGTTATGGGCGAGTACTAATGTGGGGCGGTTAACCTGGGCAATGACATTGGCGATGGTAAATGTTTTGCCCGAACCTGTTACCCCAAGCAGCGTCTGTTCGCGTGCACCATTCTGCAAGCCACGACTCAGGCGGTCGATAGCCTCTGGTTGGTCGCCGGTCGGAAGAAAATCCGATACTAGGTTGAACATTTTTTCACCTGCCCCACAGCTTCGCGAAATAATCTAAGGGACTTGTAAATCGCGTCTCAAGAAACTCCTCTGTTTCCGGGCTAGCCACTAAAAGGGGGCGACCATGCATCTCTTGACGGTGAGTCGTCCAGACGAGGAGCTCGTGGCCTAGGGGCGCAAAGAGAGCCGCGATGTACAAGAAAGCACTGACACGCGTAGCCATAAAAGCCAGCGCGAACAAGATCACGCTGTAAACAGCTAGCTTCCAGGCCGATTGCCGCGCTTTTTGCTGCGGCGTAGTAGTTATCGCCAGCTCTCCATAGCCCAATCCTGCCACGATGGGTATCATCCAATAACTAAAAGTAGGCCCGAGTCCCTGCGGCAGTATCAGAGGCCACCAGTCGGGCATGGGGATGGTGGGGACGCCGGTCGGCATCTCTAGCGGCAGGGCCATCAGAGCCAAGAGCGGTACAGGCCAGAACTTTTGCAGACTGTACCCGGACACAATTTCACCGTGTGCATTCTTCACACTGACGGCAATGGCCCCTAGGTGTCCACTCACATACATGAGGATGCTCTCTACGGTGTGCAAGAGGGCCACGAGCGCAAGTAGGGATGGGACATCTATCTTGGGCCAGCCAAGGAACAGCGAGGCGAGTGCCACCACGCCGCCGGCATAGGCAAAACACATCAGACGAGCCGAGACAAAGGCTAAGACAATAGCTACCACCCAGACATATATCAGCCAGTTACCCGCTAAGGTAACCCCCACGCTCAGAAGTAGGATGCTGCCCAAGAGACCTCCCAGCAAACCGAACAGGAGCGACACGAGCATGTGCCAAAATACGGATTGCCGTACACGACCCCACAGGCGGCGCTCTAAAGTGGCGGTGCGCCTGTATTGTAGGGCGATAAGAACCAGTACGATATAGAACCACGGCGCGGTCAGGTGCTGGGGCAAAGCGCGAAAGTAGGCAACAGCGAAGTCGATAAATGGTGGCATATCGCAACCTCCTTGATGGTCTAAGTTATTATAGGCATCTGCACAAAAAACCACAAATATAAGGGAGTCGCCAGAGCGACTCCTCTATACCGCGCAATATGGAGCATTGCGCTCAGCTTACGGCCGCACATGGTCAACGGGGTTTAAGCGTGTGCCGCCGCGGTTACGCACCTCAAAGTGCAGATGTGGACCCGTACTATTGCCGGTACTGCCAATGCGGGCGATGACCTGCCCTTTAGCAACTTTATCGCCCTCTTCGACGAGCAGGGTGCTGGCATGGGCGTAAAGCGTCGTAAACTGCCCATGACTAATGATAACCGTTCGACCAAAGCCGCCTAGCCAGTCGGCGTAAATTACTTCGCCGCTGTCCGCGGCGACGATATTTCGCCCTTGGGGTGCGCCGATATCAATACCACTATGAAATTCTCTTGTTCTAAAGATGGGGTGCGTCCTCCAGCCAAAAGGCGAAGTTATGCGCGTAAACCCGGGTGTGGGCCAGACAAAAGTGCCCGTGCCTCGACCCGTGAGGTTGCGCGCCGTTAGCTGACGAATAATCTCATCTATTTCTTTGGCCAAGCGGTCAAGTTCGGCATGTGCCCGCACGGCCTGCTCCTTGTCTTGTGTGAGGCGGTTAAAAACAGCGGCGCGACCCTGGGCACGACTTTGCAAGTTAGCCTGCCTGCTCCGCGTTTGTTCGCGTAGTGCCGCCAGCTCCATTTGCCTGGTCTCCACAGCTGTTTTCTTATCTTCCACCTGTGCCTTCTCATCCTGCACGGCATGGTAGATAGCGATATCTTGGTTAATAACGGTCTGCAGCAACAAGAAGCGATTGATAAAGTCGGCGAAACTGCGGGCCTTGAGCAAGACTTCGAGGTAGCTGACTGCGCCCCGCTCAGCAAGAGCTCTCAATCGCACCCCTAGTTGGCTGTTTCTCGCATCAAGACGCAGACTGGCGTTCAGAAGATCACGGTTTAGCTGCTGCACTTCCCTTTCGGTTGTGCGCACGCGAGCTTCTAAGCTCCTAAGCTCGGTGGAGGTGCTATCAATGTCCCTCTCGATGACCTGCAGTTCGCCTAGTACGCTGCGCGCATGTCGGTTGGCACTGGCCGCTCTTTGTTCGGCTTGCCGCATCTGTTCGCGAATGCGCGCCAATTCGCGCCGACGCGCCTCAATTTCCGGCGTCTGCGCGCCCCCTAGAGCGGGGGCAAGAACTACCAGCAACAAAACCAGGGCCCATAATTTCTTCCAGCTCATGCCCCACCTCCTAAGCATCGAGATAGCGGCGCAAACTCAAACCGCTGCCGCATATGCCGATAAAGACACCGATGGCGAGCAGCAAGAGTGCTAATTGCTGCAGGAAAGGCCAAGGTGATACCCAGGGCCAGAAGGGAATAGCCTCCACCAGCGCCCGCACCGCCAGATAGTAACCCCAGGCCAGGACTGAAGCCGCGAACAAGGCGCCAAGCACGCCGAGCACTAGGCCCTCAATGACAAATGGCCACCTAATGAACCAATTGGTCGCCCCAATGTAGCGCATGATGCTAATTTCGCGCCGCCGGGCAAAAATAGCCATGCGTACAGTATTAGCAATAAAGAACATGGCCGCCAAGGCCAGACCCGCCATCAGGCCAATGCCCACAAAGCGCATGCCCCTGGTGATAGAGAGAAGTTGCTCTACTATTTCTCTGCCCCAGAGTACCTCTTGCACCCCAGCTATACTTCCGACAGCCGCAGCCACTTCCGCCACCAGGTGCGGAGAATCGGTGCGGACTTCAAAGGAATCGCGTAGCGGATTGTCCTCCTCCCACCCAGCCAAAAAAGCTCTGTTTTCACCATACCACTCCAACAAGCGCTGCCAGGACTCATCGCGCGAAACAAAACTCACTTCTGTAACACCAGGTATAGACTTAATTTTAGCCTCGACGCCAGCGCGCGCGGCGCTGGGCATCTCAGCCAAGAAGGCTGTAACTTGTACCTGCTCTTCCACGTTGACGGCCACGGCATTGACATTCACGGCGACGAGCAAAAAGACACCTAAGACCAAGAGTGAAACGGCCACTGTGCTGATGGAAGCTAAGGTCATCCAATTGTTACGCAACAGGCTCCGGCCCGCTGATCCGAAAAAATAGCCAAATGTGCGCAGCTTAACCATGGTAAACCCCACATTTCTCGTCCCTAGTCATACTACCCGACTCTAATTCCACAACTCGTTTGCGTAAGGTGTCGACAATTTGCTTTGCGTGAGTTACCATTAGCATAGTTGTTCCTGTGGAGTTAATGTCTAAGAGTAACTTGACTATTCCCCAGGAAGTCTCAGGATCTAGGTTTCCCGTTGGTTCGTCTGCCAGAAGGAGCATAGGCTTGTTGACAATGGCCCTCGCGAGGGCCACGCGTTGCTGTTCGCCCCCTGACAGTTGGCTCGGTAGCTGGGTACGCTTGCTAGACAGGCCTACGAGTTCAAGCACCTCAGCCACCCGCCGTCGCACCAGGCGAGGAGCGGTTTCTACTACCACCATGGCAAAAGCCACATTTTCTTCGACTGTCCAGGTGGGCATCAGACGAAAATCTTGGAAGACAACACCCATACTCCGCCTCAAGTAGGGCACTTCATGCGGGCGCAGCTTGGTAATGTCTTTGCCATTGATGACGATTTTGCCCGAGGTTGGCTTTTCCTCGCGCAGCAGGAGTTTCGTCAGGGTAGTCTTGCCGGCACCGCTAGCGCCCACCACGAAGACAAACTCACCACGAGATACGCACATGTTGATCTGATGTAAAGCCACAGCCCCGCCGGGGTAGGCTTTGGTGACGTTGGACAGTTCTAGCATTGCTTCGATCCTTTCTCCGCAAGTGTCGTTACTTTGCTACATCTCTGTTCATTCGACATCAATTTCGCTTTTTCCTGTTTTTTTATGCTGTAACATTTTTACATTTATCGAGAAAGGTTGATGATTAATGCGTGAAAAACTGCAATTTATTCCCCTAGGGGGCATGGGGGAAATCGGCAAGAATATGTACGTCTATCAATTCAAAGACGATATTATTGTTGTGGACTCCGGGTTGAAGTTCCCTGAGGAGGAGATGTTCGGCATCGACTATGTAATTCCGAACATTACTTATTTAGTAGAAAACCAGAAAAAAATACAGGCCATTATTCTCACTCATGGTCATGAGGACCATATTGGCGCCTTGCCCTATGTGCTTAAACAGCTGTCCGTCCCTGTTTACGGCACTAAACTGACTTTGGGGCTCTTGAAGAATAAACTAGAAGAACACCATGTCGCGGCAAATCTCAAAGAAGTTCGTGCCGGCGAAATAGTAAATGTCGGGCACTTTGCCGTGCGATTCATTCACATGAATCACAGCATCCCAGATTCTGTTGGTCTTGCGATTACGACGCCTGTCGGCACTATTTTTCACACTGGGGATTTTAAACTCGACCAGACGCCAGTCGACGGCAAAGTTACCGACTACTTTGCCTTGACTTCCCTTGGACAAGAAGGCGTACTCGCCATGATGTCTGACTCCACCAACGCGCACCGCCCAGGCTACACTAAATCTGAACGCGATGTGGGCAAGGTGCTAGACGATATATTTGCTAAGTTGAAGGGTCGCGCCATCGTGGCCACTTTTGCTAGCAATATCCATCGCATCCAACAAGTCTTTGACGTGGCTGATCGCTTTGGCCGCAAAGTAGCGGTGGTGGGGCGTAGCATGGTCAACAATGTCAATACGGCGGTAGAGCTCGGCTACCTTGTCTTCCCTGAATCCATCTTAGTCGAAATAGAGGACGTTAATCGGCTACCCGCCGATAAAGTTGTTGTTATTTCTACCGGCAGCCAGGGCGAACCCCTGTCGGGTCTGACCCGCATGGCCAGCGGTTCTCATCCGCGCATCAATATTATGCCAGGCGATACTGTCATCCTTGCGTCTACCCCTGTGCCTGGCAATGAGAAACTGGTGAGTCGCGTCATCGACGGCCTCTCTAAGGCGGGGGCTCGGGTTATATACCAAGGGATTCTTGATGTACATGTCAGCGGCCATGCCAGCCGCGAAGAGCTAAAACTCATGATCAATATGCTCAAACCCACCTACATGATACCCATTCACGGGGAATACCGTCACCAGGCGGCGTTTGGTAATTTAGCCCAACTTATGGGTTACGAAAGTAGCGCTGTACTCGCCATAGACAACGGCGATATTGTGGAGTTTACCTCAAGCTCAGCGCGCCTGGCTGGCAAAGTAACTTCCGGCTCGGTACTGGTAGATGGCATTGGGGTGGGCGACGTTGGCAATGTCGTACTGCGCGATCGCCAGCAGCTCGCTGCCGACGGCGTATTAGTAGCTTCAGTCACTATTGATCGCAGCTTGCGTAAAATCCTTGCCGGGCCGACCATCATATCGCGGGGTTTTGTCTACGTTAAAGAGTCCGAAAGCCTGCTCAGCGAAGCTGAGCAAAAAGTGGCGGCCTCCCTGCTGAAAGCACTGCAAGGGTCGACAGAATGGGGTGCACTGCGCAATTCCGTGCGCGAGCCCCTGATGGAATTAATGTATGAAAAGACCAGACGGCGCCCGGTAATCTTGCCCATGCTCGTCGAACTGAATAGAGAGTAAAAGAACGAGGTCTTTCGCTAGCGAAAGACCTCTCTTTTTCTGTAAATTTCTGCAGACTGAGAATCCCACCGCTGATAGTAAAGACCCGTGACGACAATACCTGTCGCTGCCAAGAGCAGTGTCCAGAAAGGTGAGTATTGCGCTCCCACATAGCTAAACAAGGCGCCGCTAAAGAAGGCAACATACTTAACTGCCAAGAAAAATGCTCGTGGCCAATTTCCTTTAGCCATGCAGAGGCCTAAGTCGGTTAGTTCTCCCGTCATATGCGTAGTACGCCCAATACGGGTCTGCGAAGTGACACTGTTCTGCATGCCCATGCCCAGCGAAAGGAGAAAGGCCATGACAAAGCGTCCTCCCTCGAAATTTTTGGCGCTGCTGCCATGTACGCCAAAATAAACCATCAGGACGGCTACAAAGATGGGAGCAGTGGCCAGAAGCAAGGCTTTAGTAAGCCTAAAGCGCGGCAAAGTAAATCCCCCAATGATCGTGCCCGCCATAAAAGAAAAGATTAGGGTGCTTATAAAGAGCGCACCCAGAGGATTGTAGAGCACTAACTGCCCCTGATCAATGATTCGCCCCGACATATGAGAGACGCGTCCAAAAACCAAGGCAATCGAGGCCAAGCCATTGACGGCGCCCGCCCAAAAAGTGAGAAGTCCCGCAGCCAGGCGTAAAGCAGTTGTGTCACCCAATATACCCCAGTCGTTCTCACACAAGTTAATATCACCACTAGCCATCGAAACACCTCGCCCTTTGAGTGCAGGATAAGGCGCGCTAAACTCCTAACCCTTTTTTCTTAGCAAAGGCAACCATCTGTGCCGGTTTAACAAAACTAGTAGTGATAATCACCCCAGGTATGCACAATAGAGCGAAAATAATATAGGCAGGCACATATCCACCCGTAAGGTCGTAAGTGAGACCCGCAAAAAATGGCCCGGCGAATGATGCTGCGCCCCAAGCCGTGAACATGAGTCCATAGTTAATGCCAAAATTCTTACTCCCCCACATATCGGCGGTAAATGCGGGTGAAAGTGCCAAATACCCACCAAAAGCTACACCACCGGCTATGGCGGTAAAGAATAAGATGCTGGGTATATCTATCAATATCGCTACTGCCGCAGAAGCAGTGGCCAAGGTCATGAGTACGGCAATCATATTGAATGACTTTATGCGCCCGATGACATCAGAAAGCGGGCTTAAGAAAAATCTGCCGGTAAAATTTGAGGCGGAGATCAGGGAAACCAAACCTGCCGCGGCCATGGGAGTAAAACCGGCAAACTCCTCTGCTAATGGCTTGAGATGGACCAATATAGAAAACCCTGCCGAAAGCACTAAGAAATATTGCAGCCACATCAGCCAAAACTGAGGAGTCTTGATCATATGCTGGGGCGAAAATTCGAGCCCCGTGAACTCAGGAGAAACACGCATGGTCGCCTTGCCCTTTTTGCTCTTGCCGGCAGCGGGAGTCCATCCTTCCGGAGGATTTTTTACAACCAAGGAAATAAGGCCTATGACGATCGAAAAGGCGATGCCCAAGTAGATAAAACTCTCCCGCCACCCAAAGGCGGTGATCATCTGCTGCGCTATCGGGCCGAATACTGCGGCGCCGAGCCCAAATCCACCCACAAGGATGCCTGTCGCGGTACCTTTCATGTCTGGAAACCACTTAAGACCGCCGCCCACCGAAGCCATGTATCCAGCGGCGATGGCGCAACCAAGAATCAGTCCATAAGTAATAACAAGCCAAACAATGCTGGTAGCGAAAGAGCTAAGAACATAGCCCACAAGTACCAACACGGCGCAAATCGCTACGAGCGATTTCGGACCCTTTAGATCTTGCAAGCGACCGGCGGGCACCATCCCCAGGGCCAAGACCACAGAGGCTACGGTAAAGGGCAGTGTCACGGTGGCTCGGCTCCAGCCGAATTCTGCTTCAAGGTGCGGAATGAATATTGGCCAGGCATACAGCGTGCCCAGGCACAAGGTCATGAGGAAACACGAAATGGCCACATAGATGCGATATGGAATCTTACTCAAAGTGTCGTCCGCCTCTCTCTACTGTTCTACGATAAGTTTGTGGATTACCGAACAATCATACCACATCACTATTTTGTTTGTCAGTGTGCGATTTGTCCACCATGCGCTGATAGTTGTGCCAGAATTTTAGCCGTTATACTTTCTGCAGTTAACCCATAGTGCACTAAGAGCTCGTATGGCTCACCAGACTGGCCGAAAATATCCTCCACACCGATGACCAGCACGGGTGGACGGCGAGAGTGTAGCGCGAGGTACTCTAGACAGGCACTGCCAAGGCCCCCTGCTTTTTGGTGCTCTTCAATGGTGACGATAAGCCTACTTGTGGCCGCAACTTGGTCCAAGAGAGATTTGTCAAGGGGTTTAATGCTACCCATGTTGATGACCTGGCAAGAGATGCCCTGCTCCCGCAAGCTGTGCGCTGTCTTTAAAGCTTCTGCCACCATCACCCCGCAGGCGATAAGCGCTACATCGCCAGGTTGGCCATAGACGACGGCTTTCCCCGGGACAAAATTATAGCCTAGGGGTGAAACGTTAGGAACAGGCTGTCTGCCTAGGCGCACATAGACTGGCCCCGCCTCTTTTGCCGCGGCAATGATCATCTGGTAGGCCTCTTCGCCATCAGCCGGGACCCACACTTGCATATGGGGGAGCACCCGCATCAGGGCAATATCCTCTAGAGATTGGTGAGAACCTCCGTCGGGCCCTACGGTGAGGCCGGCATGGGTGGCCGCAATCACCACAGGCAAGTGGGGGTAGGCGACGCTGTTGCGCACTTGGTCATAGGCACGTCCGGTAGCAAAAATAGCAAAGGTGCTGGCAAAAGGCTTAAGCCCGGCTAGGGCGAATCCACAAGCTGTGCCCACTAAATCGGCCTCGGAGATACCAATGTTAAAGAAACGCTCGGGATACTTGGCGGCAAAAACCGCGGTCTTAGTGGATTTAGAAAGATCGGCATCGAGGACAACTACCTCGGGATGATGCTCCCCCAAGTAGAGCAGGGCCCGGCCATACGCGTCGCGCGTAGCCTCTAGCTTAATCGACATTATCTTCACCTCCGGTACTCTCTAAATATTGCCGTGACTGCTCTTTGGAAGGCGCCTTGCCGTGCCAATCGGCGACATTCTCCATGTAGGCAACTCCCTTGCCCTTGATGGTGCGCGCGATAATGGCTAGCGGTCGCTCATCGCGCTGGCTGCGAAAGCCGCGGTAAAGGTCATGGTAGGAGTGACCATCTACTGTGACCGTCTGCCAGCCAAAGGCTTGCCATTTTTCAGCTATAGGCTGTAAGGACTTAACATCACTCGTGGCACCGTCGATTTGCAAGCCATTGTTGTCGATGATGGCCGTAAGGTTGTGGAGCTTAAAATGGGCGGCTGTCAGTGCGGCTTCCCACACCTGGCCCTCCTGCAATTCGCCGTCACCCAGTATGGCGAAAACACGCTGTGGCTTTTTCTGTAGCCTGAGCCCTAGAGCTAGACCCCCCGCGATAGACAGCCCCTGTCCGAGGGAGCCTGTCGACATCTCGACCCCTGGGAGCTTCCGCATATCTGGGTGGCCCTGCAGGCGAGAACCAAGCTTGCGGAGAGTTAGCACTTCTTCTGCCGGCAGGTAACCACGACAGGCTAGGGCAGCATAGAGAACAGGCGCGGCATGCCCCTTAGAAAGTATGATGCGGTCGCGCTCTGGCCATAGGGGGTCGCTCTCATGCAAGTTGGCCTCAAAAAAATAGAGGTATGACATAATTTCTACTAGCGAGAGGGAACCACCCGGGTGCCCGGACCCAGCTTCGGCGATGCTATCGATAATGAGCCGACGCATCTCTTGCGCTTTTTCTTTCAGTATTACCGTATTCATTTTTTAACCTCCCCTTTATGCCTTTGGCTACGGGTGAGCAGCACTGCCGCCATAAATTTGGGCAATGACAGCATGCGTTTGTAGCGCCATGGCTCTTTGTATAGTCTAAAGGCCCATTCGAGGCCAGCCCTCTGCAAAAACTGCGGGGCCCTTTGTGCGACTCCCGCCAAGACATCGAAGCTACCGCCCACCTGCATACTGGCACAGCCGAGGGCATCTTTGTGCGCCGCCAGCAAGAATTCCCCGCGCATACCAAGTGCTGCCAATAGCAAGTCGGGTGAGGTAGCCTTAGCTTCGCAGAGCACAGCGGAAATTTCATTATCCTTAAAATATCCATGCCTCGTGCCGGCAATTTGGAGCCCAGGATAGAGCGCCTTTAGCTTCTCCGCCGCTCTTTCCGCCACACCAGGCTTACCACCCAAAAGAAAAAGGCGCAAACCGCGCTTAGCGGCGGCGGCAGCTAAGTGATGCAACAAATCATAGCCACTCACTCGCTCGGGCACAGGGTCGCCTAAGAGACGAGAGGCCAAAACCGCACCCATGCCATCGGCGGTTATGAGCTCGGCCTGGCAGAGCACCGCCATAAAATCTTTTTCTCTGTGTGCCGTATACAGTATCTCAGCATTAGCCGTGACAATCTGACCGCGTCGGCACGAAACCAAACGTAGCGCTTCCTGCACGGTCTCCGCCATGGTACGGGACGAAACCTCGACCCCGAGGATGTTTACCGTCTGGCCCATCGTTACTTCCCCCCCGCTAATTCTAAAGCCCAAGCCACGGCCGAGGCCGCCCTGGCCCTGGCGAGAGGTATTTCTCGCGCTAGATGCGCATGGTAGTGCGCTCGCCTCTCATAAACTTTGCTTACCTCGTCAAAGAAGCGCTCGCCAGAAAAGTGCGACCCCCAGGGAAGGACCAGGTCACCAAGCCCAATACTAGAAAAAAATGCGAGTATCTTGGGGTCGTAGGCCAGCCCCACCACGGGCGTCATCACCCCTGCCGCGAGAATCGCCGCGTGCAGGCGCATGGCGATGACTACTTCGGCTGAAGCCAGCACGGCGCGCAACTTTTCCAAGGTCAGTCTAGCTACGGCTTGCCCGCCCGTTTGCACGGCAAAGCGCAGGGCTAGGGCATAGTCGTCGGGATAATGCATGGGTACGAAGATGTAGTCTAGGTCAAGGGACTGTTTAAGTCGCAAGAGCACCTGCACGAGCTCGTTTTCCTGCTCGCTGTTCTCCCGCGAGGGGCGCAAGGCCACGACCACACGTCTTGGCACCACAGCGCGCTCCCTTGCCTCTAGTAGCAAGGCCGGGTCGGCCACGAGACGCGGGCGCGCTCCCCGCACGAAGGCCATAGAGGCCTCGTCGCGCAAAGTAACGAGGTGGGCGGCCAAGGGGACCAAGAGGCGCACGACAAACCTGGCAAAAGAACTCCGCAGAGGGCCAATACCCTGCGCGTGAAAGACAACCCGGCAGCCCCGAAGGCGGGCCACCAGGGCGCGTGCTAACCAAAAAGGCACAATACGCCGCTCGCCATCCTGTAGCAGGCTGCCCCCACCCAAGAGGACGAGGTCGCCGGGCCGTAAATGGCGCGCGTAGCTGCAAAGCCCCCGCAACCCCGGCTCCACCGGCAACGCCTTAACATGGTGCAAAAACGCTGTCTCTTCTGGCCGCCATGAAAAAACCAGTGGGTCGGCCGCCCCCGCCTGACGCCAGGCCGTTAGTGTGCCGGCCAAGATGGCTTCGTCCCCTAAATTACCCGCGCCCACAAAGGCCATAATAAATGTTCTCGTCATAAACCAATGCCTGCCATGTAAGATATCAAGAGGTCAACTTTTGTTGTCCACGAATTATCCACAGCCACCTGTTGGCGTCTCGCCTTTAGCGCGGCATCCTCGTGGCGAGCTCTTTCTAGTGCCGCCACGAATTCATCGGCTGTAGTCGCGGGGTAGACTAACTCTCCCCAACGGGTAAGCTCGGGAATATCGGCCACCAGCACGGGCTTGCCCGCGGCGAAGTATTCATAGAGCTTGATGGGGTTAACGCTTATGGTCAGTTCGCTTGTTTTAAAGGGAATGAGGGCCACATCAAAGTCTGCCAAGACCTTGGGCAACTCGGCGAAAGGAATAAAGCCAGGCAAGATGACATTGGACGGGAAACGAGGTAAAGGCGCAGAGCCTTCGCGTGGTCCCGCCATGTAGAACGACCAGTGCGGCGCTATTTGCGCCGCCTGCGCAACAATGTCTAAATCAACCCATGGGCCAATACCGCCAAAAAACCCAGCAACTAGGCCCGTGAGTCCTGTAGCGCCCGACTTACCGCTGGCGGCGCCGGCAAAGTGCTCCACCGCCGCCCCATTCCCCAGCAGTAATGCCCCGGGATGATACTTTTGGCAGCGCTCCCAGAGCACCTGTGCCGTGGCTACCACCCCTCTGGCCCGCCGCAAAAGATCATGTTCTAACTCTTGCACTACCTCTTTATGCCACAGGGAAGAATATGCGCTAAAAGCAGCGTGATCATCCACACACTCATAGAGGATGGGCATCGGGCCAGGGTAGTCGGCCGTGCCAGGCAAGTGCGTGATGACGACCCCCGCCGGCCAGTCTAGGCGGCAGAGAGTAGCTGTGACACTGCGCGCCAAAAGAGCCTGGTTAATTTTATTAAACGAACGAAAACGGTAACCACCCGGCAGCATGGGGGGCGGCGTGAGGACGGCTAAATTATCCTCTAGGGGGAGGAGCTTGCCAAAGTGAAAGGCGCGCATTAGCCTGGGCTTCTTAAGAGGCGAAAGCAAGGTAATGGCGGGCTCGACGAAAAGCACGCGCTCGCCGCGCATGGCGAAGTGCCGCGCCAAATGATGTGGGCGGCCAACTAAACCCTGCCAGGGAGTGGCGCTAAAGAGGATTATTGTCCGCCTACTGCCCGGCGCAAAGTCGCCTACCTTGACCATCATGGCCACCTCCCCACTTTTTATAGAGCGCTAACGTTTTGTTCGTCATGGCCCCGGCCGTACCATTCTCTTTAAACCAATGCAGACCAAGGGCGGCACGATGCTGTGCAGCCGTCTTATCGGCCAGAGTGGCCACTAGGGCCTCGGCCAGCGCGTGAGGATTATTATTAGGTACCAAGATGGCGGTCCTGTCCCCCTCCACCACTTCGGGGATGCCCCCCACGCGCGTGGCGACTACGGGGACAAGCGCCGCTAAAGCCTCTAATAGCACTATGGGTAGACCCTCCATGTCCGAAGACATGACAAAGATGTCGGCACTACTTAGAATGGCTCGCGCGTCCTGCCGATAGCCTATAAATGATAACCGCTTCTCTATGCCCAGTGCCTGCGCGAAGAGCCGCATGTCCCCCTCCTCAGGTCCCTCACCTACCAGTACCAAGTTGGCATCAGGCAGTGCTTCCAGCACCTTGCTCATAGCCTTCAACAGGATATCAAAGCGCTTGACAGGCACAAAGCGTCCCACGGCGCAAATCACCGGCCCTGGTCCCAAAGAGAAAGCATGGCGAAGATCGACCCTTTGCCCCTGCCAAGGTGTTATGCCATTATGAACCACCGCAATGCGGTGAGGCACAACACCACGCGTGGCGAGAGAGTTTCCGAGGTCATGTGAGACGGCAATAAAGTAGTCATTGAACACCCAAGTAAGCCTGTCCACGAGGGAAAACCAAGTATTGTGCCAGGCCTTATTGTAATCTAAGTCGCTATAGCTATGCACCGTAGTGACGATGCACTTGATGCCGGCCAGACGTGCGGCGAGGCGACCGTAAAGGTTAGCCCTGCCGCCATGGGTATGCACCATGTTCGGTTTTTCTGTTTTTAGTAGTTGATAGAGCCGCTGAAACAGCTTGAACGACATCATGCGGCTCACGCCCAAGCAAGTGGTGGGAACACCCATCGCTCGCGCTTCTTGCTCTAACAGTCCGGGGGTAAAAACAATCAAGGAAGCATCGCACCCCGCCGCCCGCAGATGAGGAAGCAGGGTTACGAGGTGGCTCTTGCCTCCACCCGTTTCGCCTCCGCCGTTTATGTGCACCACCTTCATCGTTTTTGCGCCCTCCCAGTGTGGGCGAGGTAGTAGGCCATCATTTGCCGCAAGACGACTATGGCCAGTAGGCCTAGTATGGCTCCTATCCACAGCCCATGGAATACGCGTAGAAGTGAGTGTGCTAGGGGAGTGCGCAAGTGCATAAAGGTGTTCACAATAGATACTTGCGCGATGGTAGCTACTACTAGTCCGCCTTCAAAAACCAAGCGCGACAGTTGGCGACGAAAATAGAGAATGACGAGCAGCACTGGTTGTATGAGTATCTCTTTAAAACGGGGACGCGCGATGAGCTCTTCTTCCAGCCAAAAGCGCAGTTGCAGCTCAAACTGGCTGATGGAGTGGACATGCCCCGAGCGCCAAATAAACACGGCTACGGCTGCGGCCAAGAGCAGCAAGAGGAGGGCAGCGCCAAGAAGACCCACACGCCTCACTTCCTCTTTGACTTCTCCCCAGAGCTGCCTCAACCGGGGCACAAAGAGCAACAAGGCCAAGATAACAAGGGGAGCAGCGTACTGCAACTTTACCCCCCGAAAATAACGAAACTCGGCGATAAAGTAGTAGTCACTGAGGTAGCTGGCGACCAGTAGCCCTAAGCCGAGGGAAGTAGCATTAATAAAAAGAAAACTGCGCCACCAACTCTGCTCGTCTTTCCACAGGGCGAGCCCGGCAAAACTCGCCAAAATTGCCCCCACGAGGGCTATGGCCAGTCGCAGTTCGACGCTCCAGGGGGTAAATAGCAAAAGTTGTGCCACGGCGACACCGCCCACGCCGAGTGTTGCCAAGATAGCGGGCAGTTTGAACTTGCGCACAAGGGCTACGCCTAGGAGGGCGATGCCCATGCCCACCAAGTAGAATTGCCAGGGGGAGGGGTAGAAACGCACAAATGACTCTGGCGAACCTAGAGTAAAGCCCGCCTTCCGCAGACTTGCCGCCAAGAGACGAACGTATTCTACATTGTAGGCAATGTCTGGCTCGCGATAAAACGGGCGCATGTAGATGGCGCGGACATTGTACTCTTTTACTGCGCCCAACCAGCGATCGGTCATGCTATAAGGCGTGACTAAGGGGTTGTTGGTCTCAAGGCGTGAGGGACGAAAGCTGCGGATAATGCGACTCTCTTCCGTTAAAATGCCCTCCACCCCGACTAGGGGCACATAGCCACGCAAGGTATCGTGACGCTGCAACCAGTAAATCCTTAGATTGCGCGCGCTAATAACTTCTTTTAGTTCCTCCACGCCCGACAAGTCCTCGGCCAAACGATTGCCTGTGAACATAACCCCCGCGAAGTCGCGCGTGGTAAGGTACTCGGCAATATGACGCACCGAGCTACCAGTGTAGGGTGAAAACACCGGCAAAAAGGCAAGCCCCGCCTCGTCCACCGCTGAGACGATAGCTGGCGAAAAACCGAGGCTGGCCCGGCGCAGCCTTTCAAAAGGGAGCTCAGTATAGACTACGGAACCAAAAATAGTCACGTCTAAGCCCGGCGAAAGTTCGATAATGAGCTCCGTGATGGGCTCCCGCAGAGCCTCGACTTTTATATGCAGAAGTGACTGCGTGGGCGAGGGACGCCTTAGACCTAGAGCCGCTGCGTACAAAGCGGCATCGGCCCCCGCCGCCTTAATCACTACATCCCCGAGCAGCGCCTTGTCTCGCAGGGGGACCACATGGCTAGCGATGCCGTAAAGCCCCGCCTCCTTGAGCTGGCGCAGGTAGAGCGTTAAGTCAAGGGACTTTTCGCGGGCCCGATAGTACAAGTCGGTGCCGTCCATTAAAAGTGCCACCTGTCTGTTCTGGCGCTCCACAGAGTGCCGCTGCCCGAGAATGGCAACGGCACTGACAGCAACGATGAATAGTAACAGTACAGTTAATCGGCGGACCATGCACAACACCTTTCATTGCAAGACGCGGGCCACGACAACTAACTGACCCGGTTCCATTCTAACATCCATGAGCTCGAGCGGCATAGGTGCCGCGGCCAAGTCTATATAAAACTGTGTGTCCTGCAAGGCTGCCGTGACAAGCGCCTCGGGAAGGGTAGCCCCAAGAATTTCGACATCCTCAGTCACAAAAGCGATGTGATCCTTACCCGAAGCCACGAATTTTCCTCGCACGGCTAGGTCAAGCTTGGCGTTTAGGATGGGCACTTGCCCGAGCACAGTGGCTGATCCAGAGTGAATTTGTACCCGCCAGCCACGCAATTCGGGAATCCGCTCCCAAAGATAACTGGCCAGTTCACCCTCAGTAATTACGACGCGCACTTGCAACTGACCGAGATTACGAAAACGCACTTCGCGCCTCGCGAGTAAATCACGCATATTGACGGCGACATTTTCGGCGACCAAGGCATACTTATTGGCGACTAGGCCACCTAGGTCTACATTCTTGGCCTCGACTTCAATCTGTTCAAATTGGCCGAGCAGTAGGCGCAACGAAGGGTAGGCAGCAAGACGCACGGTCACATCCGCACCTAGTGTGCGATAGAGCCCCATCTCCAAACCTCGCGCAATAACATAGGGAGCAACAAAAGTCACCACAGAAAGCACAAACGCAAGGAGCAACAGCAAGAGCAATACTTTTTTCATAAATATTCTCCCTCCCGTCCTAGACTGGCATTCGTGATGCTAGCTATAGCGCGCCGGAATTTCAGTGTTTAATGAAATTCCCTAGGGCATCGCGCGAGCCGAAGCGGAAAGAACCGTCCCTAGCGCTTCACTTCCAGCGCAGATAGGCATCAATAAATTGGTCTAGTGCCCCGTCCATAACGGCCTGTACATTGCCTGTTTCTACGCCCGTGCGGTGGTCTTTGACCATGTTGTAGGGATGGAAGACATAGGAGCGAATTTGATTGCCCCAGGCAATCTCGCCGATGTCGCCCCGCAAGCGGTCAATCTCTTTTTGCTGTTCCTCAAGGCGCAATTCCATCAATTTGCCGCGCAGCATGCGCATGGCGGTGGCTTTGTTGTTTAACTGGGAACGTTCGTTTTGGCACTGTACGACAATGTTAGTCGGTAGATGCGTAATGCGCACGGCGGAGTCAGTCTTGTTAACATTTTGTCCCCCTGCGCCGCTACTGCGATAAGTATCAATGCGCAAGTCTTCGGGCTCAATTTCGAGGGCTTCTTCTTCATCAATGACGGGCAAGACTGAAACGGAGGCAAAAGAGGTGTGCCTGCGCCCAGAGGCATCGAAAGGAGAGAGCCGGACGAGGCGATGCACACCCTTCTCGGCATGCAGGTAGCCGTAGGCGAACTCTCCTTTCACGAGCAGGGAGACACTTTTTAGTCCAGCCTCATCTCCGGCTAAGTAGTCAAGTACCTCTACAGCGAAACCACGCTTCTCGGCGTAACGGATGTACATGCGCATAAGCATGGAGGCCCAGTCTTGCGAGTCTACTCCGCCCGCACCGGGGTGCAATTCGACTATGCAATGGTTGCGGGCATAGGGTCCGGCCAGCAAGAGTCGTAATTCAAGCTCTGTCAGCTGCTCGGCGAGTGCGGTGAGGCGCAGCGCTACACCTTCTAGCGCTTCTGTGTCTAAGAGCTCTTCAGCGAGGGTAATAAGTTCCGCCACATCCACTGCCTCGTCCTTCAGGGTCTGCCAAGCGCGCACCTCGTTTTGTAGAGCGCTTAGCTCGGCGAGGGTCTTTTGGGCCAGAGCTACATCTTGCCAAAAATCAAGCGCGGTAGTCAGCTCAGCTAACTCCGCGATGCGTTGCTGTTTGTGCAGCAGGTCAAAGAGACCCCCGCAGACTATCTGCCCACAGCATCATTTTTGCGGCTTGTGCCCGCCACTCCGCCGTATTTAACAAGGGGTTCACTCCTTACGACTCGCTTCCGCAACATTTTTTGTACTTTTTGCCGCTGCCACAGGGACAAGGGTCGTTTCGCCCAAGGGTCTTGCTCTCGCGCGGTGACACCTGCGGGGCTGGGGTAGCGGGAGGACGCACTTTTACAACAGGGGCGGCTTGCGACTCGCCTACGACTTGCACGCGGAAGATATAGCGCACTACATCTTGCTTAATCTCGGCAATCATCTGCTGAAACATTTCGTACGACTCTAGTTTATACTCTACTAGTGGGTCTTTTTGTCCATAAGCCCGCAGGCCAATGCCTTGGCGCAGTTCCTCCATATTATCTAGGTGGCTCATCCACTTGGAGTCTACCATGCGCAGCAGCACTAGCCGCTTGAGGTCGTGAAAAAGTTCTGCGCCTACCTCGCCTTGTCTTTTTGCCAGGGCTGCTAAGCATAGTTCGCTAAGCTCATCGCGCAGACCATGCCGCGTAAACTCGCGCCAGGCTTCGGGGTCCAATTCTCCTAGGGGCACAAATTCTTCCATGGCCAACTGTAGTCCGGCGACATCCCACTCTTCGGGGTATATTTTCTCTGGGATGTAGGCCGTAAGGGCCATGTCAATTATTTCGCCAAACATCGCTTCTACTACGCCATCAAGCTGCCCACCTAAGGCCTCACGGCGCTGGCGGTAGATAATTGTACGTTGCTTATTTAAGACGTCGTCATACTCTAGCACATGTTTGCGCAAATCGAAGTTGCGGCTTTCTACCCGCTTTTGCGCGCGCTCTATGGCCCCCGAAAGCAGGGAATGCTCTATAGGCATGTCGTCTTCCATGCCTAACTTGTCCATAAGGTTGAACATTGTATCGCCCCCGAAGAGGCGCATAAGATCGTCGGCCAGCGAAATATAGAACTGCGACGAACCAGGGTCCCCTTGGCGACCGGCTCGCCCGCGCAATTGATGGTCGATGCGGCGCGCCTCATGGCGCTCCGTGCCGATAATGTGCAGACCGCCTACGCTTACTACCTTCTCGTGCTCGCCCAGCGTAGTCGCCTGACGCACTTTAAGTTCGGCCAGATACCGCTCGCGCAAGGCGAGAGACTCGGGGTCTTGGCGGAGAAAAAGGTCGACTAAGGCCTCCGGCGCGACCCCCGCAGCAACGAGTGCCTGCCGGGTCAAAAACTCAGCATTGCCCCCGAGGATAATATCGGTGCCGCGTCCCGCCATGTTGGTGGCGATGGTTACGGCGCCGTGGCGGCCGCCCTGCGCGACAATCTCGGCCTCGCGCTCATGGTGTTTGGCATTAAGCACTTGGTGCGTAATGCGGCGCTTCTTGAGCATTTCACTCAGCCACTCTGACTTTTCGATGGAAACAGTGCCGACGAGCACCGGTTGCCCCGTGGCATGGCGGGTGATGATGTCTTCGACCACAGCGTTAAACTTGGCCTTCTCCGTCTTAAAAACGACGTCCGCCATGTCTTTGCGCACCATGGGGCGGTTCGTCGGCAAAACAACTACGTCCATTTTATAAATATGGCGAAACTCTTCTTCCTCGGTGACGGCCGTGCCGGTCATGCCGGAAAGCTTGGTATACATGCGGAAATAGTTTTGAAAGGTGATGCTGGCTAAAGTCTGGCTCTCTTTTTCGATGGTTACGCCTTCCTTGGCCTCAATGGCTTGGTGCAGACCCGCGCTGTAGCGGCGGCCATACATCAGGCGCCCAGTAAACTCGTCAACAATAATCACTTCGTCGTCTTTCACCACATAGTCGCGGTCAAGCTTCATAAGGGCTTTAGCGCGAATGGCCTGGTTGAGATGGTGCTGCAAGGAGATATTGTTGTTATCAAAGAGATTCTCCACGCCAAAAGCCTTCTCTGTCTTGTGTACGGCGACTTCGGTGGGGGTTACCGTCTTCATTTTCTCGTCGACGTTGTAATCTACTTCTTCACGGAAGGTGCGCACTAGGCGGGCAAAGCGCTGATAGAGGTCGGTCGATTGTTCACCCTGCCCAGAGATAATGAGCGGGGTGCGCGCCTCGTCAATAAGTATGCTGTCCACTTCGTCCACGATGGCATAGTGTAGATCTCTTTGCACCATATGCGCGGGGTCGAGCACCATGTTGTCGCGCAGGTAGTCAAAGCCGAACTCGTTGTTCGTGCCGTAGGTGATATCGGCGGCATAGGCCCGCTTTCTGGCGGCAAAATCTAGCCCATGCATAATAAGCCCCACTTCAAGGCCCAAGAAGTGATAGATCTGCCCCATCCACTCGCTGTGCAGACGGGCGAGGTAGTCGTTTACGGTAATTACATGCACGCCCTTACCCTGCAGGGCGTTGAGGTAGGCGGGTAAGGTCGCGACAAGCGTCTTGCCTTCGCCTGTTTTCATTTCGGCAATGCGCCCTGCATGCAAGACCATGCCGCCGAGAAGCTGTACGTCGAAGTGCCGCTGCCCGATTACGCGCCGGCTGGCTTCGCGCACAGTGGCAAAGGCCTCTGGCAAGAGGCTGTCTAATGAGGCCCCTTCCGCTAGACGCGCGCGAAACTCGCCGGTCTTAGCACGCAGAGCGTCGTCAGACAAAGCGGTTAATTTTGGCTCGAGGGCGTTGATCTCCCCGACGATTTTTTCGAGGCGCTTAATTTCGCGAGCATTGGAGTCAAACAAATTCTTGATAAACCCGATCATTTTTATCCTCCTAACAAAACAGGCTTTCACAAGGAAAGCCATGCACACCTGCTATTTATTGTATCATTGTAGCGACAAGCCCGCAAGGGATGTTAGGCTGGTGGCGGCGGCCTCGCGCGCGTACTCTGTGGTGTCGGTATATCCCGCCGTGGCCCGGGCAAATGTCTCTACGACCGCGGGATCAAACTGAGAGTGGCTACATTGACGCAATTCTTGCAGGGCCTCAGGCAAAGTACGCAAGCCTTGGTAGCTACGCACCGAGGTCATGGCGTCAAAAGCGTCGGCCACGGCGATAATGCGCGCCCCCTGCGGTATGGCGTCGCCTGAAAGCTGGCTTGGGTAGCCGACACCGCTATAGTGCTCGTGGTGATGGCGTATGTAGTCGGCGCCCTCTTTTAAGTAAGCGATTTTGGTGACAATATCCGCACCGAGAGAGGGGTGATTATTTATTTCTTCGCGCTCCGCCTGCGAGAGGCTGCCGTCCTTGGTCAAGACAAAGTCGCTCACGCCAATTTTGCCAATGTCATGCAAAAGAGCCGTAAAAAACAATTGCTCCAGCTTGTCGCCCTGCCAGCCCATGCGGCGGGCGATATCCACCGCGTAGACGGCTACCCGCCCCGAGTGACCCCGCGTGTAAGTATCCTTGGCGTCAATCGCTTGAGCTAGAGCCTGCACCGTCTCGAGGTAGTGCTTACGCATATCGCGGTAGAGCTTAAGTGACATGCGGGCCAGAAAGAGGGGCATTAGGGAGAGTATCACCCCGACATAACCCACATGGATATAAAGTACAGCCGTTAGTACCGCGAGAGGGGCAGTCACCACGAAGGCAAGACCACCACTCGCCAGCATAAGCCGCAAAACTCGTGCCAAACTTATCCGCTCAGACAAACTGACCGCCACGCTGGTAAACAAGGCATTGATCAAGCACACCGACAACACAGTACCTGCTACTATCCCCACAAATATAAGATTCACTTCGCGGATATCTCCGCCCAAGAAATAGTAGGTGGCTCCCGCAGCAGCTGCTGACATTCCAGCTTGGGATAGATTAAAAAGATTCCGAATCATAGGCTTGCCGCCCCTAATTTCACGCATGTTAATGCTGCTCAGTGCGCCTACCCACGCCACCGCCCTGATATCAAAGAGCAAAACAACCGTGATGATTGGGACCAGACTCACCGAGATAGTGGATTTGCCAATCAAAGCCTCAACCGACAAGGCTTCGAACAATATACCGATTATGCCGAAAACAATAATAGCCGCAACTTCCGCCGGGCTCTCCGGCAGACCCAGCCCAATAAGGAGAAGAGCACCGGAAGCAATGACCGCATACACATAGAGCCGCAGTTTGAAGTCCAAGAAGCCACCTGCTTTCATTAAAAAAAGGGGGGGCGGGGTGCTACCACTTTAACAGGCCAGCGCCACCAATTAAACGTGTCAGAACATTAACCATCTTTTTCACAAAAAAACCCCCTTCGCTCGGTTCTCTGCCCTACTCCGCTAGTTAGGTGCAGGAGACCGCTCCGCTCGAAGAGTGATTTTCGCCCCCCCAAACTCTATCCCATTAATTGCCCAAAGCGGCGATTGACCGCCGCGAGCGTTGCCCGCACCACGGCCTCTTTCGCTTCTCCCCTCACAAAGGTAGACCCTACGAGGGTCTCCTCCCCGGCGGGAGTGACGATGCTGAGGCCTACGACCACTACCTCGCCCCGCGCAAAATTAAGATGCGCGACGTCTTCCACGACAAAATCAACCATGCCGGAAAGTAGCTTTTTAAGAGCAGCCAAAGTGGCACCGGCCACTAAGCGCCCCTGGTTCTGGCGCGAGGCAGGCCCGGTGAGGGCGACTTCGGCCAATTTATCGCCTAATGCTAGGCTGACTGCTACTTCGGCGGTACCTTTATGTAGTTTGTAGCTAAGGCCGTGCAAGGTGACACGATCTTCGCCCGCCTCCTGCTCTTTGGCAAACTGCACGACACTAATGCGCTTGTGGTCGATGTTAATGCCGAGTTTAACGAGCAACAAAGTCTCGATGTCGCGCACTATTTGGCGGGGATTACGCTTGTCGTCACTTAGGACGTGTAGCTCCACAATCTCTCCCTGGTCATTAAAAACCACCCGGTTTGACTGCACCCCCTGCAAAGAGGCGACCCATTCTTCGATTAAAGAAGCCCTGTCTCTCTCCACTCGACAACCTCCTACCACTCCGCTCCTACACTAATTCCACACCTTGACCGTAGTTCCTTGTGGATATCCTGCATATTTCTACATTGTTTTTTGCGACAGAGGGGACGCTGGCTACTTCGGGTTCAACCTGTCGAGCAGGTCGACTACCGCCCACATGCCGCCACTTACTAAGGAGTGCCCCCCGAGAATGATGGGGATGGCGCACTCGGCGGCCGCCCGGGTAAAATCCCGGAGGTAAGGATGCTCTATCTCGTCAAAGCGCCCTAAGTCCGAGAGAAAGCGCTCTGCTTCACTTAATTTTAGCTTGCTATGGGCGAACAACACGCGTGTATCGATAAAACAGACATCGCAGGTCTTACTGACGAAGGAGAAAAATGCCTCTGGACCTACGGTTTCAAGAAAGTACCCCATCAGGCTCACGACCAGCCCGCGCTCTACTCGACCGAGGGCTTTCATGCCCCGCTCCTCGGAAAACACCCGTAGCCGGACAAAGCTGCGGCTATTGAGAAGTGCCATGGTCTGCGGGCTCACTCGCCCCATAAGCCCCATTTCGCAATGTGTCTCGCTGAGGCGAGCGAGGGCTCTGCGGAGCCGCCCTGTGTCCCACCCGAGAGATGCCAATGCCCCCGTGACGTTGGCTCCATTGTAGGGCAGGAGCGACATCAGCAGCGCGTCGGTCGGGGTATCTAAATCAAAGTGCACCCCGAGGGAATGGGGCAGTAACTCACACCGCAGACCTGCTTGGTCGCGCAGCAAGGTGGCGAGAGCATTGTCCTCAGCCGGTGGCTCGACAGAGAAAATGACGTCGGCGGGGGCAAAGGCGGTAAGGTCCGCCGACTGCGGGTTATTGGTGAGGACCACCCGTGGCTCGGCTTGCAGCTTTTCCGCTATGGCGCGAAACTCCTCCGCTGTTAGGTAGGGCGCGGCCGCGCCACCCAGGCACAGAATGGCCTCGGCACCGGTGTCACGCACTATTTCTTGTAGTACTCGTCCAAAGTGAAACACGCCGCTTGGCCTGTGGATTAGGGCGCCTAGGCTGCTCGCCTGTGCCGCTAGGGCGGGGTAATTTGTCGCCAGGACTACACTCTCGACCCCTGCCACGGCATGCAGTCTGCCGATGGTGTCAAGCACTACTGCTGCCCGCACGGTGGCTAGCGCGCGCGTAACGGGATGCGCGGGACTACCGCCTTCCATAATGACGGCCACGATTTTTTTAGGCATGTGCATCGCCCCTGTCCCTGAAATTTTCCTTAAAAAAACACCCCCGCTGAGGCGGGGCTGTTTTTCCTAATCTTATGCTTGCGGTTCGATAAGACCGTAGTTGCCATCCTTGCGGCGATAGACGACATTCACGAGCTCCGTATCACCGTTGTTAAAAACGAAGAAGTCGTGCCCTAACAAGTTCATCTGCATTACTGCTTCATCCACAGTCATTGGTTTCATGGGGAATCGTTTGGTGCGCACCATGCGTGGGGTATCGTCTACTTCCACTTCCGCTGACATCGGCATCGGCGGCAAGGGCGTGCGCAGGCGACGGGCTATTTTAGTGCGATAGCGGTCAACTTGCCGCTCTAGTTTTTCGACTACGAGGTCTATCGAAGCATACATGTCGGGGGATTGTTCCTCACCCCGTAAGATGAGCCCGTTTACTCCGATGGTCACTTCTACCCGGTGGTCTTCTTTGGCTATGCTGAGAGTGACTTGTCCCTCCCCAGCGCCGTCGAAGTAGCGGTCGAGCTTTTTAAGCTTTTTCGTGACGTAATCCCGCAGTGCATCAGTTACTTCTACATTTTTACCTCTGACGCTCATCTGCATACGCTCAGCCCCTTTCCTACTCTATAGACAATTCTCCACTGCCGGAATAAATCCTGCTAGTAAATAAAAGAGAGACCGAAAAACGGCCTCTCTATTATTTACCTCTTGGTGACGTTGGCAGCTTGGGGACCGCGAGGGCCGTCTACCACTTCAAACTCTACGTCTTGACCGTCGTCAAGGGACTTAAAGCCCTCGCCGCCAATGGCAGAGAAATGCACGAAAACATCTTGGCCACCATCAGTTGTAATGAACCCGAAGCCTTTTTGCTGATTGAACCACTTTACTTTTCCACGTTGTTTCACAAATGTACCTCCTAATATTTATTTGATCGGGGAAGGGCCATAGCCAAGACTACGACTACGACTTCTCTCGCACCTGCTACCTCTAACGCCTCTTTGCACGCCCTCACGGTATTTCCTGTCGTGAGCACATCGTCCACCAATAGAACGCGTAGGTCCTTGGGGTCAGCAACCACACGAAAGGCACCGGTTTGACTGGTCTGCCTTGCTAACCTAGAGAGAGTGTGTTGAGGCAGCGTGTTCTTGACCCGTACAAGAAGCTCCCGATACGGTATACCATGCTCCTTCGCTAGTTCTTGGGCTAGCAAGTTAGCTTGGTTATATCCTCTCTGTATGTACCTACTCCTATGCATGGGCACTGCTGTCACGAAATCGACAGGTGACGAATCGAGCAATTTGCTGTGCCTAATGGCACGGGCAAACAATCTCGCCAAGTGGGGCTGACTTCCGAATTTCATGTTGTGAATGCGGCGGCGCATATCGCCTTCATAAGGCATTAGCGCCATGACCCTGCCTACTCCCGCCACTAGTCTCACCCGATGCGTTTGCAGAGAGAGAACACGCTCGTAGCAGCTAGCGCAGAGAGGTGCACGGGGACGCCCGCAGACAACACAAATGTTCTCGTCAGGAAACAAAAACTCTAGGAGCCTACCAACGAGCTTCATCTACAACAACCAGACATGTTGCATGAGAAAAGCTAGACTAGTATATCTATCTTCGAGTTTGTTGTTCTTGGTAGCAATAGCCACGGCCTTCTTGGTGCCAACAAGCACCACCATCTCCTTCGCTCGCGTGATGGCGGTATAGAGCAGGTTGCGCTGTAACATGATGAAATGCTGTGTCGTAACAGGCATTACCACCACGCGGTACTCGCTCCCCTGGCTCTTGTGTACCGAGATGGCGTAGGCTAGGGTGAGCTCGTCTAGCTCGCCGGGGCCGTAGTCAATATGGCGAAATGACTGGCCGTCAGGATAGGCAACAGTGACTTCGCCTTCGGCGTCAATATTCACAATCCTGCCGATGTCACCATTATACACTACTTTCGTGTAATTGTTGCGCACTTGCATAACTTTATCGCCTAAACGATAAACTGCCCCCGCGAGCTTTATTTCTCCCTTGCCCGGGGACGGCGGGTTTAGGGCCTCTTGTAGGCGCAAATTAAGATTCTCTACCCCACAAAGCGAGCGGCGCATGGGCGAGAGCACCTGTATATCGTCAATGGGGTGCAGCCGATGCCCGCGCGGCAGTTCCTTGGCGACTAAGTTTAGCATTGCGTCCAAAATTTTTTCCGGCGCTTCTTCGGCGACAAACTTAAAGTCGCGGCGATTGGTCGCTAAGTAGGGGAACTCCCCACTATTGATGCGATGAGCATTCGTTATAATGAGGCTTTCCTTAGCCTGACGAAAAACAGTAGTTAGACGCACCACGGGCAGAAGCGCCGAGGCAATAATGTCACGAAGCAGATTGCCCGAGCTGACAGAGGGCAGTTGATCAGCATCGCCCACTAACACGAGGCGACAACCACTAGGCAAGGCACGCAACAAATGGTTGGCGAGGGACAAATCGAGCATGGACGACTCGTCGAGAATCAGCATGTCGCATCTTAACGGGTTGCCCGTATTTCGCAGAAAAAGTGGCTGCCCCTCTGCTTGACTATACTCAAGTAAGCGATGTACCGTCTTGGCATCCTGCCCGGTGGATTCGCAGAGCCTCTTAGCCGCCCGCCCTGTGGGGGCAGCGAGGTAGACCGCCAGCGAACGCGAACTACAGAGGTGCAAGAGCGCCTTGAGGAGAGTGGTCTTGCCAGTGCCAGGTCCGCCGGTGATGACCATGACGCCATGCTCTAGGGCCGTAGAAACCGCTTGGACTTGCTCCACGGCAAGCTTTATGCCCTGTGCCGCCTCAAAAACGGCGATGTCCTGCTCTAAATCCTGTGGCAAGAGGGACGTCTGCGCTCGGCAAAGTTGCCTTAACCCAGCCGCCACTTCTTTCTCCGTGATGAATACTTGGGTGCGATAGACACGGCTTTCACCGGCTACATCGAGGATGGTAAGATTCTTCCCCGCGACAAGATCATCGACCACCGCCTCGACACTGGCGACAGGTAGCACTAAGAGTTCGCCCGCTTTAGGAACCAGCTTTTCGCGCGGCAAGTAGCAGTGCCCAGCATTCTCGGCCTCGCGCAGGACATACCTAAGCCCAGCGGCAATGCGCCTTTTGTCGTCGCGGTCAAGGCCTAGTTCCTGTGCCAATTTATCAGCCAGCACAAAGCCGACGAGGGGCACTTCATCTGCTAGCCGGTAGGGATTTTGGCGTACCGTCTCTACTGTGTTCTCACCGTAATAGCGGTAGATGCGGGCAGCAAAGCCCGGGGTAATGCCATGCCCATGCAGAAAGACCATGGTGTTCTGCATTTCGCGTTTACCTTTGAGGCCATCGATTACCGTCTTAACTTTTGCTTCACCTAGCCCAGGTACTTCTCCCAGCCTCGACGGGTCATGATCGAGAATTTCTATCGTTTCGCGGCCAAAATGCGCCACTATTTTCGCGGCCGTGCGAGGCCCAACCCCTTTTATAAGACCTGAACCAAGGTATTTTTCGATACCCGCCACTTCCACCGGAACTTTCTCGGCAAAGCTCGTAACGGTCAATTGCCGACCATACTGGGGATGATCGGAGAATTCACCCTCTAATTCTATTTCCTGACCAGGAGCGATAGCAGGAAACAATCCCACCGCTGTCAGCAAAGGTTTATCCGCCACCTTAAGGCGCAGGATAGTGTAGTGGTTGGTGGCATTGCGAAAGACGATGCGTTCGACGACACCCCGAATTTTGACCAACATCTTACCCCCATCCTGGTTCCTGGCGATGCTAGCGGCTAGAACAAATCTGCGCAGCCTTTGTTCGGCTAGCTGCTGAGGGCCGAACAGGGACTAAGAGCTATGGCAGGTACTGCTTGAGCAAGGGCACTTTGTCTAGCTTCTCCCACGGCAAGTCCAGGTCGGTACGACCAAAATGCCCGTAGGCGGCAACCTGACGGTAAATGGGCGCGCGCAGACCCAGGTCGCGGATAATAGCGGCGGGGCGTAAATCAAAGTGGCGGCTCACTATCTCTGCCAGTTCGTTTTCACTGAGGACGCCCGTACCAAAAGTGTCAACCATGATGGAGACCGGGCGTGCCACGCCAATGGCATAGGCCACCTGAATTTCGCACCGGGTGGCTAGTCCCGCCGCCACGATATTCTTAGCCACGTAGCGAGCGGCGTAGGCTGCTGAACGGTCAACTTTGGTCGGGTCTTTGCCACTGAAAGCTCCACCACCATGGCGAGCGGCACCGCCATAGGTGTCGACGATAATTTTACGCCCGGTCAGCCCGGTATCGCCTTGCGGTCCCCCCACGACAAAGCGCCCCGTGGGATTAACGAGAAACTTGGTATCGGCGTCGAGCAAGTGAGCGGGTATAGTGGCGAGGATGACTTCCTTGATAATATCCTCACGGATGGTAGCTAAGGGAATCTCCGGCTTATGTTGGGCTGAAATAATCACCGTATCTACCCGCAAAGGCACCGCACCTTGATACTCTACAGTGACCTGCGTCTTGCCGTCAGGGCGCAAATAAGGGAGGATGCGCTGCTTGCGCACTTCGCTGAGCCGCCTTGCCAGTTGGTGGGCCAGACTAATGGGCAGGGGCAGGTATTCTGGCGTCTCTTGGCAGGCATAGCCAAACATCATGCCCTGATCCCCCGCGCCAAGGCGCAATGCTTCATCATCTACTTGTCCCTCGCGCAGTTCTAAAGCGCTGTCCACCCCTTGGGCAATATCCGGCGACTGCTCGTCGATGGCCGTGAGTACGGCGCAAGTCTCGGCGTCAAAGCCATACTTAGCCCGAGTGTAGCCGATTTCCCGCACGGTTTGCCGCACCAGCTTGGGTATGTCAACATAGCAGGTCGTCGATATCTCACCCATGACCAAGACTAACCCCGTCGTGACCGCCGTTTCGCACGCTACCCTAGCCATGGGGTCAAGTGTTAACATGGCATCGAGTACGGCATCGGAAATTTGGTCGGCGATTTTATCCGGATGCCCCTCCGTTACTGATTCTGATGTAAAAAAATGTCTGTGTCCTGCCATGTGGCAAACCTCCCCGTTTGTGCCGCCATCCTCCCTAGAGTTTCGGAGTAATGCGTAGTAAATAGAAATGCATTAAAACAAGAGAAACATAGACGCTTAAGGTATGCGTCAAAACTACGGCTCCAAGCCAAAAAACAGGCCCCAACCCCCGCTGCAAGGCAAGATTAGTTGACCATTGCAGGAAGAAAACCCCGCCGAGAAATAAGAAGTTCGTGAAGGCGAAGCTGACGCCGGAAAGCATGGCCTGCTTAAGATCTAAGTCACGCAGCGCCAAGATGCGCGGCCACATACTGAGAAGTATTACGCTGGAAATGAGTAGCAACGTGCCGGCAGAGACGCGAGAGCTATGGGCGCGCAACAACAATTCAAGTTCGGCGAGGGGAAATTCGGCAAGAGGAGCCCCTGGCAACTGTAATCTGCCAAGCCCGGCGAAAACAGGCCAGCCAAGGCCGATAACAAGCAGCGCGTACCAGCTGTAGCTGAAAAGGCTGCCGCCGAGAACCTTGGCAAACAGCCTGCGGATGCCGAGAAAAAAATACCCGGTGTCCACCTTCTCACCTAGTGCCGCCTGCCCCTGCAAGTACATGGTGCCCGCATTTACAGCGGCCACGGCAGCTACAGCAAGAATCGCCAAGACGAACATTGCCCCTGCCCAAGGCACAGTGCCTAGGGTCATGTCTGGTAGCAACACGACCGCAAACAACAAGACTAGAACGGCCATAGCAGTGTTGAAAAGTGGGGGAAACCACAACACCACCAAGTTACTGCTAATGGTTTGATGTGCCTTTGTCAGGCAATTCTTTATGAGTTCTCTCATACCGCCACTATCACCTCTTTGCTGCTCATTGTAGCATGCGGCGAACAACGGGTGCAATCTACTGCCCTTAGTGACTCAGGCGCTCGCGGGTGGCATGAAGTCGCTTAACTTGCAAGACAAAGCTCTCTAGTCGTGCTTCGATAACGGGGGGATAGGGACTGCCGTCACTCTCGATACTGACAAAAGGCAAGTGTGGGTGCGCCTCAATCACCTTCTCCACTAAGGCGGGGTCCGCACAAATGCTCTTCTTTTCGGTGTCGATGGTCTCTTTAAGCAGCGACTCCGCAATGCGCGCTGGCATGCAGCCAAAGGGCCCAATGGCAATAACACCATCCACCCGGTCTACGATATCGTTCAAGCCACAGGCCAAAGTTAGAATCGCCTCGCCCGTCAGCTCGGGATCAATTAGATGCGAGACGCTGTTGATTAAGCTCTTAATGTCAATCAGATGATAATCGTAGAGCTTTGACCCCACCAGCGCGTCTTTAATAATCCGCTCATAGCGTTCCATGACCAAGGCTTTACCCCATGACTTAAGCGGCTGCAAGGCGCCAACCGGGCCGCGCAAACCACGGGAGGCCAAGTAATTGGTGTAGTACACCCATTCCACCACCGGGGCCATCAGTACGACTACCCCTTTTTCCGCTAAGCGCTCCACCAAGTACCTCTGCGATAACCCGTCTCGGCGCACATAGATCTCGCCAATCAGCGTGACTTTAGCAGCCCTAGACAAGGGTGTATGCAGCGGGATGCCAGCGAGTAGTGCGGCCACCTGGTGAAGCGTCTTTAATAAATCGCTAAAACCCATGGTGGCAATAGCCGCGAGCAGGATTTCCTCCGCCTGCCGGTAGGTCGCGAGCGCACTAGGCTTATCGCGCGCTAAGGTCAAAACAGCGGCGCGAATTTCTTCCATGACGTCGCCAATATGGGTCGCCCACAAGGCACGCAAGGTAAACATACTGCCTAAACCCGCGTAGCTATCTTTAGAAGAAAGCGACATCAAGGCTAGATTATCAATCTCTTGTTTGTGAACAAGCATCTTGGTCAGCACATTGTACTGCGCAAAGCGGCAGGAACCACTCGTTGTGGGCATAAAGTAAACGGTCATCTCACCCGCGGGACGATTATCGAGGTAGTTGTGCAGTGAGCCCATGGTCAAAATAAGTGGCAGACACTCTTTACAGGTGGTGTAGTTTTTGCCGCGCGACAAATCTGCCTCGCTAGGCGGGGGCAAGGGCACGGCCCTAATGCCAAAATGACTGAACATGGAGGCGAGCAGCCGCGTGCTAAAATCGCCCATGGTGGGGATGAGTACTTTGACGCGGCTGTCCGACAAGGGCAGGCTCTCGCCAGCCGAGGAGCGAAACAACCACTTCTTGCCGACTTTCACTACTTCCGCAGGCACAAAGCTTTTTTCTGTCAGTGCTGGCGACTTATACCCAGCACCAAAGCGCTTGATAATATCGAGGAAGGCGTCGATGCGCGTATCTATACCGGCATCGGCGGTGTGCGAATCGAGCTCTAGGGTCAGAGAGGGCTTTTCCTGCATGATCTCGCGGAAGTAGTTGAGGATAAAGGAGTCTGGTCCGCAGCTGAAATTAGTGATATAACAGCCAAAAAGCTGTGGGTTCGTTGCTACTACTTTAGCTGCCTTGAGTATACTCATGCCCGCGGCCCAGTGCATGGTGGAGATGGGGGGCTCGTGGTCGCAATCTAGCATGTCGTGTGGGATGACCAAGACGCCCCGCGAGGCAAACTTGTGCGGCACGCCCATGTTGGCGAGGTCTAAGAATGCATTGTAGGACCTGCCAAAGAGCACAACCACTGGCTGACCTAACTCCGCGGCCCGCGCAAGGGCCCTCTTCCCAATCTCTTTTAGCCCTTCGCCAAACTGATTTTGCGCCAGAACAGCACCGCGAAACGCCCGCATGGCGTCACTCTTGGCCACATTAAGCTCCGCTCCTAGCTTAAGCATGGCTTTTTCGGCCTCTTCATACCCACTCTGCATATTGAGTACTGGCGCAAGTAATTTAATGCCTGCCAGCTCAGCCTGGAAGAGGCGGCGTAGGACATAGGGCTCCCCTTGGATTAAGGGGCAAGTGGTGCTAGGCGGTGCGCCATTCTTCAGGGGAGTGGCCCGCACATGGGGCATCAGGATAAAGTCCGGTTTCTTGCGCAACAAGTCCAGCATAAAACCATGGGCCATGTCGAGGGGGTAGCAGAAGGGGGCATTCCGCCTCTCTATTCCTTCGCGGTCTAGGGTATCTCCTAAAACAATCTCAAAGCCTAGGTCTGTCAAGAAGGCATGGTAAAAAGGGAAAAGATTATTGGTCATGAGCGACTTGCTGATACCGACTATTTGACCCCGTGGCACATTGGGGCGTAGCGGCCGGTCGTAGAGCAATTTCTGGCGTTCCGCCACCAGGTTAAAAAGAGCACTGTCATGGCTCTCGGAGAAACGCTCGTTGTAATATTTGTTGCAGGCCCCCCCAAAAGGATAGGTTCGCCCAGCGACTTTAATGCGGGCGATGGCACATTTGCGGTCGCACTCTTCTTTTCCACCCGCACAGACAAAGTTTTGCCCATATTCTACTTCGCGCTGGGCAAGCTCACTGAGGTCAAACTGCCCCTTTGGGAGAAGACCGGATGAGATTTTATGCCAGACTTCCAAAGCCACCCCAAAGGCCCCCATCAAGCCGGGGTCGGGTGGGACGACAATCTCTCGGTCGGTAAGAGCGGCCATGGCCAATGGTACGGCTTTGTTGTAGCAAACCCCACCCTGCATAAAGATTTTACGCCCTACTTTACGGCTGCCCTTAACGCGGGTGACATAGTTTTGGCATATGGCGTAGACTAGACCCGCCGCAATATTTTCGCTGGTAACGCCTTCTTGAATGGCAGTCTTAATGTCGCTCCCGATAAAGGCAGCGCACTGGTCATTAAAATTAGGCGGCTTGTCCCCAAGGAAGGCGTAGGCGGCAATGTCCTCTGTGGGGATGCCTAGTGTCTCCTTGGCAGCTTCCTCCAAGAAAGACCCCGTACCCGCGGAACAAGCCTCGTTCATGGCATAATCAGCGGGAACGCCATTGATAATGTAGGTGTACTTGGCGTCTTGCCCGCCAATTTCAAACAGTGTATCTACTGCTGGGTCAAAATGCACGGCCGCCGTAGTGTGGGCGATGATTTCGTTAATAATGCCCCGCGTCAGTCCATGCAGCCCAACAATCTGGCGACCGGAACCGGTCACCCCTAGCCCTACAATCGAAAGCCCGGCGGGAATTTGCTCGGCCAAAGACTTGTAGCAATGCCGCGAGGCGCGCACCGGGTCGCCGTCAGTCCGCAGGTATTGCCCAGCGACAATGGCCTTGTCTGAAACGCGCATCAGCACGGCCTTGGTAGTAGTTGAGCCTGCGTCTAGGCCAATAATGTACTCATCGCCCGCGGTGGCGTTGGCCCAAGGATGTTCCTTAAAGGATACCCGGTGTGCATACTTAGCCAGCGCGGGAAGAAACTCAAAGGATGAGGCGTCAGCCTTGAACAAAGTAGTCTTGTCCCATCTCTGGCCATGCTCTGCGGCCCACAAAGCTGCGCCTAATGCTTCAAAAGAATCAACATAGTCTGGCACGACAATGTTAAAGCCGTCGCGGCCTAGATAGTTCACCACCGTCCGGTTCTTGGCCACACCACCCACCAGTAAGACGCTCTTGGCGGGTGTCTTTTTGAGCAGCTCGGTAATCTTACCAGCCATCATTCGGCCTAGGCCTGCAACCACACGGCCCTTGGCAGTACCTTTGTTCAAAGCATGAGTGCAGTCGCTCTTGCTGAATACCGAGCAGCGATCGGCAATCTTGTAGGGCGAGTCAAGCAAGGCTTGCTCCCCTGCTTCTTCCGAATTTAGGCTCATGCGGCGAATCTGCTGCAAGAAAAACTCACCCGTTCCAGAAGCACACTTGTTGCCAACATGTACAGTGGCAATGCGACCGGCGGAATCAAGCTCGTAGACGATAAAGTTTTCTCCACCGGCACTGACCACCGCCTCAACAGGCGGAAGCTCGGGTTTAAGATACTGCAAGGCAAGCTCCGTTGCTTCAGGTTCAGAGATAACGGGCAGCAGCACTTGATCTTTGAATTTATGCCCTGTCAAGGCAATATGTGAATGGGGATGCACATGCTCGGCTAGCAGGTCGCGCAATACCCTGCGAGCATCGCCGCCATGCGCTTGGCAGATCTGCTGCTCGAGAACAAATACTCCCTCGCTCATTTGACCAACCACAAGTTTGATGTTCGATGACCCTAGGCATATACCTACCACATGTTTACCGCTCAAACAAATCACCTCTTAGCCATTGTACAATATATCTTGGCACTTAGACAGATTCCCCATGCTTACGTCACTTGGGCGTGAAATGGCATCATAAAGGGTGAGCGACTAAATGCGCGGGCATATAGTCGCTCATGGCCGTTATTTTTTTAGCCTCGGGTCCTGACTATTGCGCGAGCCCCCTGACGAATTCAAAAGGCAGTACTGAGATCGCTATCGTGCCCGGGCCCCCATGCACAACGAGGGAGGCGGTCAGGTCGGTGACCATGACGTAGACTACCTTTAGCTCCCTTTCGAGCAACTTCTGAGCTTGCGAGGCCAGCTCAGGGTCTTCGGCGTGCATAACAGCCACAGCGAGGGGCTTATCGCCAAACTTTTCTTTTAAGAGGCTGACCATCTCTTTGAGTGCATCCGGCATGCTACGCGACTTGGAGACGACCTCGACTACGCCATCGTTGAAGCCCATAATTGGTTTGACCGAGAGTAAGGAGGCAATAAGCGCTTTGGCAAAATTTACGCGGCCGCTGCGCTGCAAGTACTTCATAGTAGGTACTGTTAAAAACGTTATGACTTGTGTTCTGGCCTGCTCGGCTACTTGCCGCATCTCATCAAGTGTTGCTCCCTCGCGCGCCTTAAGCGCCGCGGCGATAGCCTGCCACCCACCGCCCAAGGACGCTTGGGCACTGTCGTGCACCTTGACCTGTGCCTTAGTCGTCATGGTGGCGGCAATACTGGCGGATTGGTAGGTACCGCTAGATTTTGCGGTAAGATGCACGGACAAGATTTCTCCCCCGAGCGCATCGTACATCTCTAAAAAATCCCCAGGCGGCGGCTGACTGGTGCTGAGTTGCTTTGATTCCCCAATGAGAGATACTAATTCGCCGCGCGAGGCATCTACGCCCTCACGATAAGTCTTGCCATCAATGGTTACACTCACTGGAACTACCGAAATGCCAAGCTTAAGCACTATCTCCTGCGGAATGTTTAAGGTGCTGTCGACAACAACTTTAACGGTCAATGTAATCACTCCTTCTTCTTTTTGACGTCCCACCTAGGCATTAGTGTCGCCTAATCTTAGACGAGGAGGTTTTGCCACATATTTATATAGGTCTCGCGACTATCCACGGGTCTAAAAATGGCTAACATCGCCTATTTTAGTGGAGCCCCATGTTCACGGCTAACTGTATATCGGGCTCTAGGCCCGTTTCACGCGTCAATGACGGCACATAATTCTCGTTTAAGCCGTGCAACATCTACCCTCCAGCTATCCCTAACTTTGCAACACCTACGGCGCTGCCAGGATTAAACTTCTTGTTTCAGACTCCAGCATTCGCGGCAGCGCGCCTCGTATGATTCAGCACCACCGACTTGAATCTGAGGATCATGTATCGAAGCCGGCTTTCCATCCACTAGGCGCTGACTAATATAGCCCTTACTGCCACACCTTAGGCAGATGGCGCGCAGTTTATCTACTTCGTTAGCGATAGCCAAGAGATAAGGCATAGCGCCAAAGGGCCTCCCGGCAAAGTCCATGTCTAGGCCAGCGACAATGACCTTCTGGCCTAGCTCCAGCAGCTGGTGGACTACCGCAATGGTCCCCTCAGGGTCAAAGAACTGCGCTTCATCAATGGCCACAATGGAAGTAGTAGGCGATAACAAGGCGGGAAGCTCGCGAATGTCTCCTAAGGCGTAGGCTTCGTGGTGCCTGCTGTCGTGCGCCACCACGGCGGTCGCATGGTAGCGGCCATCGAGGGCGGGCTTAAATAGTTGCACTTCTTTCCGCGCGTACTTAGCACGGTTAATACGCCGGATTAACTCGCTAGACTTACCGCTGTACATGCCGCCGCAGATAACTTCTAAATACCCGCGCATGTTAATTTTCACCCCTTGCTAAGGCACTTACTCGCAAGGCATGGCGGAGGCGCGCGGCAATGAGGGCGATGGCGGCATTATTAAGGCCACCCTCCGGTATGATCACGTCGGCATGTCGCTTACTCGGCTCCACATATTGTTCATGCATGGGCTTGACGGTGGCGATATACTGCTGAACTACGGACTCCATAGAGCGCCCTCTCTCTGCCATATCGCGCGTGAGGCGGCGCAAAATGCGAATGTCGGCGTCTGTATCGACAAAGACTTTAAGATCATAGAGCTGGCGCAGACAAGGGCTGTGGAGGGCCAATATGCCTTCCACAATAATTAGCTCCCGCGGTTCGAGCGGATACCTCACACTGTGGCGCGTATGGCTGGCAAAATCATAGCGAGGCCCCATCGCCATACTTCCTTGACGCAAGGTCTCTAAATGGAACATCAATAGGTCGTCTTCAAAAGCGTCGGGATGATCGTAATTCTGCACCACTCGCTCCTGCATCGGCAAATGAGATTGGTCGCGGTAGTAATTATCGTGCCGAATAAGCAGGGTCTGCCCAGCAAAATTCTTAATCATGTTTTCCGCTAAGGTACTTTTCCCAGAACCAGTTCCGCCAGCTATACCTACGATGTAAGGCAAAGAATGTCCCTCCCACAGGTGTTGTTTCTTTGCCTATAGTACTACACTGTGCGCTAATTTGCTAGGCAAAAAGGTGTGCCGAACGCACACCTTTCACAGGGTATTGTTATTTCTGATACTGGATTTTCGAGCCCGTAGCAATGTAGGCGACGGTTTCCGCGATATTGGTGGCATGATCGGCAATGCGCTCAATTTGAATAGCCACGATGAGGAGCGGCAAGGCTTTCGGCACAAGCGAGGCATCAACCGACATCATGCCGCGTAGTTCCACCAAGATGCGCTCGCACAAATCATCCACAAGATCGTCACGATGCCAAACTTCATTGGCTAGAACGACGTCCGAGTTAATAAGGGCATTTAACGAATCAACCAACATCGACGAAGCCAAATCGACCATCTTAGGGATATCGACCAACGGCTTGATCAGAGGGCGAGGTAAGAGGCGCGCCTGCTCCACAATATTCGTGGCAATGTCAGCCACGCGCTCTAAATCGATGGCCAAGCGTATCGCGCCCACTATGCGGCGCAAGTCCTGCCCTACGGGCTGTTGCTTGGCAATCAGCTCCGCACACAAGGCGTCAATCTCCACTGCCATCTCATTAATGATGAGCTCCATTTTGTCGACTTCGTCGGCTGGCTCGGGATGCCCAGTGCGTAGCGCTTCGAGCGAAAGGCGCAGCATCTGCTCTGCTCGCCCACCCATGGAGAGCAACTGGGCATGCAATTCTTCTAGGTCTTTCTGAAATTTTTGTCTTAACACACTGCGTCCCCCCTATCCCATTCTGCCACTAATATAATCATCCGTGCGCTTGTCAGTTGGTGTGGTAAAAATTTTGCGCGTGACGTCAAACTCGACTAACTCCCCACCCAGGAGGAAGGCGGTATAGTCAGATACGCGCCCTGCCTGCTGCATATTGTGGGTTACAACGACCACGGTCAATTCTTCCTTGAGCTTGAGCATAAGATCTTCGATCTTAGCTGTAGCCGCTGGATCGAGCGAGGAAGCCGGCTCATCCATAAGTAGAACCTCTGGATCAACTGCCAGCGCGCGCGCGATACAGAGGCGTTGCTGCTGCCCGCCGGACAGAGCGAGACCCGAAGCCTGCAGCCTGTCTTTAACTTCTTCCCAGAGCGCAGCTTGCTTGAGCGATCTCTCAACGATAATATCTAACTCGGCCTTAGATTTCTGCCCTTGCAGCCGCGGGCCGTAAGCTACATTGTCATAGATGCTCTTAGGAAAAGGATTTGGCTTTTGAAACACCATGCCGACGCGTCGCCTCAGGGCGACTACGTCAAGTTTAGGATCATAAATATTCGCCCCCCCAATAGAGGCCTCGCCCTGCACGCGCATGCCCGCAATATGGTCGTTCATGCGGTTCATGGACCGCAAAAGTGTCGACTTACCCGAGCCAGAGGGCCCGATAATAGCCGTAATCTCTTTTTCTAAGAAATTAATGTTCACGCTCTTAATAACATGGAGGGCACTATAATATATTGAAACATCGCGCAATGAAATCTTTTGTTTTTGTGCGTTTACCAATTCTTATTTCTCCTTTCCTGCTCCCGCCAAATGGTGGCTCCAACCTGCATGGTGAGAACCAAGAACAGGAGTACGGCCGCGGTCGCCCACATACGCTCCGGGGGCATGGCAGGTATCTGTGTCGCCGAAATGTAGAGGTGGTACGGCAGGGCCATAAAGCGACTCATGAACGAACTAGGTAGCCTGGGCAGGGCAAAGGCGGCACCCGTAATAAGAATAGGGGCTGTCTCTCCCGCGGCACGCGCCATGGCCAACAATGTTCCCGTCACGATTCCCGTGCGGGCACAGGGAAGGACGATGGTAGAGACAGTCTGCCAGCGATTAGCCCCAAGCGAAAGAGAGGCCTCGCGAAAGGAGGTGGGAACGCCATAGAGGGCCTGCCTAGTAGCGGTAACTACCAAGGGCAAGGTCAAGGCGGCCAAAGTCAGTGCGGCTGAAAGAATAGAAGGTCCAAAGCCAAGCATGAGAACAAATACGGCGTAGCCGAACAATCCAAAGACCACTGATGGCACCCCAGCTAGGTTAATAAGTGCCATTTCAAGGAGTCGTGTCAAGCGGTTGTTCGGGGCAAATTCCGCCAAGTAGATACCCGCCCCCACTCCGATAGGTAGTGCAGCGAGGCTCGTACCAAACATCAGCCATATAGTTCCCACAATGGCAGGCAAAATGCCCCCCTCAATGCCGCGGCGCAGAGGCATGGCCGTAATAAACTCAAGACTAAGACCGGGGAGCGCCATGATGAAAATATAGAGCCCGGCGGAGAGTGGCGGCAACACGGCGATACCAAGCGCCACAAGGCAGGCGATTTCTTTAAGTGAGTAATTATTTCGCACTGACCTACCTCCCCTTCTTGCCGACTATCACGCTAGCCGCCACCGCGTTGACCGCTAGTGTGATGAGAAAGAGCATGAGACCGGCCGTGAACAAAGCGTGAAACTGAATGCTAAAGCGGGCTGCGTTGGGTACTTCGGAAGCAATGAGGGCTGTAATCGGTCGCATGGGCTCAAAGATACTGCTAGGCGTGGCAAGTCTGCCCCCGGCAACCATTAGTACTGTCATGGTTTCGCCAATAGCCCTGCCTACCGCCAGGAGTATTGACGCTGCTATGCCGCTCTGGGCCGTGGGCACGACCACGCGCCAAATAGTCTGCCAACGGCTGGCGCCCAGTGCATACGAAGCCTCAGAGTATTCGCGCGGCACATTGCGCAGCGCCTCTTCGGATAGGCTGACCAAGGTTGGCAAAATCATCACACTGAGCACTATCCCCGCGCTAAAGCCTGTCAACCCCGTAGGTAAATTAAAGAAGTTGGCCACTGCAGGGGCGACTAACTTGATCCCCAAGAAGCCAAAGACAACGGAAGGTATGCCTGCCGCCACTTCAAAAATGGAGCGAAATACAACCCTAATGCCATGTGGCAAGAGCTCAGCAAGACTAACCGCCGCCAACACGCCAAAAGGCACCCCGACGACGATAGCCAGTGCGGTAATCATGACCGAACTGACGAGAAAACCTCTGATCTGAAAAACGGGAGGAAGGGAGACCGGCAACCACCGATCTCCCGTAAAAAACTCCAGTGAAATGTGTTCCTGAATAAAGGGCCACGACTGCTGAACTAGGAAGCTGAAAATCAGAGCCGTAATGAGCAACACCGTGTAACCTGCCATGGTGACGAGTCTTTGTTGGTATGGCAAGCGCTAACCTCCTAACCTCACTACCGAATGGGCACGAACTCGAGATTGCGCACCACTTGCTGGCCTTCATCGCTTAAAACAAAGTCAACATAAGTCTGTAGTGCGCCTGTCAATTCGCCAACAATGAAAAAGAATAGTGGGCGTGCGAGAGGATAAGTCTTGTTCATCACAGTTTCGATGGAGGGCAGAACGGCAACAGCAGCTTCATCTGCTCTAATACCTATAGTTTTGATAGTTGGTCTGAGGAAACCAAGACCCACGTAGCCTATGGCGTTCGGATTACGCGCAATCTCTTGATAAAGCGCCTCCGTGGAGGGCATCATCATCGTGTCGGGATGAAACTCGGCGTCCCTCTTTTGTCCGCGCTCTCGCACGACAAATTCACGAAAGAAGAAAAAAGTGCCAGATGTGGTGTCGCGAGAGAGAATAATGATGGGGGCGTCGTTACCACCGAGTTCTTTCCAGTTTCTGATTTCGCCGCGGTAAATTTGAGCCAGCTGAGCAAGAGTCAGCTCGTTAACAGGGTTAGAGGGATGTACGGCGACAGCAAGACCGTCCCAACCAACGGTAATCTCATGCAGGGTGCCACGCGCGGCTGCCCTTGTTCTTTCTTCGGGCCTGAGATCGCGGGAGGACTGAGCAATATGTGTACGGCCCTCAAGGAGCGCGGCAATACCAGTGCCAGAGCCGCCGCCCGAAACAGCGATCTCGATAGTGCGATTCGTTTTCATGAATTCTTCCGCCAAAGCGGCACCCAAGTTAACCATGGTGTCTGAACCAGTAACATCTAAAGTGGTTACCTGGGTTTGACAGCCCATGGTGACAAAAGCGATGGTCAAAACAAGCGCTAGGATGCTTATTTTCTTCACAAAAGATCCCCCCTCATCTGCATTTTCATGACTCCTGCTCAATAGTACCGCTATGAAGTTAACACAACAAGAAGCACATGTTAAAGCAGTGTTAAATCGCGTAACGTTGCATGAAGGCTTTCCAAAAACACTATATCATAGACGGGCATCATCCAAAACACAATTTTCAGCAAAAATCCACTCTATCAATTGACAGGCTCAGAACTCTACTATAAGCTTGTCTATACTCTTGACGCTGGCAAGCTGGGTCGGGGTACACCATTCTTACAGCTACTGATTGCTAGGGGGTCCATTTAATGACAGAAAAGTCTACCCACATACGGTTTTGGTCCGGCCTTACCTCCATTGGGGGGACCGTCATCTCCCTTGAGGCGGGATGCCACCGTCTCGTCTTTGATTTTGGCCTAGGTTACAGCCCCGGCGAGGCCGTCCTTGATGGCCAAGTAAAACAGCGTCGCTCTTCCTTGGCCCATGACTACTTGCGCCTTAATATGATTCCCCCCCTGGACGGGATCTATAGCCGCGCGGCGCTTGGCACAGCTTCCCCCTTGCCGTCAGCCGAAGAAAGCACCTGGCAGACAGCCGTCTTAATTTCGCACCTGCACCTCGACCACATGGGGGCCATGGGACTGGTACACCCGCAAATTCCTGTCTACCTGACAGCAGACTCCTACCGCTTGTACCAAGCGCTCACGGAGATTGGCGAAGGCGTGCCATACCCTAGGGATTACACCCCTTGTGAGTATAACCGGCCTTTTAGTCATGGCCCCTTTGTCATCACCCCGCTCGCCGTCGACCACGATGTGCCCGGGGCCTGCTCCTTTCATATCAAAACACCGGGAGGGACAATACTCTATACTGGGGATTTTCGCCTACATAGCGGGCGGCCGGAGATTGCTCGCACTTGGTTAGAGAAAACGAACGAGTTGGGTGTAGACATACTTATCTCTGAGGGAACCACACTGCGGCCACAAGAAGAGGGTGAGACAGCGCCCCTGCAGGGCGACCCCTCTCTGCCGGAGACCCTCGCCACTGAAGCCCATTTGCCGGAGAAGATTCAGACAATTATAAGTAGCACCCCCGGGCTTGCGGTCTTTAATCTCTACCACCGCAACCTCACGCGCTTAAGCACCATGCTTGATGTTGCTAGGATGAGCCATCGGCAGGCCGTATTGGAGCCAGAAACGGCCTACATGGCTAACGAATTGTTGCACGGGGCTGACTTTAATGTGTACATCGGCGAAAACACCCTGGCAGAAGTCCAAGCGGACACGGTCCCAGCCTGGAAAAAGCGCATCTTGGCACAGTTCCCCCATGTTACGGCGGCCCTCATTCGCAGTAACCCCGAGCAGTACTTTGTGCAAAACAGCTATGTCAACTGCCTCGAGCTACTCGACCTGATGGAAATTGGCGGCTGCTACATCCACTCTAACGGCATGCCGCTTGGTCCCTTTGACCCCGCGCATCCCCGCCTTAAAAAACTCTTAGAGCGGGTTGGCCTTAATTACCATTATGTAGGCACCTCAGGGCACGCCATGCCGCAACATTTGCAGTACGCCTGCGATACCATAGCCCCAAAAGTATTGGTGCCCCTACACAGCTTTAACCCCGGGCGATTACAGGCCAACCATGGCCGGCAGCTACTGCCCGAACTTGGCATCTGCTACCGAGTCGAGAATGGAGACCTCCTGCCGAAATAGGATGGCCCCATGGCATACGCAAGTGACAGTCTTATGCAAGAAGGCTACTCGTCAAGGGCGAGTAGCCTTTGGTTTTGCTTTGCGACAATTTCCCCTGCTTATAACACTATAGTTGAGACAATTGTCCCTACTTATTATAAGTATAGTTAGAATGTATGTTGTATTTTGTGCAAATTTGCTTATACTATACTTGGAGGTGATAATAATGCGGATAGATAGCGAAGAGAACATTTTGAGCGTGCTGTCCTCTTACAACCCGTGGTGGCGGAGCGCCACTGTGCCCAAGGAGCTAACACGGCATGTCAAGCGCTTTGCTTACCATGAGGCCATGACAGCTCTGAGCCATCAAGATATCCGTCGTATGGTCATCATTTCTGGAGCGAGGCGCATAGGTAAGACCACGATGCTCTATCAGCTGATCCAGGAGATATTAAGGCAAGGAGTAGATCCAAGAAAAATCCTCTACGTCTCATTCGACCATCCACTTCTAAAGCTTGCACCAATCAATAGGATTCTCGATGCCTATCGTACCAACATATATGGAGACAACGATATCTACTGCTTCTTTGATGAGCTTCAATACGTGGCTGACTGGGATGCGTGGCTTAAGGTCATCTATGATACTCAGCCTAACACCTGCGTAGTAGCCACAGGCTCAGCGAGCCCCGTACTGGTCGACAAAGCAGGTGAAAGCGGCGTGGGGCGCTGGAAGGTCATATCGGTTCCGACTCTGTCCTTCTACGAGTATTGCGATATTCTGGGTCTCCCGGAGAGGCCTGCTCTGGGCACTGCCTTGCGTCCAACGAATCTAATTGAGTTAGACCACAGAGACCAGGTTCATTTGATAACCCGGCTACAGCCCCTGCAGAAACATTTTCACCGCTACCTGCAGGTAGGAGGCTTCCCTGAGTTAGCCCTCTCCCATGATGACCTGTATGCCCAGCGCGTTCTTCGCGAAGATGTAGTAGATAAAGTTCTTAAGCGAGACATTCCTTCGTTGTTTGCGGTGCGTAATCCCGCGGATCTGGAGAGGATATTCTTGTACCTATGCTACCACTCCTCTAGCATTATTAGTGTAGAGAGCATCGCTAGGGAACTGAACGGCGTCTCGCGCCCCACCGTGGAGAAGTACATCGACTATTTACGAACGGCTAATCTCATCTATGTGAGCCCTCCGGTTAATGTTGCGGGCAAGAAGGCCTTGAAAGTTCAAAACAAGATCTACATTGCTGATGCTGCCATCCGCAATGCAGTGTTAATGCAGCAAGACATCCTAATAAATCCCATTGAGATGGGAATCATGGTCGAGACCGCGGTCTACAAACACGTACAGGCTTTCTACTACCAAGAGGCAACGCAGGTCGGCTACTATCGCGAATCTGGCAAGACAGATAAAGAAATAGATGTAGTAGTACAGACTCCGAGGGCCAGGATTCTTATCGAAGTGAAATACCGTGAAAGCTACGACCTCGACCGTTCACAGGCCATAGTTAAACACGCCCCTGATGCCTCACGCGCCTTAGTCATAACGAAAAAAGATGACGACTATGGGCCAGTGGCTAGCGCTCCAGACAAGATCTATCGCATCCCTGCATACGCCTTTCTTTATCTACTGGGGCATGCAGAGAAGGCCAACTTTTTACGAGCCAGCTCACCACAGATCGCGCCGGAGTAGTTGCCGTGAGTAAATATGCCGTTCGTTAACGACAAAGGGGACGTTAGACCGCGTGAGAATGTGTGCATTTGCTTCCCCCACGGAATAATTGATTGCACTGCAATAACTCTTGCCTAGGCCTTGGTTTAGCGCATCAGCAAAATCGCTTAAAACTATTGATGCTGTTAGATGTTTCTGCTTTTTTATGCCATAATTGTTATAGAAGTATTCAACATTAGCCGCGTAAAAAGGTAGGCTATACTTGTTCTTGTTTATAGCTAACGACAACCGTGCCCAACAGTCCCTGTTTGAGAGCGCTCAGTGGATGAGTCCTAGGATTCGTGAAAAACTCTGCAAATCTTAGGCACCGATTTTTTTACGAGCAGGTCACCTGCAAAATAGCCGAAGAACATTTTGCGGGTTTAAACGGGACGACCGGGAAGCCTATGGGCAACGCACGCTGGGCGAAATTAACCTTAATGGAATTCCAGTAAATACAGAAATTCCGCTCCAAACTACGTGAGAGACAACACCATAGCCATCCTCACCAATTTCTCCGTTCTCCCTCATGATGTCCCTCACGAGTATACCGGGTTTCACTAGAGAGATGGTGATTTTCAATCATTTTGATGGCCGGAATCTGTCCATTTTATCTTACCGTGCACATTCGTCTCATTGCACGCACAAAACGATTCGATCGGCTACTTGAATATCTAAAGAATTATCCGTAGGTTTCTTCATCTTGGTGTTTATTTTTACTTAATTTCGAGTATAATATAAACAGCAGGGGGTGAGGAGAGTGTTCAGCAAGAATCTGAAATACTACCGTTTGAAGAATGCATTGTCTAAGAAAGAATTGGCCGAACATGTTGGTGTCTCTCCAATGGCTATCTCAAATTACGAGAACGGCAAGCGAAAGCCTGACATGGAATTACTCAAACAGATGGCAATGAAACTTGGCGTGCGTGTGTCGGATTTTTTGGCTATCCGAAATGAAAAACTAATGTTTTGCCATGGCGAGTTCAGAAAAAACTCCGCGCTTTCAGTTGCTCAGCAGGAATATGTTCGAGAGTCAGTAGAAGAATATTTCAATCGATTTATGACGATCGTCGAAATACTAGGTGGAGATGTTCTGCCAAAAGCTCCTGATGCTGCCGTACTTAAACTATCGGGGGGTAGTGAAGACGATGCTCAATCGCTGAGAAAACACTTGAATCTGGCTGTTGACGGGCCTATAGATAATTTAATAGATATTCTGGAAAACAAGGGCATCTTGGTCTATGTTTGCGAGATCGACACTGACAAGTTTTCTGGGATGAGCGGACTTGTCAACGGGTGCCCATACATTGTGATTAACAAGAAAATGAGTCCTGAAAGAATAAGGTCCACCGTTGTACATGAGCTTGCTCACCTAATGTTCAAATGGCCGAACAATTTGGAATATCGCAAAATTGAGGACCTGTCAACTGCAGTCAGCGGTGCTTTCCTGTTTCCCAAGTCTGATGCCATAAGAGAGCTCGGAGTTCATAGAACTGCAGTATCAAAAGATATGCTATTAGTGGCACAGGAGTACGGCATTTCGATGTACATGCTTGTTAAGCGTGCGCAATTATCGGGTATCATTTCAGCGAGTGTAGAAAAAGAGTTTTACATTGAAGCTTCTAAGGCCGGATGGAGAAAGAATGAACCACACCGCATTCAGAGTGAAGACCCTACTCTGTTTAAACAGTTTGTGTATCGTGCGGTAAATGAACATGAAATCAGCATGCAAAGAGGAGCTGAATTACTAAGAGTCCCATATGACGATATGGTTTCTCACTGCTGCTTCAGCAGAGGTTGATAATGGAACATATTAGTAGCGACACAAATGTATGGATTGATTTCTTCGTTATCGGCCGCACTGAGATCCCTTTTCATTTGCCGTATATCTTTATTATGAACTGTGATGCCCTCGATGACGAATTGCTGTCACCTAGTGGTCTCCGTGAGAAGCTGTTGCAGTGTGGTCTAATAAGTGTGGAACTAACAATCGAGCAATTTGGCCTTGCGGAAGAGTTAGGCTCGCGCTATCCTCAACTATCAATATATGACCGTATCGCCTTGGCAATTGCACTAGGGTCTAGCGGGATTAGATGAGATCGGGAACAAAAGGGACGGCAGACTGTGTCATAACTCCATTTGTACTTAAAGGGAGCGACAGAGGAGATTCGGTTTCAACCACAGAGTACAGAGTACACAGAGAAGACAAGAGAGGAACATGGAACGATTATGGCTACTTATCTGTGGCTAAAGATCTATGCCCCTAGTCTTGCCTCTGACTTCTAATTTCTGACCTCTAGTTATGTGACCTCTGTGGCTAGAAAAAGTGCTCCCTCCTCGTCGAACTTTTAAAATCCCAACATAGGTGGAGAGCGCAGGGGACGTGTCAAGTAGGGCCATGGAGGGGTTTCTGCGGATCCAATGCCTTGTTAGCCACCCACGATTTCGTTTAACCCCTCTATCAATTGGTTCATAATTTCAGGAGGCAGTTTCTCAATAACATCCCCTATTCGCTCAACTGATAGCGTACGAACTTGACTGATTTTCACCCATGATCGCTTGGGAAGGTTTGTTGATTCTAGGTCAAGCGTCAATGGGAATCCCGCTCTCTGCGCTTGGCTCGTTAAAGCCATTGCGATTACAGTGCCTGAGCGTTCGTTGAAGACATCTTGACTGATAATAACCACCGGGCGCATTCCACCTTGCTCATGCCCTCGAACTGAGTTGAGGTCAGCCCACCGGATTTCACCTCTTAGTATGCTGGCCATTTATCCACCTCTGCAGACAAACCTTCTTCAGCCAATTGTTGTTCGTGTACAGGATGCAATTTGGCGCATTGTTCAGCAAGCCGAGTTCGTTGCATTCGGTTAAGCTTCTCTTCCACTGCCACTTGAATTGCCCGGCTTCGGCTTGGGAATACATGGTCCTTTACGAGATTGTCCAGTTTATCAAGAATCTCTTTGTTGATACTGATTGCCACTTTTGCGGTATCCATTCTTCCTTCACCTCCAGTATTACTGTATGACATACCACAATGTAAGTCAAGTGGCCCCGGAAACCGTTGTCGCGAACAAAAGGGACGGCAGACTGTGTCATAGCTCCATTTTTACTTAAAGGGAGCGACAGAGGGGATACGGTTTCAACCACAGAGTACACAGAGAAGGCGAGAGAGGAACATGGAACGATTATGGCTACTTATTTGTGGCTAAAGATCTATGCCCCGAACGGAGGGGACGTTTCCTTTCGAACGGAGGGGACGTTTCCTTTTGTTTTAGCGAACAGAAGGAAGCGTCCCCTCCGTTCCTAAAGCCACTTGCGCGATTTGCAAAAGTGAGGCAGGAATGAGAATCTGAGTAGGGGAACTATTTAGGAGATAATGCGTTCTGCTACAGTGTGGCTATTGCACTGCGGTAAAGTTGCCCCACAATATATGGCAGGGAGTTAGCCACGCGCGGCAAGCTATTGTTGCTCGCGCCATTTTATGCCGAGAGAAATTGCCGCAATCAACGCCGAAATGGAGGCAGGCAAATGAGTGATGAAACCAAGAAACATGAGATACGAATTTTTGAAGCACAGAAAGTGCGTGCCGCTTGGGGCGACGACAATGAAAAGTGGTGGTTTTCGGTTATTGATATAGTTGCCATCCTTACGGACCAGACAGATTACTAAAAGGTTCGTAATTATTGGAAATGGATGAAAGACAGGCTAAGGGCTGAGGGCAGTGAACTGGTTAGTATCACTAATGGTTTGATGATGAGTAGGTGCGGCCTTTGGAATAGGCAACTAGGCTCACTATTCAGAAAAAAAATTTAACTTAATATTAACGCTAAATGCTTGACATCGGGGGGGGGTAAACTATAGTCATTATAGAAACTTCTACTAGAAATGAGGTGGAGCCGGATATAGTACGCATTGGCCGATCGTTCTGCCGAACTGTAGACCTCGCCGACGAACTAGTTGCGAAGCATGAGGGTGGGCAGTGTTGGCCAGACTATTTCACCACTCACACATAATGGCGTTTTCCGGTGAAAGTTATAGGTGCAAAGAGGCGCTAAGCAAACGAAGCATTAAATTGAAATAATCCCCTGTTTGCCTTTCCCCGTAGGGGGGAGGGAAGCCCTAGGACGCTATGCACAAATCAAAGACCATTCTGCGCATTTCTTAATTACCAAAGACATCGGGCTTGTCTAGGTGGACACAGAGCGAATCTCGGTCGATGTCTTGTTGGAGAGAGTTCATTCCAAAGGCACGACCACACACGTCGCCTCATGGCATGAAATAGAGACTACGGGGTTCCTTTGGACTTGGGAACGCCCGCATTATGTGACTAGAGGGCACTACTATCGCCTGGCGCTCACGGCAACGGCTTACAGGCGCGGAACCAGCGAAACGGTTTCGCTATGCAGAACTTCAAGAGCATATTAAAAACTGGAGGTTCATTATGAAAAGCACTATGAAATGTATGTTAATGCTGTTGGTACTTTTGACTACCCTTTCGTCTCCCATGACGAGTTTTGCACGCGAGCATACCGCTCCTGCTGAATTGCAGAGGGAGGTCGAGTTCGAGGCGTTTATGGAGGAAGCGTTGCAAATCGCAAGAGCCTCTGTTACTCCGGAACAAATCGCTGCGATTAAGAGAATGCTCGCTGAGGAAGAAGCTTTTTTTGCCAATCTTACGCCCGAATCGCTTTGGGATGCCTGGTTGCTTGAGAATCCTGATGTTTTTATGTTAGGGTTATCAGAACGCGAAATGTTTGCATTGCAACAGCGCGTAGTGGCACAGCATGAAATGATAGCAGCAACTAATCAGGTAAGTCCATTGTTTTTTGGAAATTGGCATCGTGATATTGCGCGTGCATTTTCTTCTGAAGATGGTCTGAGTGCAGTAACAAGAACCTTCATAGAGGCAGTTGGTTTTGAAGCCGTGCTTGAGACTAACCTTGCTTTTCCTGGCGGGAGATACAGCGAGTATAGGAGAGACGCTTTTCGTCACTATTGGTGGAATTTCAGGAGCGTCCAAGACATTTTGATAGGTATATCCCAAGACGGACGTGTACGCTCGACGCGTATCTACACTACAAACTATGAACTTGCGAGGACTGTTGCACGGTTTATGCCCCAACTGATAACGTCAGAACTCGCACCTTTATTGGCTCAGGCTCTAGCTTTTCGCCAACAGATTTTGGATTACCGCAATTTTGTGTCGTGGTCAGCATATTTTGCCCGCCAGCGTTACTGCACCCATAGTAAATATGCAATCCACGACATTATGGATTTGTATAATAATGAAAAGGGCAGGCGAGATGGTGTTGCCTCAGGTGCTTTTTCTCCTACTCCTCGCGCGCAATTCAATTCGCGATGGGCTGCAGGGACGTTGGTTCGAAATTTGGATGAAGCTCAAGGCCGCAAACGCTTCATTTTCAACAATTGGCTAGCCCATCCTATAACCCCCTAAAGTTAAATTGTTTTTTTGCACATCGCTCTTTGGGTGCGCAGAGAGGAGTTTTATATGCGAACAACACGTCAAAAACTATTCTTGTTTTGTACAGGGGTAGTGGTTATGGTGGTGTTAGGATTTTTAAGTTTGCTTTGGATTGATCATTACAGGCTGGGGATCGATCTTCCTCGCACTAATGAGTTGTTTGTAGACAGCACCGGCATGGAGTGGCGGGTATTAACCAGGGATGCAAATGGAAATAAGCTCATCATTACCGAGCGCAAACAGTTCTTAGGAAGCCGCTATTTCACGACACTAACCTTGGCAGATGGTACTTCGAGAATAGTGACGCTTCCTGTAGGTGTTCAGTTTAATAGCGAAAACGTGTTTACGAATTTAAGTGAAAGCGATGTGCTACGCCCCACATTGGACGCATGGTTCGCTGATATATTAGCTCCTGAACTGAGAGAACGCGCACTGCCAGCGGAAAATATAGATAACATAGTTTCGGATATGGAACACGAACTCCAGCGCATAGACCATAGTTTGTTAACTCACGTAGGTACTGGAAGCGTTACACCCCAAAACGCGATGTTCGTGTTATCCATAACGGAGGTACGAAAGTATACAGAGTCTGGCACATTCAACATACTCTATGGCGGCTGGCTTCGGTCGCCTGGTGTATCGGAGGGGCGCGTAGCTCTATCGGGTGCAGGAGACCCTGATCGTGGGCGCAGAAGATTGAGCTTTCGTGATGCACAAGCTACAAGAGAATATGGCTTTCGACCAGCAATGTGGATTCGTTCACCATAAACGCACGACAGAGGGGACGTCAGACTGTGTCATAACTCCATTCTTACTTAAAGGGAGCGACAGAACGAGGGGGACGGAACGAGGGGGACGTTTCCTTTCCTTTTGTTTTCGCGAACATAAAGAAACGTCCCCTTCGTTCATACCGCGAAGAGTAGAAGCCCAGAAAGGACTAAGGCTACAAACACATGCAAGTGAATGCTTTTTTTCCCCTAGCCAATAGTGCGAAAGAACCCAACTAAAAATGAGCGCAAGAATCGAAGGACCGCCGATCTGTAGCCAGTCCAAACTTAACCCTCCTCAAAAAATTGTCTGCTTCAATGTTCACGATCCGACTACCTGCCTTGCATTTTCATTGTCCTCGTGGGCGTGTTTGCCAGCCAGTAACTGCTTATGACGCCGCTATTTTTCGCCTGGCAGCGCGAATCTCACTAACTGCGCGGACCAATAGGGGTACATAAATGCTGGTACAAAACAACTGTCACATGAACGTTAAGCGGTCTGCGCCAAAGGAAGTAGAACGAAAACAACGCAGCTGCTAACCCCACACCAATCGGTGGTAACGCTATATCCAGTGGTGGTAGCAACTCTAAAACCTGGTTCATTCCGCCGCCTCCCTGCTACGAAATTTTGTAGGGCAGTTATCTGTCCAATACCCATTTCTACAATAAGTGCGGTTTGAAATCCAATACGCGGTCACGGCACGACACCGCTAAACTGGCACTTACCTCAGTAGCACCCAAATTGCGCCCACCACCACCATGATAAGTAGTGCTGTAAAATCAGGTTTAGTGGGGTTAAGGCTTGTTATACGCACGATTAAGAAGATGTTCAAGAAGAAGAGAAACATCCTAATCCAAACATGATAAGCCAGCAACAACTCTGGAACTCCTAAAACTAGGTAAGACACCGTGAAGCCAGTCACTACTAGGAAGTTAAAGTGGCTTTCTTTCTTTGAAAACACTACTTGTTGCAAGAGAAAGGCCACACTGCATTCAGACTTCATCACGCTCCTTCGTTTGTTCCGCGGGACAATTATATGACCACATCCGGACTGCGCAATCACTTTGCGCTGGAACCCAACATGCCAGAAGAGGAGCCCATTCGCATGTTA
>Ga0209413_1000007_pt1 | contig 48193 bp, 53 predicted proteins | sample JTO22cmmetaG_FD_184157 | JGI IMG/M metagenome (GOLD analysis project Ga0209413, IMG submission 184157) | Freshwater bacterial and archeal communities from Indian Creek, Illinois, USA - JTO22cm metaG (SPAdes) (version 3) | ecosystem: Environmental > Aquatic > Freshwater > Unclassified ...
CTCAGAAGCTCGAATTTAGCGCGTTGCTGTCAAAACGCTAAAAGGCTCTCTGGGTGAAAACCCAGAGAGCCTTGTCATTGCTGGTGCGCCATCAGGGATTCGAACCCCGGACCCACTGATTAAGAGTCAGATGCTCTGCCAGCTGAGCTAATGGCGCAAAAATGGTGGCGGCGGCTGGACTTGAACCAGCGACCTGACGGGTATGAACCGACTGCTCTAGCCAGCTGAGCCACGCCGCCAAACGACAAAATCTATTTTAATATAAATCCGCAACGAAAGCAACCGGAAATTTATGTCTTACTTGCCGGTAGACTTTTTATACGGCGTGCCGCGCCCGCCACGTTTGGCATCGGTGTGTTTGCGCAAATCAGTAAGTCGCTCTTCGCTGTCTTTAAGAAAGCGATTCATGCGCTCTTCAAAAGAAATAGAGGGCCTGCGTTTCGCTTGACGGATAGAAAGACCGATTTTCCCCTTGCTGTCGATATTGATGATTTTAACGACTACCTTCTCTTTTAGCTTGAGGTGCTCGTTAATGTCCTTGACATAGGCGTCGGCCACTTCAGAAATATGGACAAGGCCAGTCTCCCCCGTCTCCAGTTCAACAAAAGCACCAAAACTCGTAATACCGGTTACGATGCCACTCAATATGGTGCCTACTTCCAATGCCATGCGAAACGTATTCCTCCTAAATATTTATGGTCCACCTCTGCAATTATACGCAATAAGAAAGGGCGTTGTCAATAAAACGCCGCTGGCCGATGACATGGTGAGTGGTGTCTGGGCATTGTACGCAAAAGCACGGCGTTGTCAATAAAACGCCGCGGGCCCATGACATGGTGAGAGGCGTCTGGGCATTGTACGCAAAAGCACGGCGTTGTCAATAAAACGCCGCGGGCCCATGACATGGTGAGAGGCGTCTGGGCATTGTACGCAAAAGCACGGCGTTGTCAATAAAACGCCGCGGGCCCATGACATGGTGAGAGGCGTCTGGGCATTGTACGCAAAAGCACGGCGTTGTCAATTGAACTGCGACAAACGCACCTCTAAGGACGCGGAGTGACGATGACAGGCGAAAACACCTTGTCTTCCGGCCTGACGAGCCCCAAACGCTGCCTAGCAAGCTGTTCAATATGTTCCGGGGTCTGTAAACGGGCAATTTCAGCTTCGAGAGCCGCCGTCTGGGCCGCCACCGCCTCACGGGCAACTTCAAGCTCTGCCTCGCGTCTACTCAAGCCTGCCAACTCGAGAGACTGGGCAATATAGACAAAGGTGAAGTAGGCCACGACACTACAAAGCGCAAGCAAAAGAAACGGCCTACGCAGCTTTCTCTTGCGCACTGGGCGGGACACAGGGAAAGAAACAATTTTTGGATTAGCTCGCACAAGGGCCATCGTCTTTCCTCCGCAATTTCAAGGTGAAGAGTATACTTCGGCGTTCGTGCTGCGAAATCCTTCTTCACTAACTATTCTTTATTGATTCACGCTGCGTATACGCACGAAGCACTATCTTTATGTCAGAGGAGCTTAAACTCATCAACTATCTCGTACATTTCCTGCGCCTCGTCGCGGCGAGAGGACTGCTCAAGGCGCAAAATTCGCGCCTTGATGACACGGCTGCCAAAATGCAAGGTCAGCACATCGTCTACCTTGACGACATGCCCTGGCTTGGCTACCCGCCCATTGACTTCGATCTTGCCTTGGTCGCTCACTTCTTTGGCCAGTGTACGCCTCTTAATGAGGCGTGAAACTTTAAGAAACTTGTCTAATCTCATTTTTATCTGCTCCTAAAGAGGGGCAGGTTCGTCCACGAACCTGCCCCTCTGCTATATTCTTGGTCGCGCTCTACTTGTCGATGGCTTCTTTTAGAGTCTTGAAAGGCCGAAATACAGGGACTTTAGCTGCTGGGACTACGATATCTTCGCGCGTTTTTGGGTTCTTCCCCTTGCGCTCGGCCCGTTCACGCACCGCGAAGGTTCCAAAACCAGCGATGGCCACTTTATCACCTTCGACTAGGGCCTCTTCCACGCAGGCAAAAACCGTGTTCACGACCACCTCGATGTCCTTCTTGGTGAGATCGGTTTTCTGCTTGACGGCATCGACTAACTGAGACTTATTCACGAAAACGCCTCCTTATAATAAGTATCCGCATTAAGTGCTAGATACCTTTCTACGCCCCCACGCCCAACTCCTGCTCGTTGCAGGGTTCTTTCACTATATTTCTTTAGCCTTGGCCTCATCCCATAGGCGATCCAATTCCTGCAAGGTGCATTCTCCCATGACCAGCCCTCGCGCGGCGGCAAGTTGCTCTAGCCAGGCGAAGCGCCTTTTGAATTTAAGGGCGGCGGCGCGCAAGGCTGTCTCTGGTTCCACCTTCAGGAATCTGCCTACATTTACGAGGGAAAACAAAACATCCCCATACTCCTCCGTGATGCTGTCGGGCGCGCCAACCTCTATCGCGCGCTGCAACTCACGCACTTCCTCATCGACTTTCTGCCATGCCCCCTCGATGGTCGGCCAGTCAAAGCCAACTTGTTTAGCCCGCGCCTGCAACTTGTAGGCCAGAAGTAATGACGGCAGACTGAGTGGCACTGAATCTAGCCAGCCTTTGTTCTGTCCTGCCCTTTCCACCTGCTTGATGCGGCGCCAGTTTTCTTCTACTTGGAGTGAAGTTATCGCCTGTACTTGACCGAAAACATGGGGATGACGCCGTTTTAATTTCTCTGTAATCCCTATAATGCTGTCAAAAAGCTCAAATTCACCGGCTTCTCGTGCGATTTGCGCGTGAAAAACCACCTGCAGCAAGAGATCTCCTAATTCTTCAGCCAGTTCTACCGCGTCATTGTTCTCGATGGCGGCCAGTACCTCGTAAGTTTCTTCGATGAGGTAGGGGCGCAAGCTGTGGTGGGTTTGCTCCCTATCCCATGGGCAGCCGCCCGCGCCGTGCAAGGCATGCATCACCCGCGCTAACTCTTCCATGGCCAAACCTACATGCCTGGCCGCAAGGCAGGGGGGAATGTACACCGTATCGGCGTGCGTGAACTCGGCTCGGTCAAGATCGGCCAACTCACAGGCGCGAATATGGCTTTGTGCGGAGCCGGCATGGCGCACAACAGCAATGGGATGCTCCGGCGGGTAAATGTCGAGGAGGCGCAATTTGAGGTCGCCAGCCACTAAGCGACTGTGCACTTGGGTAATTAACCAACCGCAACTAGGGTTAATCCTCAAATCTAGATCCAGGGCGTCGCCAATGGCAAGGCCTTTCGTCGCGTCAAGACCAATTTCCATGGCTACAGCTTCAAGGCTGCTCGGGGCCAGGACCACCTCGGTCTTAAGCCCCTGTTGGCGCCCTAGCTTGAGCAGTCGAGGAACTGAACTTTCCGCAACCATGGGATTGCCTGGAACAGCATAGACCACATCGCCTGTTTTGCACTTATGCCACACGTCAGCGACGATGGCATCGTAAACTTGGGCAAAGTTATCATGGCCCTCGTACAGGCTATCATAGGTCCCAAAAGAATATCCCTGCCCGCGTAGCTCATCGGCTACTGGGTGCTTCCCTGTGCGCAGGACGACTTCTGCGTCTCGGCGGGTTACGAGCTCCCAACCTCTGCGGCTGATTAGACCAGGATCGCCGGGACCAAGTCCCACTATGTACAACATCGCAACACCTTCATGCAAGTAATCTCTTGCTCATCTTATCATCTCTCGCTGACAAGACCAAGCTCATTCCACTGCTAGGGTTAAAACGATAGTCCCTAGCTCCTTTTTAGCGGGACTCATCCTCTTTTGCGACCATCAGCCGCAATGCCTCTAGTACGCGCGTCATACGAGGCAGTAGCCCCCGGCCGGTGTCTTTAAAAACTAGGGCATATCCTTTGTGATTTTGGATGCCGAGTTCGGGGAATTGCCGATGTACTGCACTCACATGGCTTGGGTCTAGATTGGCTTCAGGGGCAAACTTAAGCACCAGCCCTTTTTCTTGCAGCGTGACGAGGTAAATGGCAAGTTTCGCCGCGAGCATCTTGAGGCGGGCGATGATAAGGAGTGTCTCTACAGGTTCCGGCAGGTCTCCGTAGCGATCGACGAGCTCATCGTAGATGTCCATAATTTCGGTCTCCTGCCGTGCCGCTGCTACCCGCTTGTACATCTCGACTTTCTGCTGCGAGTCGCGTATGTAGCGGCTAGGAAAATACGCATCCACGGGCAGCTTAATTTCGCACTCCACGGCTTTCTCGATTTTCTCACCTTTTTGGGTGCGCACTGCCTCTTCAAGCAGCTGGCAGTATAAATCAAAACCCACAGAAGCCACAAAGCCATGCTGTTCGGGCCCGAGGATATTCCCCGCACCACGAATTTCTAAATCACGCAGGGCTATTTTGAAACCCGCACCTAGCTGTGTGAACTCACGCAAGGCGTTAAGCCTTTTTTCCGCTACTTCTGTCAAAGTCTTATCGGGCCGATAGGTGAAGTATGCGTACCCCACCCGGCTTGAACGGCCCACTCGGCCCCTTAACTGGTAGAGCTGCGCTAAACCTAGCTTATCGGCATCCTCTACAACAATCGTATTGACATTGGCAATATCAATGCCCGACTCAATAATGGTGGTACTTAAGAGAATGTCGTACTCGCCCTCGAGAAAATCAAGGAAGACACGTTCGAGCTTTTCTTCCGGCATCTGGCCATGACCTACGGCGATGCGCGCCTCTGGCAGCAAGTTTTGCAAGTAGGCGGCTACAGACTTAATGGTGCGCACGCGATTATGGACATAGTAGACCTGACCACCGCGCTCTATCTCGCGCTCTAGGGCATGCTTGATGGCATAGTCATCGTGTTCAACGACATAGGTTTGTACCGGGTAGCGGTCCTCAGGTGGCGTTTCGATGACGCTGACGTCACGCAGGCCGACCATGGCCATATGCAGGGTGCGAGGTATAGGTGTGGCGGACAGGGATAGTACATCTACATTGTTCTTGATCATCTTAATTTTTTCTTTATGTTGCACCCCAAATCTTTGTTCTTCATCGATGATAAGGAGCCCGAGGTCTTTATAGCGTACATCGGCATTGAATAGGCGATGCGTACCGATAGCTACGTCCACCAGACCCGCGCTAATCCTCTTTGCTGCCTCCTTATTGTCTTCGGCACTCCTAAAACGGTTCAGCAACGCCACCTCGACGGGAAACCCAGAAAAACGCTCGCGAAAAGTATGGTAATGTTGCTCCGCCAAAATGGTGGTTGGCACGAGTACCGCCACCTGCCTGCCTTCCATGACGGCTTTGAAGGCAGCCCGTATCGCTACCTCGGTCTTGCCATAACCCACATCGCCGCATAGGAGCCTCTCCATAACTTTCGGCGACTGCATATCCAGCTTAACTTCCTCGATGCTGCGCAGTTGGTCCGCAGTCTCGACGTAGGGAAAGTTATCTTCCATTTCTCTTTGCCAGGGCTTGTCGGGCCCACAGCTTATCCCAAGTACGGCTTCACGCTTGGCATAGAGCAGGAGCAATTCCTCCGCCATTTTCTCTACTGACTCCCGTACTTTGGCTCTGGTTTTGGCCCACTCCGTGCCACCTAAGGAGTGTAGCTTTGGTTCTTTGCCTTCTCCGCCCACGTACTTCTGCACCAAGTGCAGCTGCTCGGCCGGGAGATATAGTTTATCCTCCCCGTTATAGCGAATTTCAATGTAGTCCCGCTTCGTCCCGGCGATTTCCATGGTGCTAACGCCGAGATACTTGCCGATGCCATGGTGCATGTGCACGACAAAATCTCCTACCGCTAAGTCGCGGTGCGAGGTGAGGCGTGCACCCTCGCCTGCCACCCGGAGTTGGCGGCGCTTGCGCAGCCTAGACTTGCCTGACAAGTTGCTCTCTGTTAAAAGATAGAGTTTAATGTCGGGCAGTTCTAGTCCCTCGGTTAGCCCATCCACTACTACGGAGAATGTCCCTGGCGGAGGAAGCTCCGTGGCGACATCCCACTTACTGGCCAGAATATTTTCGGCGCGAAAAGCCTCTAGCATCTCCTCTTGGCGGGTCTCTGTCGGCGCGATGGCCATCATGCGATACCCTGAAGCAGACAACCTCTTTACATCCTTGACGAGCAGTGTCATTTGCCCGTGATAGTTCGGTGGCGCTTTTTGCAGAACGGAAATTTGACCATCCACCCGAAGACGCCCTGGGCGCTTGGGCAATGTGGCCAATAGAAAGGTGCGAAATTTCTCTAGCCCCGCGATGACTTCTGTATCGCTCTTAAAGAGGCGCTGTTGTGACGGCAGTATCTGACCGGCGATGAGCAGTGCCTTGTACTGCTCATCCAAGTCTTTTTGGCAGCCCTCCGCTTTTTCTAGCAAACGGCTAGGCTCATCTAAGACCACTAAAGTCCCTTCCGGCAGGTAGGAGAGGAGGGTTGCTGCCTCGGCGAGAAAATACGAGAGATACTTGCCGCGGCCGGTGAAGGGTATGCCCTCTTTAAGCTTTTCTAGCTCTTGGCCGATGTTTTTATTGAGCAAAGCGCCGCGCTCGGGGTCAAGTTTGCGCACGGTGCTCTGTAGTAGAGTTGACAGTCGCTCTATTGCCAGAGCGGCAGCTTCCTCTGACCAAAAAGCTTCGCGGGCAGGTGTAATGCGAACTTGCTTTAAGCGGGAGACTGATCGCTGCGTAGTCAGGTCGTAATTGCGCAGACTGTCGATTTCATCCCCGAAAAACTCAATGCGGACGGGCTCTTCAGCCACAAGGGGAAAGACATCGACCAGTCCGCCGCGCACCGCAAACTGCCCCATAGATTCAACAAGTTCTACCCTTTCGTAACCAGAGGCATGCAACATGGCGATGAAAGCGTCTCTACTAAGAGCCTGACCCTCGGATAGAAACAGAGTGTGCTCTCTAAAGATAGTCGGAGGCACGATGCGGATCAGCAGGGCATCCCAAGTTGTGACGATTGCCGTCGGGCACTTGCCCGCCGCCAGATGCGCGAGAAGTGATAGCCGTTGTCCGGCTAGCTCAGGTCCTTGGGCTAGAGCGCCATACAAGAGCACTTCCTCGGGGGGGAAATAGGCCACTTCTTCCTCACCTAGGATTCCCTGCAACTCGACATGCCACTGGGTCGCTTGCACCGCCGAAGGCGCGACCACCAACATGGGCCAATTCCACTGTCTTTTGGCAAGCGCCAGCAGAAATGACTTCCCCACTGCCGTCGCCCCGCTGATGTATATGTGCCGCGAGCCGCCTTGTACCGCCCGTTTAATTTCATACCAACTATCGCTCTGTAAATATTCGTCTACTACCTTCTGCAAGCGCCCACCCCCACCACAGTGCCATTCTTGGAACATTTTCGCCACGGCGACACCAAAACCCTAGCCAGTTAGCTAGGGCCAAAACGAGTTAGAAGCTGTTCACATCCACTGCCATGTCTTTTCGCGGCCGACAACTCTCTAGTCAGCTTTACCATTATGTCGATTGGCTGCTTCTACTGCCCCGTAGAGGACAAATGACTCCACTAATAGCATGGCCCGCTCCACGGTGGCGGCTAGAAGCACTTTTTCTGTGCCGCTCCAGCGCGATAGAACATAGTCCTCTACTGCTACCCCCTCCTGAGGTCGGCCAATACCCAGACGCAGGCGAGGGAACTCCTGCGTAGCCAAGCATTCGGCGATACTTTTGAGGCCCTTATGGCCTCCACTGCCGCCCTGCTCCCTAAGGCGCAGGCTACCAAGCGGCAAATCAAGATCATCGCTAATCACTAAGAGCTCGGCGGGAAGAAGGCCGAGAGATTTAAGGGCAGGCTTGACGGCCTGCCCGCTCAGGTTCATAAAAGTCAAGGGCTGTTGCAAGCAGACGTCCTGGCCAGATATTTTTCCGCGACCCATGAGGGACGAATAGCGCGCCTCTCTTACTTTAATGTCGTAGCGCCCCGCGAGAGCTGCGATCACGGCGAATCCTGCGTTGTGGCGTGTATCACTGTACTCTTGTCCGGGGTTCCCTAACCCCACCACTAACTTCACGCCATCACCTACCTCACAGGTTTAATGAAAACTACTGCTAATCGAATAACTTACTCACGGACAAGTCTTCAAAAATACGCAAAATCGCGTCTCCGAGGAGCGGCGCAACGGAAAGGACTTTAATTTTTGCGCTGCGTTTTTCTTCAGGCAAGGGGATAGTGTTGGTAACTACTACTTCAGTGATGGGTGATTGCTCAAGTCGCGCCACCGCTGATCCAGAAAGAACAGCATGCGTGCAACAAGCATAAACCTCTAGGGCCCCTTGGTCTAAGAGCGACTGCGCACCTTGCACTATGGTGCCTGCAGTATCAATAATGTCGTCAATCATCAGGACACGCTTGCCCTTAATTTTGCCAATAATGTTCATTATCTCCGCCACATTCGGTTCAGGGCGGCGTTTATCTATAATGGCGATATCTACGCCCAGACGGTCGGCGAGATCTCTAGCCCGCGTTACCCCACCAAGATCTGGCGAAACAACAAGCATACTCGATAAATTCTTGCTCTTAAAATACTCCGCTAAAATGGGCACGCCAGGCAGATGGTCAACAGGTATATCGAAGAAACCCTGTATTTGCCCTGCGTGCAGGTCCATCGTTAGCACTTTATCTACCCCGGCAGTGGTCAAAAGGTTGGCAACCAACTTGGCGGTAATGGGGTCTCGCGCACGCGTCTTGCGGTCCTGACGAGCGTAACCATAGTAAGGAATTACGGCGGTGATGCGCCGCGCCGAGGCTCTGCGCAAGGCATCGATAGTGATAAGCAACTCCATCAAATGCTCGTTGACGGGAGAACAGGTGGGCTGCACGACAAAAACATCGGCTCCTCGCACGCTCTCGTTAATGCGCACTTGCACTTCGCCGTCGCTAAAACGCAAAACTTGCGCCAAGCCCATGGGTATTCCTAGGTGCGCAGCAATTTCTCTGGCCAGGCTAGGATTAGCATTGCCAGAGAAAATCTTCAAGCGTCTATCAGGATAAGCTATCATTTAGCACACTCCTCGTAAGCTCGTCGCCATGTATTGTAGCACAAGGCAGGGCAAGATGATACCTCCCGCCGAGATCTTCAATCGTCGCTTACGAAAAATTTACAGCTACCGGGCTTATTCGCCACCTGAGTACCTAGATGAGGCATAAATAGTCCCCTAGCTTAATTGCTAAGTCCTTCACCCTCCCTGCCTCTAGCTCAAGCACGTGGCGGCTGCTAGGATAGCCGCCGGCCCAACGCCAAGGCGGCAGACCTGCGACGATGCCGACAACTTGATAGTTATGGTCTAAAAAAACCACATCGATGGGGAATTGCATAAAACTCGTGTGGATATTGCTACAAGGGCTGAGCAACAGGACCTCCTCGGGACGCAGGCTTTTCCTAAACATCAGCCCTGCGAGCCGCGCCATAAAGGTGCTCGCCCGCCTTACTTTAATGTGATGCATCTTCACCTGACGAACATTATCGCACATATACTACATGCTCGCAAAGCTAGCGATAATCTGTATCACTGCGGGGCCAAGGAGCACGATAAACAGCGTGGGGAATATAAAAAGCACTAGGGGCAGGAGCATTTTGACAGGGGCTTTCATCGCCATCTCCTCCGCGCGTTGTCGCCGCCTTTCCCTGAGCCCTTCAGACTGTAAGCGCAACACCTTGCTAATGCTTACGCCGAGTTGGTCAGCCTGAATAATGGTGCTGACCAAGGAGCGAAGCTCCAATACTCCAGTGCGTTCCGCCATCGCTCGCAGCGCATCGCGCCTCGCTACCCCCATTTTAATCTCATGTAGCACCTGCCCGACCTCCGCAGGCAAGGGCCCTTTCATCTTCTCGGTTACTTTCATCAGAGCGCTATCAAAGCCTAGGCCGGCATTCACGCTCACCGTCAGCAAATCCAAAACATCGGGAAGTGCCCGGACTATGTGGTACCGTCTTTGCGCAATGCGCTGCTTTAGCACTAGTTCTGGCAGCAGCAAACCCAAGGCCCCCAGAGGTAGCCCCAGAGAAAGAGCTCCCGATAGGGTTTGAAAACGCGCCCAGCCAAGAAGGGCAAAAAACACTAAGGCTCCTCCACCCGCCATGAGGTACCAACCGACAAATTGCTCGGCCGTGCTACGCAGGCCGGCGGCCCGCACCCTGAGTGCTAAGGTCGTCTTTAGGCCCTGTGGAGCCCAAGTCTGCAGTGCTCGGCCCGCTGATTGCATTAATGGCGCAATGAGGCGCTCACTGAGCGGTAGCTGCAAGCGTGTTTCCTCAGCTCCGCCCGGTCGATGCTGGAGTTTTAACTCTCTGACACCAACTAAGCGCTGCTCCATGTGCAAGCGCTCACTAAACAAATGCTTAAGCACCAGCAGGACGGAGGCGAAGGCAGCAAGCGCAGCTAAGAGAGAGATATAGGCCAACATGTTCTCACCTCACACCTCTATACGAATAATGCGACTAATTACTACTACACCCACAATCTGCGATACGAGGCCCATGCCGAGCATAAGTAAGCCTAGCGGCTCGGTCCACAGCAGACGAATATAGGACGGATTAATAAAGCTGAACAATACAAAGAGCACAAAGGGCAGGGAGGCAATTACTAGGCCCGACAGTCTTCCTTGAGCTGTCAACGTGCGCACTTGTGCCTTCACACGCTGCCGCACCCGTATGGTGGCGGCAATACTGTCTAGAATACCAGCAAGATCGCCCCCCACCTGGCGCTGAATCAAGACGGCCGTGGCTACGAGATCCATGTCGCCGCTGGGCACCCGCTCTACTAGCCGCTGCCAAGCGTCATCCATACTCACACCGAGGCTTAGTTCCCGCTGAGCGCGCCGCATCTCTCGGCTTAGTGGTGGGGCGAGTTCTCGACCGGCCAGCTCCATGGCCTGCATCAGGCTGCTTCCCGCGCGCATGGCATTGGCCACAAAGCTGAGGAATTCCTCTAGTTGCTCCTCGGCTGCCCGCATGCGTCGCGCCAAATAATTTTTTAAAATGAATCCCGGCACAAGGTAGCCGACGATGCCGCCCATGAACGCACCAACAATGCCCATAGAGAACGCCCCTAGCAGAACCGCCGCAACCACCGCGAAGAAGGTTGCGCCCGCCATCTCTTCTCCCCGCAAGGGGATGTCTGCCTGCTCAAGGATGGGCGCATAGTAAGCCGCCAAACGTCGCGGACCAAATCTCGCCAATACCAGGCGCGAGAAGAGCTTTCGCTGCGGTTCTTTGTTTTTTCCCGGGCTATCTTTACGCCCCTCTAGGCTGTAGTGCGAAAGGCGCAGGGAAGCGCTAAACCGCCAACTGTACCACGCGCGCATCACGATAGCTAGGATAAGGGCCAGGACCAGCGTGGCCAGCAAAGCAACAAACAACACCATGCCTACACCCCCCGCGACATAAATATATCCGCAGGCAAATTGAGACCGGCTTCGAGCAATTTCTTGGCGAACACAGGCCTGATTCCCGTCGGCCTAAACTCGCCTGTCACTCGTCCCGCACTGTCCTTGCCGCTACTTTCGTAGACAAAAATATCCTGTAGTGTGATGATGTCGCCCTCCATACCCACCACCTCGCTGACATGAGTTATCTTTCGGCTGCCATCGCGCATGCGACTCTGCTGCACGATGAGGTCTACCGCCGAAGCTATCTGCTCGCGGATAGCGCGCACGGGCAAATCCATACCGGCCATAAGCACCATAGTTTCTAGCCGCGAAAGCATATCGCGGGGGGAGTTGGCATGCCCTGTGGTGAGCGACCCGTCATGACCCGTATTCATAGCCTGTAACATATCTAAAGCTTCGCCGCCACGCACCTCTCCAATGACAATGCGATTAGGACGCATACGCAGAGAGTTGCGCACTAGGTCTCTGATAGTGACCGCGCCTTTGCCCTCAATATTGGGCGGGCGGGCTTCTAAGGTAACGACATGATCCTGCCTAAGCTGTAGTTCAGCCGCATCTTCGATCGTGACGATGCGCTCATCGCTGGGTATAAAAGAAGAAAGACAGTTAAGCATGGTTGTTTTGCCGCTGCCCGTGCCCCCGGAAACGACAATGTTTAGCTTGCCTAGCACACACATTTGTAAGAACTTGGCCATGGCTGGGTTTAGGGTACCAAAACTAACTAGTGAATCCATGGTCAGGGGGTCCTTGCTGAATTTGCGAATAGTCATCGCTGGGCCGCGTAGCGCGAGCGGAGGTATAATGGCATTGACACGCGAACCATCAGGCAGCCTAGCATCGACCATGGGGGAACTCTCGTCAATGCGCCTGCCTAGGGGCGCCACTATTTTCTCTATCACCTGTATGACATGATCGTCATCGCGAAAAGCAATGTCGGTCAACTCCAGCCTTCCTTTGCGCTCCACGTAGACTTGGTGCGCACTATTAACCATAATTTCACTGACGTTATCATCATTAAGGAGCGCTGTGATGGGCCCGAACCCAATGACCTCATCGGTCATTTTCTGCATAATGCGCAGCCTATCCTGTCGGCTCATCATGCCACCGCTCTCATTTATACAGCGATCCGTAATTTCGGCAATGCTGGCCTGAAGCTCCTCTTCCCGTGATTGGTCAAGCAAGAGTTCGGGCTTAATCTCACGCACTACAGCCTGATGGATGGCCCCAAAGAGCATCCGCTCTGGGTCAGCTGCTGCTGGCACAGGACCTCTCTTGCCAATAGTGGCCTGACTTGGCCGGTCGGAGGAATGCTCTAGCCTCTTTAATAGTGACATACTGTTTTAGCGGCGACGCCACAGGCCAACCGCTCCCTCCTTCCTTCTCTTAGGCATGAGATGCTCGTTCACTAATTCGCGAAAACGTTTGGCTAGCTTGTTGTCCGGTTGATTAAGAACTAGGGGCACGCCGCGATTGGCGGCCAGCATGGCAGGAATGTCTTCGTGATGGATATAGAAATCTACTTTGCGCGCTAGCGCCCCCTCTAAATCGGCGAACCTGATCCCATAGTCATACCCGGCTTGATTCAAAATAAGTACAATTTTATCGCTACTGTAAGCTAGTCTCCCCATAAGCTCTAGCGCTACTTTCATATTCTTAAGCGAGGCCATATCCATATTGCCGAGCAGAAACACTTTATCAGCGGCATCGAGAGCCGCCAAAGTGACTTCGTCGAAGGAAGCAGGCATATCTAGCACCACGTAGTCAAACATGGTGCGACAAAGGGCGAGAATGCGTGTCACATGCTCGGGCACAACATACTCCGCATATTCAGGGCTGAGGGGGGCAGGTAGCACCTTAATGCCCGAGGAATGTGGTATAAGGTAGGAAGCGATGGTGCCTGCATCAAGGGTGCTTTCACTTACGAGGTCGCTCATGGTACGGCGCGGCACGAGACTGAGGAAGACGCAGACATCGCCAAATTGCAGCGACAAATCCACTAAGCACACCTTGGCCTTGTGTTCACTGACTAACGCTGCCGCTACATTGACCGCTAAGGTTGTTTTCCCTACACCACCCTTGGGGCTAAAAACTGCAACGACTTGACCCGGGGTCTTCTCTAGACCCGTAGAGGCGGAAAATTGCGCGCGGCGTTCAAGCTCCCTCGCCCAAACTTTTTGGATGCCATCTACTAACTCGTCCACGCCAAAGGGCTTAACCAGGTAGTCCTTGGCTCCGGCCATCATGGCTTTGCGCAGGTATTCTATTTCTCCTTGCACCGACATGACAATAACGGCTGTGTCGGGGTAGGTGGAGTTAACTTTAGCTGTCGCCGTAATGCCGTCCATGCCAGGCATATTCACATCCATGAGCACGACCTGTGGAGACAGCTGCCCAATCTTCTCTAGCGCTTCAGCCGCATTTGCGGCCTCACCCACTACTTCCATTCCGCCGCTTAAACCGAGCAGGCGGCGTATGCTGCTGCGCGTATCCGCCGCATCGTCCACTATCAGGACCGTGATGTCCTTCCTTGGCATGGTCTTCACCCCCTTATCGCCCTGTGACAATCGTGTTCACGTTAACCCCGCTGGTCGTCACATAATGCTTATCGGCTACAGCGCGCAGCATGAGGCGTATTCTGCCGTGATCTTCCGCCCATATCAATTGCTCGGCCGCTTCTGGGCGCAGGGCCAGGGTAATGGTCTTGGCTTCAGGCGGGGCCGCCGCGAAAGGCATGGTCTCGTCGCCAATCGCCAACACTAATATGTTCTGCAACAAAATTATCGAGCGCGGCGCGCCGGCGGCACTTGCTGTCTCATGGGACACTGCTACATCGACAAAATCCCCCGGTCGTATGTGGTAGGCCACTGCAATGCGCTCGTTAATGTGCACACTTAGCGCGCGGTAGCCATTTTCAAGCATAAACGAAAGGCTGGTTCTTTCGCCATCGGCGTGCAGGCGAGCTAGCAGCACTTGTTCCCCCGCGATGAGCGGTGCTGTCGTTATACGCCCCACTAAATTACCAATTGTGTCCGTCGCACCCTGATGCCGCATCCCCCGCGGTACTCGTACCACCGACAACATACCGGCGCGAATTGCTGTACGAGCGGGCACATCCGCCACTGCCACGACAACTTCTTCCGTATGTTCAAGCAGGGACATACGCTCTAAGTTAGCTAAAAAATAATACACGCCGAGCCCTGCCACCACGGCCAGAACAACCGCCATCAGCAACAGCCGCTTGCTCGTTTTATCCATCTCTATATCCCCCTCACCCAGCGAATGCCCTACCGCACAAGACTAAATTTCCTAGCGCCAAATGAGGGTCCAATTCCAGACTCCCCTTGGGCGACAAACTCGACAAAGCGCCCGCGAATAAAACTCTCATTGCCGCTACCAGGCAAGCCTTCTACAAAAAACCCAGCGAATCCTATTACTTCTACCGCGCCGTTATGGGGCGGCGTAACTACCGGCACCAGTAAGAATCGCGGGCATCCCGCCACAAAGGCCCGAAAAGTACAGCCCGGCAAATGCGCGCAGCCATTTAATCTTTCTCGGATTGCCTCCTCGGTAGGACCCGACATATTGCCACTTTTAATCGGCACATTATCCCCAGTGCGGAGTAGGCCGTCCCAGCCGTGCCTCAGGTGGTCTCGATAATCGGCAGCGCCACCACCCTTTAGCCCGAGGTCCACCGCTCCGTACCAACCTTCGTCGCCGGAGCCGCCCCCAACCTTAAGGTCATAGACCTGCCCAAAAGTAAAGTGTCGCCATACAACCCCTAGCGGGACGACACCGCGTAGCGCCGATATGGTCTGGCCTTGCGCTGTGGCGGATACGCCAACATCGGCTCGCGTTCTGCCTAGGACACGCGCCAAACCAAGGGGCACTTCCCGTCGTGCGCTGACTGTAACAGCCTGGCTGGCCGCATCAACGACCACTTGCACTTCGCCTGCCGCGAGACCATTCGCTTGCGTGACCGAGGACGCCCGTGCGATAGCCTGTGCGCTACCCTCATCTCTTAGAACCCTTGCGCCGGCCAGCGCCGCAGCATCCACGGCGCTCTGCATCTGGGCCTGTGTGTAGTACAAGAGGCCGCCGTCAACTACTACGGCTCCCAAACCGAGGACGGCCACTAGAGCGCCTAAGACTATGATCGTCACCCCGCCCCGTTCTCTAGCACCTTTCATTCGCGCCTCACCACCGCTCTGCCCACAATTAAGTGCGGACTAGGCAGAAATGGCTCGATCAGAGGCGTGAGGATATCCATGGGGTAGGTGACCGTGACTTGAATGGCGGTGCCGGCAAGCCGTAGGGAAAAGGCAGGGGTCACCTGAACGGTTAAATTGGCTGAAGTTAAGGGAGTGGCCGCACGCCTAGCCTTGTCTATGATCTCTGCATCACTACGACCGAGGCTGGCCTCGCGCCCGGCTTGCCGCGCGGCCGCAGTTACAGCGAGGTGACCATGAAAAACCCGCCCGAAATCGACAATGGCCATAAGAATGAGGAGCAAGATCGGTAGCACTAGTGCTAGTTCCACCAAGGCCTGCCCGCTTTGTCTGCAGGCTTGCTTTTTCATAACAACCACCCCATGTCTGCCAGCAGCACACCTAGAGCGATGGCCGGCGAGTAGGGGTAGGTGCTTTCGGTGCGATATGTCCCCGTGTAGAGCCCGAGCAGGTAGCGCCCGATCTCACGCCGGTAGATTAGCAAGAGTATGGCCAGCAGGCCTCCGCTGGCCGCGCCAAGGAGAGTCGCCCTCCAGACAAAACTAGCACCGCGGAGAGCCCCAATGGCGGCAAGGAGTTTTACATCGCCCCCACCGAACTTGCCTAGGGCGAAGAGCGGAAACAAAAGCGCACCACCGAGGAAGAGCCCGAGTATGCTGGCATCTGCTGCACTTAGCCCGCCCTGTGCCAAGCTCCACAGTATGCCGAGCCCCATGGCGGGCAGCGTGAGATAGTTTGGTATACGCCGCGAGCGCAAATCAAAGCCCACAGCGCTTAGCAAAAGAGCATAGGTGAAGAATGCCAGCATGTCGTATCCTCCTTCTTCATGCGATTTCTGGTAAAAAAAGAGCCCTACTTGTACGCCCCAAGTAGGGCCGAGTGGTTGGGGGGCATCGTCGGGGGTTAGATATGCTAAGGTCAGTCAGTGCCAGGGGTCAGCCCATCCACAATGCTTTGGAAGATGCCTTCAACCTGACCTCCCAGAGTTGTCATCACACCGATTACCACCACCGCGATTAGCGCCAAGATCAACCCATACTCCACCATGCCCTGTCCGGACTCATCGCGCAACAATTTGTTTAACAAGTTCATGTTTCTTCCTCCTTTTATTTGCCTAACTAGCTTTGGCACCGAGGTGCTTTGTTCTGACTTCAGTCTACAGCAAGCTCAGTCAAAGCACATGAGCCGCGGGTACCGACTTTTATCGTTACAAGTCCCATCTTAATTTTCTGATTACGCCCTAGCAGGCACGACTAGCATAGGTCTTAAGTCCTACAAAACAAAAAACAGCCCCTAGGGGCTGTAAAAATGGATTCTCTTATTGAATTTTAGTTAATCCCTGCTTTACACCCTCAATTACGGCTTGTGTGCGGTCCGTGACGTCTAGTTTGCGCAGTATGCTTGTAATATGGTTCTTCACCGTCCGCTCACTGATAAAGGCGACCCCGGCTATGGCGGCGTTATTCATCCCCCTTGCCATAAGGTCGAGAATCTCTGTCTCGCGCGGAGTGAGCACTGGTGGCGCGGGACTTATGGGTTGGCTACCTAGACGATTTAGTTCCTGCACCAGCTTGCTAGCTAAGCCGGGCGCGACCACGGTACCGCCACCCGCCACAGCGCGAATGGCCTCCATTAAAATCGATGGCTCTACATCCTTAAGCAAGTAACCTTGAGCCCCCGCCTTGAGCACTTCGAGCAAGTATTCGCGGTCGTCATGCATGGTGAGCACTAGCACCGCAACTTGGGGGTACTCGGCCTTGATGCGCTTAGTGGCAGCCACACCGTTTTGCACAGGCATATTGATGTCCATTAGTGCAACATCACACTCCACCTGCGCCAAAAGCTCTACCGCCTGCGCGCCCGTGGCCGCTTCCCCTACCACCTCAAAATCACCCTCTAGTTCAAGTAAGCGCCTAAGCCCCTCACGAAAGAGCTTGTGGTCATCGGCGATTAACACTCGCAGTGGCATCATTTCCCCCCCCCCTCCGGGATAGGTAGTCGCACCGAGATACGCGTACCACGCCCTTCTTCTGAATCGATGTGCCAAGTTCCTTGGAGGAGCTCCACCCTCTCACGCATACTGAGCAGGCCAAAGTGTTCTCCGCCCGTCTTGAGGGCCTCTAGAACGGCAAAGCCCCGCCCGCTATCTACAACGCTCACGAGTAGCGCATCTCTGGCGAACTCAATTTTAACCGTAACCTTGGCGACCCCAGCATGCTTGATGACATTGCTCAGCCCTTCTTGCACAATGCGAAAAGCACCTACTTCAATGGGCGAAGGCAATCTACGGTCTTGCCCCTGCACAGAAAAGTCTACGGCAATGCCCATCTGTGCTTTAAGGTCGTCGATGTACCGCCTGAGTGCCGGCACAAGCCCGAGGTCATCTAGCGCCATGGGACGAAGGTCGTAGATGATTTTGCGTATATCCCTAAGGCTACCTCGCACCGCCAACTTGAGCGATTTAAGCTCTCCCCCGACTTGGGTGATGTCAGTCTGCAGCAGCTTTTCGCAGATCTCTGCCCGCAATACGACATTGGCCAGCATTTGCGCCGGACCGTCATGCATATCGCGCGCTAGTTTCCGCCGCTCTTCTTCTTGTGCCCTAATAATGCGTAGCCCCAGCCAATGACGCTCTTGTGCCGTATCTAATTGGCCGCTCAGCTCTTTGAGATTGCCCCGTAGTACCTCCGTGGCCACGCCCACTTGCGACACAAGTTCCTCGGCCTTGCGCACTGTATCTTGCAAATTGCGCAGCGCCCTCTCGGTGTTATCTCGCTGCAGACGCAAAGACCTCTCTTGTTCCTGCAGCACTACTAGTTCTAACTGACTGGCCTGCGCACTTTCGTAAGAGTCTTTGATATCCGCCTCGCTATGCCTCTTAAAATCACGGCTAACTTCCATCAGGCGAAAGCGTCGCTTCCTCGCTTCTTTCTCTTTGGCGTCGACTTGCGCTATAATTTTTGCGACTTGCTCCTTAAGTTCACGTAGTTGCATCTCAAGGCGAGTATACTCATGGCGAGCGCCTTCGGCAATGTCAAAAATGCGCCCCCTACTTGACTCAATCAGGGATACCGTTTCACTGAGTATCTTATCTAGTAGCTTGATGTCCACCCCAAAGCTCACCTTCCTCGGCGTCTAGAGTATCACTTCACCCTATGAAGGGTTTCTCTTGCGGCGTAACACCCAGTCTGCTTTGTTTTCTTGCCGGGTGCGCCCTACCGCCAGGGCATTGGCTGGTACATCGTGCGTTATGGTAGAACCCGCCGCCACGAAAGAATTATCTCCCAGCACGAGAGGGGCAATTAAGTTAGAGTTACAACCCACAAAAACGCCGTCTCCAATAATTGTTTGATTTTTGTGGCAGCCATCATAATTAACCACAATCGTGCCCGCACCAAGATTAACTCCCACCCCAATTAAGGCATCGCCCACGTAGCTGAGATGCGCGATTTTAGTCTCATCGCCCACGCTACTTTTCTTTATTTCGACAAAATTGCCGATGCGCACGTCGCGCCCAATTTCACACCCCGGGCGTAGATGCGCAAAGGGACCCACCTCGGCGTAAGCCCCGACACGAGCTTCGCGCACTACCGAGCTTATCACCTTGGCATGGTCGAGAATAGTCGCGTTTTCAAGCACCGTACTCGGCCCGATCTGACATCCCTCGCCCACCACGGTACTGCCCTTGAGGACGCAACCTGGCCATACCTCGGTGTCGCTACCCATCTGCACGTCCACTTCGATGTAAGTAGTGGACGGAGACACGATGGTCACCCCGGCGAGCATCAATCGCTCTTGGATGCGTTTCTGCATGGCCTCTTCGGCGCGGCTCTGCCAGATACGGTCATTGATGCCGATAGTCTCCGTAAAATCGTCCGTTAAGACTGTGGCAATCACGCCCTGCCGGCGCAAGAGGGCAAAGACATCGGTGAGCAGGTATTCGCCCTGCGCATTGTCGTTGGTGATTTGGCGCAGGGCCGCAAAAAGGTGGGGGGCACTAAAACAGTAAAAGCCGGCGTTAATCTCTTTAATCTCTCGCTCGAGAGGAGTGGCGTCTTTTTCTTCGACGATGGCGACAAATTCGCCCCCTGCCGCGCGTTTGATTCGCCCTAAACCGCGCACGTCGTGCGGACGCGCCGTAAGCACGGTAGCCAAGGCCCCCGTACTTTCATGTGCGGCAACCATATTTTCTAGCGTCTTTGTCGTAATAAGCGGCGCGTCACCACATAGCACTAAAACGATGCCGGCAAAGTCCTGGAGTTCGCTCTCTGCCTGTTGGCAGGCATGGCCGGTACCTAGACGCTCGTGTTGCGCAACAAAAAGCGTAAGCCCCTGCGCGGCTGCCATGACCTCTGCGGCATCTTTCCCTACCACAGTTACTACTTTACTCGCTCCGGCCGCATGTGCCGCCCGCAGCACATGCGTGACAATGGGCAAGCCCGCCACTTTGTGGGCCGTTTTAACCAGTCGCGACTTCATGCGCTTTCCCTCGCCCGCGGCCAGTACTATTGCCGCAATTTCCATCCCCATACTGCGCCTCCTTTGCCACAAAAATCGTCAATGTTAATGTTATCATTATACGTCGCAAGGGACAAAATACAAAGTGGAGCTTACGCTCCACTAGAGACTTACGATACCCTGGCTATTTCTTTGTGGTAGGCGCCCAAAACCTCCGCCTGGATTTTCTCGCGAGTGAAAGCGTTGATGGGATGAGCTATGTCTCTAAACTCCCCCGCTGGGGTCTTTCGGCTAGGCATGGCAACGAAAAGACCATTATTCCCGTCTACAATGCGTACGTCATGGATGACAAACGCGTTCTCTAGGGTAATGGATACTATCGCTTTCATGCGCCCCTCCGTGCTGACCTTTCTAATTCGTACGTCAGTGATATTCATGTGTTTCACCGCCTTTCGTCATCGAGCCCATAATGTGGATTAATTCGATTGCGCTGGGGCAACTTCCTTCTAATAATCAAAGAAGCTTTTCGTTAATTACGACAACTTCCGACCGCACATTCCCAGCTGGCAGCACCTGCATGCGCATCTAATATTTGTGCGGGCCCTCTTTATGCGGCCCTATACACATAACGAGGAAGCGAGAGGATATTAGCAATCATTCGGCAGACGCTTTCACTACCATAGTTATCCCATCTTCCTCTCTTTCCCACGCCTCTGTGACCACTGTGGTTGAAATCGTCTCCTAGCACACTGGGGAGGCCAGATAAAGCCCCATGGCGCACAAACAACGCGCCCGATGTCGAAATTGACACCTCGTCAGCGCGTGCAGAACTCACCTTAAGCAAACAAGCAAAGACCGGCACCAGTGCGCTGCGTGCCGGTCTATATATTGCCTGGAGTGACGATAATACCCATATGATCTTCGTTTAGGCGCACGATCGACAGATACCCCCTAGCTAACTTCTCCACTGGGTGCACCGCCTCAACCAAGACGACTGTACCGACAACCTCGGCTTGAAACTCGTTGAGCAAAGCGGCAAGACCCTGTAGTGTGCCACCCGCACGCAAGAAATCATCTATCACCAGCACGCGTGCCTTTTCCGGCAGGCTGCGTCGCGGCAGGGACATGCTCTGCAAGTTGCGATGTGACCCAGAAAGAAAACTCACCGAGAGCACCGGACCATCGGCCATAAAACTCTCTTGACGAACGAGAGGCATCTTCACCCCACCCTGCGCCATCACCAATTCACGCCGCGCTATCACTAAAGGCCTGTTTAAGTAACGCGCTACCGAAAGCGCCAAAGGTATGCCCCTCGCTTCAATGGTAACAACGGCATCCACCTTAGTCCCCGCAAAGCGCGCCGCGATAACCTCGCCGAGAGCAGAAAGCAAGGCCGGTTCTTGTAAAACATCGTTCAAGTATAAGTACCCTGTGGCCACGCGACGCGCTGGTTCGTTTAGTCGCTCACAGAGATCGGCAATTAAGGACTCGATATGCTGCCTTGTCCGATGCGGCACATAGCGCACGCCCCCTGCCGTTCCGGTGACGGTTTCGAGCTTGCCTAGCCCCTGCGCTTCGAGACCGTGGCGAATGGCCGCCACATCTTCACTAATGGACGACTTTGCTACCCCGAGGCGTGTTGCTAAATCACCAAGAGAAAGCAATTCTTGTGGTGTATCTAAAAGCAGCTTTACTATGGATGCAACGCGTGCAGCCTTGCTTTGCTTTGCCATCTAAGCACCCAGAAGCACTTGACGAGCAAGAGCTAGGTCACTGTCTTTATCGACATCCGTGCCTATTTCGGCAAAAGGACACTCCACCGCTACGCAGCGACAAGTAAGCAGCTGCGATACGCGCTCTTCCACCTCGGGCACGGTCAACTGCCCGAGGAGCAATTTGACCAAGAACTTGTAGCCGATGAGGGCGGAAAGAGCCAAGACATTTTTGCGCTGCGCGATAAATTGCTCCATGCGCACAGAAACACGCTCGGCCACGGCAGGATCAATAACTAGGAGGTTGCCCCCCGTATAGGTGCGCCCGCCCAGAGTGGCATAAGTACGCTTGACGCCGGGATAAAGGGCCTCATTGATCTCCCTTTGGATGATGGGGTAGAAGAAATCGCCCTCTAGCCCTTCTAGCGTTGCCAAGTAGGCATCCACCACAGTCGACGTAAGCATTGGTATGTCAGAGGTCACTACCGCGACCCTCTTGCTTGGTGGCAAAATACGCATCGCTGCCAGGCAATTCTCCCTCATATCGCCATTGGCGGGCAGCACGGCAACCCGTTTGCTAGCATAGGCAGCGCACAACGCCGCCGGCCCTACTATGACTATGGAGTCGATAAAGCGCGACCCTGCTAGGGCCTTGTAGACATAGTCCAGCATGGGCTGATCATGAATGGGAATAAGTGCTTTATTGGCTACGCCATGTCGCTTAGCAAACTCGTCCTGCTTATCCGCACCCGCTAAAATAATCGCATTCACTCTGCCATCTCCCTACGCCTTACCGTCTTTTACCCACTCCATAATGGACAACTCCGCATTTTCCATGTGCTCCTTGGCCAGAGCTTGGGCCAGAGCACTATTGCCCTCAGAAATGGCCTCGGTTATGCGCTTATGTTCTTGAAAGACCGCCCGAAATCGCCCAGGGGTAGAAAGCGATGTCTTGCGAAAACGATTGATTTGTTCGCGCAAATTGCTGACAATCTGCGACAACCGTTGATTGCGGCTGGCGGCATACAATATGGCGTGGAATCTCTCATCTAGTTCCGCCAAGCGATCGGCGTTCTCATCCTCCATGCACTCGCCAATTTGCACGAGAATGCGCTCTAACTGTTCAAGGCCTTCCGGAGAAATTCTCTCTGCCGCCAGACCTGCAGCCAGAGACTCTAGGGCGGTACGGATTTCAAAGGTCTCGGCAATATCTTTAATGCTTAAGTCAGATACATACGCCCCGCGACGGGCTATCATAATAGCTAGGCCCTCTAGCTCGAGTTTGCGTATCGCCTCGCGCACTGGCGTGCGGCTAACACCCATTTCTTCTGCTAGCTGCACTTCCATCAGCCGTTCGCCGGGCTTCAGTCTGCCACTCAATATCGCCTCGCGCAAATGCTCAAAAACGATTTCCCGCAGGGGCTTGTAGTTGTCAAGCTTAATAGGCACCATTCTCTCCATCATAACGCCGACTCTCCCCTCTGAATATTGGCCTGGCACTCTGCTGCCGTTAGCGTAGGCACTACATACTCTCTATATCCTTCCGCTAGCGGCAAACCGCTCGTCGGCCGCTCTTCGTAAATCCCACACATTGCTGAACCGCTCCCGCAGAGCAATGACTGTTCCGCACCATCTTGCATTAGGCGGGCTTTAAGTTCTGCTAGCTCGGGGCGCAGTTTTAGCGCCACTGCCTCGAGGTCATTATTCATAATTGAGCTGCTACTTCTGGCGACAGGCTGCCATGCCCGGTAGACCTGCGCTGTCGAGAGGCCAAAGGGCGGCTTAACAATGCGGAGCCACTTCGGGCCTAAGTCTGGCAGAGGCGTAATCACTTCACCCCTTCCGGTGGCCTTGGCCGTTCCTCCCCGCAAAAAGAAGGGGACATCGGAACCAATGCGCGCCGCAAGGAACTCTAACCCCCTCATATCCAGAGGAGAGCCGTAGAGGGCGTTAAGTCCAAGCAGTACGTAGGCTGCGTTACTACTGCCGCCGCCGAGACCGGCCTCTATGGGAATGCTCTTGGTGAGTTCAATGGTAACAGCGGGGGCTAGGGATGTGCTGCCATAGAACATTTCTGCGGCTATATAACATAAATTCTCCCTCCCTTGTGGCAACCCTGCTGGGGCAAGCAAGTTAATGCCCTGTTCATGCTGCGAAAACACAAGGCGGTCAAAAAGGGCAATTGTCTGTAGCACCGTCTCTACTTCGTGATATCCATCGCTACGGCGCCTGATGACTTTAAGATCAAGATTGACTTTGGCTGGCGACAAGAGTGTTACACGCATGTGGTTCACCTCTTATCCATTCTAATACACGGCCTTGCTTAACACTAGCAAAAAATAATACCCCAGGGGCAGGGATCGCGCCTAAGCAGGCCCCGCGTGCCCACTCTACGACCGCGACACCACTAGGAACCTTGCCCTCAGCCTAGCATCACGGCGTGCAAGGGAAAATAAAACAGCCGCCACAAAAAAATATCGCCCCTCCTTAGGAAGGGCGATACAGCCGAAGCAAAACTTTCTACTTGCCGAAATGAGCTACGAGACGTTGCTCGGGACCGCCAATACAGAGCTCAACTGCCTGCGTCAACAAATCAGCATAGCTTATCGACAAACAACCGGTGCTATTTTGATCGCTTGTCCGCACAAGAAAATGATAGGGATAGGTACTCTCCAGAACACCCTCGCGCACCATTGCCTTGCGCCGCCCACGGTTAGCTTTTAGCCATACCTTTTCGCCAATATGCAGCTCAAGGTCTTTCCTAATAGTTGTCAAGTGACTGGTGTTCAATCCTACCACCCTTTCCCTGCTTGTCTGTTAAGATTGTATCAGGAACGCCATGTCTTGTCAAGATAAACTTGTTATTATAGCAACGCTCTTCGCACCTGTCAAGCGGAAATTTTGCACTGTCAATATGACCTGCCCTCGTCCAGCCGCCTCGCCGCTCATTGACGCGCCCGAATGAAGGCATTGTGCAAGGTGGGAGCGAATAGAACAACATAACTTACGGGGAGGCAAGCGCATGAAATTAGTGTCTTGGAACGTGAATGGAATACGCGCCGCCATGGGCAAGGGTTTTCTCGATTTCTTCAATAAAGTTGACGCCGACATTTTCTGCATCCAAGAGAGCAAAATTTCGCCCGGACAGTTCGCAGTAGAGCTGGAGGGCTACGCACAGTATTACAACTACGCCGTCAAGAAAGGGTACTCGGGCACCGCCGTGTTCACCAAGCACCAGCCGAACAACATCGCCTATGGCATCGGGATGCCAAATCATGACCAGGAAGGTCGGGTTGTGACCTTAGAATTTAGCGACTACTACCTCGTAAACGTCTATACCCCCAATTCGCAACAAGAGCTAGCTCGCCTAGCGTATCGCATGGAGTGGGACGATGCTTTTCGCGACTATCTAAAGTCCCTTGACGCCCACAAGCCGATTGTTTTTTGCGGCGACCTCAATGTTGCTCATCAGGAGATCGACCTCAAGAACCCCAAGACCAATAGACGCAATGCGGGGTTTACCGATGAAGAGCGTGGCAAATTTGAGGCACTGCTGCAGGCTGGTTTTGTTGATAGTTTCCGCCACTTTCACCCCGACCGCCGCGATGCCTATACTTGGTGGTCTTACTTTGCGAGTGCCCGCGCACGCAACATTGGTTGGCGCATCGATTATTTTTGCGTCTCTAGCCGCCTACAGGGCAAAATGGCCAGCGCCGAAATACACCCTGAGGTCTTAGGTTCTGATCACTGCCCGGTAGAGCTAGTGTTGCTTTAGCAAACCACACGCAGTAAAAGGAGGAGCGTTATGCCAACAGACCATGTGGTGCTTGGCCAATTTGTCAACGCCAGCATTGTACGCACAACACAGGGGGTTATTGTTATCGATACTGCCGCCACTAAGGAGGAGGCCGAGGAGGTCTATAGCGAAGCCACGCGGCAGGGAAAGGTTCTTTTTGTCATTAACACCCATGAACATTTTGACCACTTGGCGGGAAACTCATTGTTCAGCTGCCCCATAATAAGCTCGGGCAGGGCTCGCAAAGAAATGAAGAAGAGTCCCCAGCTAGATACTATTGCCCTTCCTACCATCACTTTTGACAAGACTCTCACCCTACACTTAGGCGAGCGCGTCGAAGTCACGCACTTCGGCGGTCACTGCCTAGGGGCTAGCGTAGTATACTTCCCAGAACGCCGCCTGCTGTTTGTGGGCGACCTCGTTTTCAATGGTCGCGTTCCTTACATAGGCGTGGCCGACTTCACAACTTGGATTGACGCCCTACGCGAACTGGAAACATGGGACGCGGACATTGTAGTGCCCGGACATGGACCGGTGGGCGGCAAGGATATCTTGGTCGCACAGCGTTTGTGGCTGGAGACCTTTGTAGAAAGGGTGCGCGCGCTTAGCGCGACCGGGTTAGCACATGAGGATATTTTTACCGCGCTCCTCAATCACTACACCGTTATTCCGCGGTGGCACCCTATGCTGCACAGTGCGATTTCGACAATACTGTCGAAGGAGCTAAGCAATATTGCGTATGATTTCAAGTTGTGAGTTCACTGGTCTCAACACTACCCAGCCAAAATTCAGCTATATTGCTAAGAGGAACGAGTTTTCAGCAATTGCGAAAGCACGTTCGTTCTGATATAGTGATGTCAAAAGTTGTCCCAGTGCAGGAACTTTTGATAGGAGGCCAGCGATTGAAAACCTGCAGAAATACTGATTTCAGCCACGCAAGATTGCTGTCTGGGTTATCGATCGAGCAAATTGCGCAGAACTACGGGCGCAGCCAGAGAACGGTATATCGCTGGGAAAGTGGTCAGTATAGCCCTGATCCTTTGGTGATGGAGGATTTGAGGACCATTTATTCAAGTCGTAATGCGCAGAAAACGGCCCGTGATAGCTTTACCTTTATTGATCTCTTCGCGGGAATTGGAGGATTAAGAAAAGCGTTTGATTCAGTTGGCGGGAAGTGCGTTTTCACTAGTGAGTGGGACTTATCGTGTCGAAAGACTTACCAAGATAATTTTGTCTGCGACCATCCCGTGCACGGCGATATACGGGATATCGATCTAGATAGCATGCCACAGTATGACCTATTGCTTGCCGGGTTTCCGTGTCAGCCGTTTTCAATAGCCGGCGTTTCCAAGAAGAATTCCTTAGGGAAACCGCATGGTTTTCATTGCGACACACAAGGGACATTGTTCTTTGATGTTGCCCAGATGCTAGATAAACACCGGCCCAAGGCGTTCTTGCTGGAAAACGTTAAGAATCTCATCAACCACGACAAAGGAAATACCTTCAGGATCATATTGCGAACTCTCTCAGAAGACCTTGGCTACAGCGTAGACTACAGAGTTATTGATGCCAGATACTTTGTGCCTCAACACCGAGAACGCATTTTTATAGTTGGCTTTCGAGACACAGCTGACTTTTCGTTTAGGACTATGGAGATCCCGCAGTCTGCCCCCAAACTAGGAAGCATACTGCATCCCCAAGATAGTAGCGAGATGACCGAACAACCCTACACGGTGGGATCAAGGGCAGAGGTTGCCGCAAAATACACCTTGAGCGACAGACTTTGGGCATATTTACAGACCTATGCTGAAAAGCACAGAGCCAAGGGTAACGGTTTTGGCTTTGGACTATTTGGTCCCGATGACGTAACACGAACCTTATCGGCCCGCTATTACAAGGACGGGTCAGAAATTCTAATCAGACAACAAGATATGAATCCTCGACGTCTTACACCAAGGGAGTGTGCTCGGTTAATGGGTTTTGGAAATTCCTTTAAGATCCCTGTATCCGACACTCAGGCCTACAAACAATTCGGCAACTCCGTAGTCGTGCCGGTAGTGGAAGCGGTAGCGCGCCACATGCTCCCACACCTGCTTGGGGACCATGGCGATGTTTCCATTAGAGACAGAGCGCAGACGGGAGCCCGGCAACTGAGACTCTTCGAGCAAGCCGATAGATATACCGAGACGGGCAAGTGACAGAGGCACGACAAAAATCGCTATGCAGGATAGCGGTATGAGGATGGTTTGAGATGCAAAAGGGCTTTTTGTCGCAGTATTTCGACGGAGTTGCAATTAAGCGCCTCAGACCTGTGGAGGTCTGCGTTTCCATCTCCAATCAGCATGAATTCAACGCCAATAAAGCGTTGCGCTGCCTCCTCGGTGAAGTTCGGAGAACCTACGACTGTAGGTTCTTATGGTTTTCTGGAGAAAATGAGGGCGTATCTGCAGAGGGTCGTGTTACGTGGTACGATGCGCGTGAGAATCACCCCACACGGACGGAGTACCGACTCTACTTTAACAGCAACGATGTAATGGACCAAGCTCAAGTTGGCGACCTTCTCATTGTTGCTCGAAGAGCCGACCAAAGCCTATTTGTAATTGTCGTTGCGGCAGGATGCACTTTTGAGAACCAGTTGTGTTGGCTGTTCGGCATTGCTGATGTGGGGAACGAGTTCAATTATCAGCCTGTCAGTGATGCACGTGACCCCGAGATTAACTTTACGGTGCGGTGTATTCTAGACGAGCTAGGTATCGAGATTGAGGAGGCTGATGTGGCCCTTCTAGACACGATTTTAGAACCCTATTTGGACAAGGGATTTCCTACAACTATTGAGTTCTCTGCTCTGGCTAGGCGAACATCTAGGCTTAATTCGCCGATAGAGGACCCCGACAATACCCTATTGTCATGGATGGAACACGAGGAGAAACTGTTTAAGAGACTTGAGCGACATCTTGTTTCACAACGGCTACGGAATGGGTTCTACAGCGATGATTGTACCGATGTAGACGGTTTCATGAGGTTTTCGCTGAGCGTCCATAATCGCAGAAAATCTCGAGTCGGTAGCGCACTCGAGAATCATCTTGAGGCACTTTTCACTTCCCATGGCATCAGATTTGCCCGAGGACAGATTACTGAAAACAAGTCGCGGCCGGACTTTATCTTTCCGGGTATGGCCGAGTACCGTGACGCAAATTATCCCCTATCGCGATTAACAATGTTAGGAGTTAAATCAACCTGTAAGGACAGATGGAGGCAGGTATTGGCGGAAGCGGCTCGCATCAGCCACAAACATCTTCTTACCCTTGAGCCCAGCATTAGTATGGGTCAGACCTCTGAGATGGCGCAAAACATGTTGCAGCTTATTTTGCCAAAGAGACTGCATGACACCTATAATGCGGAACAAAGGAAGCGCCTATGGACGGTAGCGTATTTCCTGAGTTTCGTGTTGCGCAGGCAATGAAAGGACGGCATAAGATTTTAGATTGGCAATAAGCCCGACTGTCCATAGTACACCATGGTAATTTGGGCTTGGGTGAAACCATTGTCTAGAGTGCGCGTACTACAGGGTATACGTCCATATATATTTCTCTCCATCTAATATAAGATGTAAGTAGGACGTTTGCGAAAGGGGGAATACGTGCTGATGTCTCTGCCAAGAAAGATGCTCCTCTCTTTAATTTGTGCCGTGCTTCTTTTGTTGCCCATGGTGGCCTTGCCGGCAGCAGCTAGCGAACAGCAGCCCATCGTCTATGTCATTCCTATCGAGGGCACAGTGGACGCTAGCTTGCTGCGTTACTTACAGAGAGCCTTCGCCGTGGCGGAAGCGAGCAAAGCGGAGGCCATAATTCTCCAAATCAATACCCCCGGCGGATTATTGAGCGCGTCGTTTGAGATTAGCGATCTGATCTGGGCCTCTCCCCTGCCGGTCTACTCCTATGTGCGTTTTAACGCCTTGTCCGCGGGCGCCTTCCTCGCCCTGTCTTCACGTGCCCTCTACATGGCGCCCGGCAGTGCTATCGGCGCAGCTGAGCCCCGCACTTTAGATGGGCAGGCGGCAGACGAGAAGGTCTTGTCAGCCTGGGAAGCGCGCATGAGGGCGGCAGCTGAACGCCAGGGCAAGGACCCTGAAGTGGCAGCCGCCATGGTCCGCATGTCCATCGTTATACCAGACTTAGACGCAGCAGACACCCTACTTACCTTGACCTACCGCGAAGCGCGCAACATCCAATTTGCGGACGGAATCTTTGACAGCATCCCCGAATTACTGGCGGAGCTCGACCTAGCTAATGCGGTGACGAGAACGGTCGAACTTGCGCCAGCAGAAGTTTTGGCACGTGTTATCACCAACCCCGTGGTCGCAACTATTTTTATAGCGGTTGGTATTGCTGCTTTGTCCATCGCCGTGATGACAGGGGATTTTTTACTGCCTGGCGGGGTTGGTATCGCTGCTTTTGCGCTGTTCTTTGGTGGCCATATTTTTGCCGGTCTAGCTGGAAGGGAGGTCGTTTTCTTGTTTGCCGCAGGGCTATTCTTGCTTGTCATCGAGGCGTTTATCCCTAGTTTTGGTGTTATTGGCGTAGCGGGCCTTTCGGCTGTGTCCATTTCTGTCGCCTGGGCGGCCGCGGCTACGGGCCAAGGCTGGCGCATGCTGGCCATAGCCGCTGTTGTAGCGGTTGTGCTGATTATTATTACCCTGCGATTTGTCAAACGATCTAGCGCTTGGTCCCAAATAGTCCTGAAATACTCCGAATCTAAAGATCTTGGCTATGTCGGACCTAGCGACGCCTCTGACATGGTAGGAGCTACCGGCACCACCATTACTCCCCTGCGACCAGCTGGCCTAGCCGAGATCAATGGCAAGCGCATGGATGTAGTAAGTGAAGGCAGTTTTATCCCCGCCGTTACGCAAGTGGTCGTGGTGAAAACCGAAGGAACACGCATAGTTGTTCGCCCGCAATAAGCTAAATAAGGAGGAGATTAGAAGATGTATTTTCCAGAAAGCTTATTTCTCGTTGCATTAGTTTTTCTCGGCATCTCGGTATTTCTTAGTTTTGTTCCCCTAGGACTGTGGATTTCTTCAATCGCTGCCGGAGTGCCCATGGGCATTATGACCTTGGTGGGTATGCGCCTGCGACGCGTTCCCCCGGCGAGAATTGTCAACTCCCTAATCAAGGCCACCAAGGCCGGACTTGAACTCAATGTCAACAAGCTCGAGGCCCACTTCCTAGCCGGTGGTAATGTCGACCGCGTGGTGAACGCCTTGATCGCCGCTCAACGTGCTGGTATTGACCTTGGTTTTGAGCGCGCCGCGGCTATTGACCTTGCGGGACGTGATGTCCTCTTAGCGGTGCAAGTCAGCGTCAATCCGCGGGTTATTGAAACTCCCGTAGTCACGGCAGTGGCCAAGAATGGCATCGAAGTCAAGGCTAAGGCCCGTGTAACCGTGCGCGCTAATATCGAGCGACTGGTCGGTGGCGCCGGCGAAGAGACGATTCTAGCCCGCGTGGGAGAAGGCATTGTCACCACCATCGGCTCGGCAGAAACCCACAAAGAAGTGCTCGAGAACCCTGATATGATCTCGCGCACTGTGCTAAGTAAGGGTCTTGATTCTGGCACCTCGTACGAAATTCTCTCTATCGACATTGCCGATGTGGATATTGGCAAAAACATTGGCGCCCAACTACAGACCGACCAAGCCGAAGCCGACAAACGCATCGCCCAAGCTAAGGCAGAAGAGCGCCGCGCCATGGCCGTGGCCAGGGAACAGGAAATGATCGCTGCTGTGCAGGAGATGCGCGCCAAGGTCGTAGAGGCCGAGGCCGAGATCCCGCGGGCCTTAGCACAAGCCCTGCGCGAAGGCAAAATAGGCGTCATGGACTACCTTAATATGCAAAACATCAAGTCCGACACGCAGATGCGCGAGGCCATTGGTAAAATGGGAGACACGCGTGGGGACGACCCCTCGAAAAGATAAGGCGGTGACTGTCAGTGAGCATTATCGCAGAACTGCTAAGGGCTCTACTCTCTGAAACAGAGGCGTCGAATGCTGGCATCCCCAAGGGGCCAGCTATGCCCCTAGCCACCTACGCCCGTGCGCGGGGCGCGTCACGACAACAAAAGTCTCCTCCCCCTGCCCCTATGGCTACCGATTTTCTCTCGCCAGAGGAATCTCGTGTGCCATTGTTGCCAGACCCTCCCATGGCCGGGGTACGTCGCTCGAGCCCTGTCAGCATCAATATCGGCCAGGCCCAGCAGGGCGTGGTGTGGGCCGAAGTGCTCGGTCGCCCGCGCGCCATGAAACCCTGGTCGCCGCGCACTTAAGTAACATTTAGAAGGCGTATAAGGCCCATCGAGTTAGGGGAAGGTTCGTTTTGTCGATACGACAAAACGAACCTTCCCCTCTTGTAGCACATCTACTGTCCACCGCGCCTTAACTTTTGGGCAGCTTTCATAAGGTGGCAAGCCTCATTGTCGCTTAGGGACGGAGGGAATGCGACACTGCAACCAGGCCACATCCAACTTATGTCGCAAACGCCCCGTCCCTAAGCGACACGAAAGGGTAAGAGCTAGGTGCAGCTTCACCTAGCTCTTAAAGATGTCCGCTACGCCAATTTCCAACCCGGCGAAAAAATGCGATACTAGGATGTCTCCCTGTTTGTAGGTCGCATACTCATCAACCGCCAAGTCGCTAAACCCATAGACCCCCACTGTTTGTTTATCGGGATCAACCATCCAAAACTCCCTGACCCCGGACAACATGTACGTGTTCAGTTTATCCACCATGTCTTTAGAGCGGGTGCGCCGAGAAAGAATTTCCACACACAGGGTCGGTGTACCCATGTACCGGCCTTTTTCGTCGACCGCTGTCTCTAGATCGCAGCCCACGAGCAAATCAGGCTGCATCACATCCGGCGTTTGAAAGCCTTGCTTGTGGAAGTGCACGTCGAACGGCGCGTAAAACACTTTGCACTTACCATCCTTTAGGTAGGAACGCAATACCACATACAGGTTGCCCGAGACCTCCTGATGGAAAGGACTCGGGGAAGCAAGGAGCACAATTTCGCCGTTGATATACTCCATTCTGAGTTCATTTTTTTCGTAAATCTCCATGAACTCCGCGTAGCTGACTTTTTTGCCGCCGTAGCTGTAATCGAGAGCTCGCTCTTTAACCGTGAAGTAGCGCTCAATATCTGTGATGTAGGGCGTAATCCTGACAGACTTCTTGCCATTCTTGGTAATGACAACTTCGTGGTCGGCCGTCACATAGTCTAGATACAGCCCTAGGTTGACCTTAAACTCAGTAGCTGTAATGACCTTGGTAGTGTCGCTCATAATTTATCACCTCGTACGACAACTATACATCATAGTGCGAAATTCGGCAATATAGAAGATGTCGCACGAATACACCTACAGATATGGCGAAAATGTAATAAAAATTCCCTTGTATTTTTAGGAGGGGGGGGGGTAACATGGAAGTAGTTGGGCAATTGTCGGAATCTTGGCCGCTTGTTGTAGTTCCCTGTATCGCGGTGTTTAGGGCATTGTGCGCTAGTTGCCGCAACACTACAAGCTATCTAATAAGGGTGGTGATAATGGGAGAGAACCAATTGTGTTGTCTTGATCCCTTCTGGAAATGTTTATCGGAACTAACTTCTACGTCTATTTGAAGGAGCGTGTGTGATGTACAAATTGGTCATTAGTACCATTGTTATCCTGACATTGTTCGCTGCAGTTTTCGCAACCTCTGTAACAGCAGCCCCTTGGCAAGCGCTTGAGGAAGAAATTGAACCATTGAATGAGCTTGACCCTGGTGGTGGTGGAATGGTGTTAAAGGGGAACGTTGTCTTTCGGATTGGACATTCTTGTCCTCCGACGTTTCTTAATATGCGTCCTTGGCTGGATGGAGAGGCACGTAACTGGGACGTATTTGGTACTCTATTTACAGTACATTTTAGACACGCGCGAGGTTACGAGTTCGCACGTTTTTATGGAGTAACCGCAGGGCCATCACATGGTGACGCCAGAATAACCAGAGGTTGGGGCACTTGCCAGGCCTGCTCAACAGGAATACATCACTACAATGTTCCTCGGCTTGGCACCATCGAGGTGCCTATGGTGATGTCTCCTCATAACTGATCTCGGCACTATGCAGTCTCTGTTTGGGGTAAGGAGTTGACGCAGTGAAACGATTATTCTCGACTATGAGGGTTGTGTTGTTGCTTTTGACTATTGCTCTGGCCACTTTGTATATCAATGTGCAAGCAGCAATGCAACTCTCTATTTTGGCACGGGGCACCGCGGGCGCGAACACACACTTGCTAATGATGGAGCCAAGGCCAGTTTATTCCAATGAACTAGCGAGTACTAGGCCCATCTACGAGGGCTTAAGGCAACTCCCCAGTCTCGTGCCCGAAGTTACGGATGTCACCATGTGGAGCACTAGAAGCATCTCGCAAATCTATCTCCGTGGGCAAGCCTACCGTGACATGCATATACGACGAGAGCAGAGTGTTACTCGACGCCACTCTACTCTGCCGCTACTAGGAGAGGTGTCCCCTCAAATGAAGAGTACTTTTGGCCTTTCATTAAAATATGGTCGTTTTATCTCGGACGATGATGTGCGCAATGGCGCGCGAGTAGCGGTGATTGGCCCCGAAATTCATGCACAGTTTGGAGGTGGCGATGTCATCGGCGAGGGCATCACCCTAACGCTGATACAGCAGCCCCACCCAGGCACCTTTGAAAATTATATAGCACATTACACAATTATTGGCGTATTAGGCCATAGAATGCCCCTGCTATCGGCTATGTTTAATAGCCGCAGGGAAACTGTGCGCCTATTGTTGTCCCGAATTTTGCACGTACCTTTGGATAACCCGGAGAGCATAGAGACCGCTCAGGCGGTGCAAAGGGAACAACTAATCATAGCCAATACGGTCCTCAACGTCTCCGTGTTAGTACCAAGAGCTTGTGAGGCGCAAGAAGCGGTTGTATCAACGCCACCGCTCATTTACTTCACAGTCGATCTGCCAGAAGATGCCTGCGGCGAACTAGTGCGCGACCAAGTATCTCATAGCTACTTCCCTCGGGGCATCGCCGAGGTAAATGATAAAATCCGTGCGGCACTACTGCCAAGCGTAGGGCCGGACTATAAGCTGCTCTTTTTGTATCAGGGCACCTTTGCCGACCATTTGCGAGTGCAAGCTAGGCCCGTACTATGGATTCTCGGGCGGATTGTTGCGGCGGGCTTATTCTTGGTCTTCCTTCTAACGGTGGGTGGGCTGTTGCTGCCGATACGTTCCGGGCGACCACGGCTGTGGAGCGTGAGGGCTCTTTACAAGGCTAATTCCCACGCCCTTGCCATGGCTATCTCACTTGGGGCAGTTTTAGGTTTGGCGCTAAATGTCGCAGTGCTGGGGTTAGATATAGCTCCGCCGGTAGTTGTTTCCATGGCCCTCTTGCTCCTAGCTTTGGCGGTGGCCACACAGGGGAGAAAAAGCAAGGTGGCTAACCTTAATCAGTAGTCAAACACGAGTAAGCACAAAAACTACAAGGGGGAATTAGAATGCGTAAATTATTCAAGACATCAGTCAACATTGTGCTATGTACGGCCTTAATGATTGCGCTAAGTAGCACGGCGGTGGCGCAGCGCCACAATTCAACACAGCCGTCATCAACTTCAGAGGCGTTAGATTTTGCAAATAGAATTGCGACACCATGAACAGCAATCTAAAGCGACTAATCACAGCGTCTCTCTATGTCATCGCAGGAGTCGCTTTGCTGTTTGTTATCGTGCCAATTCCGATAAATATAGAGACATATGCCCTTGAAATTGTCATAACTGACCCGTCTCATGTTGAAGAGCGAAAGGTAAGAATAAGAGGGTGGTACAGTTTCAATTTTCTTGTAGACTGGCATGAATTCAGGGGAACAATTGAAATTACCGGACATCCCGAAACTAATAGCCCATTATTTTACCCCCCTCTGAGCTTGTCATCTTCGCCTTTTGAACCCAGGGAATTGAGGGGCGTGCGCGGCGATTTGTTGTTCTATGAAAGCATGCGGGTGCCGTCAATCCGCTCAGGGACTAGGATCCCACTTTATGACGTACTTCCTTTTGGAGCAATTCGCGCTAAGTCTTTTTTTCGGGAGGCTCTAATTGCGCTTGCTAACGAGGACGGAGGTATAACTTTTGTCGACTCTCGCATAGTTGTCCTTAATGCGACAACTAGAGAAGAGGCACTGGTTGCGGCCCGACGCCTCATACTAGCCTGGTGTATAGAGTAAGTAGGCAAGGTGTTTTCTGCAATAGGAATTTACCCAATTTTGCAAAGTTTTCTCCCCAGGCACCGGTGGGGAATTTTTTTAGTCGGGTTGGCGCATGGGGGAGTTGCTTTGCCAATGAGCTGCCACTAAACTAACTTGCCATCCCTCATACGCAATTGTCTACCGCACCGTTCTGCTAAGTCGAGGTTGTGCGTAACGAGAACAAGCGTTTTGCCAGCGCCCACTAACTCTATTAGGAACCTAAAAATATCTTCGCCGGCTTGCGCATCCAGAGATCCCGTCGGCTCATCCGCTAAAATCACTTGGGGATCACTCACCAAGGCCCTAGCTATAGCTACCCTTTGGCGTTGGCCGCCTGATAGTCGGCGGGCCTGTTGATGAGTTTTGTCCTCCAAGCCTACTCTTGACAGAGCTGCCTGTACGCGCCGCCTACGTTCGCTTCGCCCCAATCTCTCTGGACCGTAAATTAAGGGGATCTCTGCATTTTCTAGCGCCGTATAGTCTTCTATTAATGCGAAGTCCTGCACAATGTACCCAAAAAATTTACTGCGATGGGCAGCGCGCTGCGTGCTCAAAAGCTGCTTAGCATTTTGACCTGCGATCAGTAGCTCGCCAGAGTCAGGAGTTGTGATAAGTCCAATCATGTTAAGAAGGGTAGTTTTGCCGCAACCTGACGCGCCAACAATGGCCACACTCTCGCCACGATGTATCTCGAGCGAAACGCCCCTTACGGCATGCGTTACGCTGGGGCCGCGACGAAAGTCCTTGTGCAAGGACAGGCCGGTAATCAGGCTCATTACTAATCACCCCTTAAGTGTAAAAAAATATCGGACTGTCGCAATTTAATTATCGGCACAACAGCTATTATTGCTACCAATCCTCCAAGCAGCGGGATTACACTGAACAACTGCGCCCAAGGAGCCTGGTACATGGATCTAAGCAAAATTGAGGCGAGAAACAATGGTGGCCCTACCAGCAAAGTGATATAGCTGAAAACCCTAGCGTACAAATGCCACAAGCATGCGCCAGACAATAGGTGAATGGCATATTCCGACATATGGTTTTCTAACAGCAGGACTATGTTGGCCACAATACCCACTAGTACATAAGCCGAGGTAATCGCAAAAAAGATAAGAAAAAATAATGCACCATAGAACGCTCCGCCGTGGTGCTGTTGCGAATAGTCATTCAGTTCGATGGGATGTAAAGCCACACCAGTCATTTCTCTAACGCCCGACACAAAGTACAGGAGATCTGCTCCAGATGGCCGTATTAGCGATGCATTCACCAAGATCTCGTCAAAGTGATGATAGCCCACGAAGAAAAAGCCCAGCACAGATTCTGCGCTTGTCAGTACTACCAGAGAATTATCCAAAAGTTGGGGCGTTCCCCGCTTCATATAGTGAGTTCCTCGAGGCAGCCTCTGGTGAACTAGGATATCCTCCATGTTCCTCTCCCCAAAACTTACATGATCTCCCACTCGTAATGTGCTAACATCGTATCCGATAAGCGCTACGGGTCCGGCGGGCATATTGCCATGGTCCTTTATATGTAATAAATCGGAGAATGACCCTACGCCAACTACCACCGCCAAATCTGGATGCTCCCGCAATTTAATCGAGGATACAACTGAGTAAGCGCTCAGATTCTCATCAAGCGCGCTAGATAACCACCTCCCACCATCTGGCGTTACGCTCCGGCGAAAGAAAGTCCCTAGAGTCTGAGAAAAAAAGACCATGCGGTTATCCGCCATACTTTGGGCAATCCTAATATTGCGCGAAGAAATGATAGTGCTCTGAGCCATTATCGGAAGGAACAACAAAACCACGACTAGTTGAATGGCAAAGAAGACAAATACTACTGGCCGTCGCCTAATATCTCTAATGGCAAAAGCTAACTGCGTCATCGTAATTCCCCCATATCCATGGTCCGAACCCTCTGGGCTAAGAAGGCAATACCCCACAGGGAAAGGCTAGCGATGATGGCAATGGCAATTGACAATGGCGCAACCCAAGCCGGCAAAAAGACGAGATTGAAGCCGTCACTCAGGCGAAAGCTAATTGCGTACAACCCAGCGCCGAGCAGCGCCCCTAGACAGATAGGGCCCAGCCCACTCAAGAGCACTTTTGCTAGGAGACTACCTCTCGTAGCGCCAAATCGCACATGAATGGCGAAGTGATTCCGATAGCGTGACAATAGGACGAAGTTCGCCAGAAAAATATTGAAGAACATAAATACCAGCCCCGCTACTACCATGACATACAGCGGGTTGAACATTCTTCGTCGAGCGACTCCTTCATCCGGCTTCGCGGCTACGACTTGAGTAATATAGCCCCGGCTTTGTAGTAAGGACGTCACATCCACAACAAGGTTCGAGTCTTTGCTGAAGTACCATGTTCCCAGCAGGCTGGAACTATGCAACAAACTGACCACGAATGAACGCTCGTCAGTAAAAAAGGGATGCTCTCGGCCATACACCCCTCTTACTTGCATCATCTTACCTTCAATCATCGTAAATCCCTGTTGAGTCATATGGTGCAAGGGGGATTCGTAGCTAACTAAGGCCATGGGAAGGTCACTGTAAAAGTCATCCCTGCCAAAGTATGCACCCTGCTCTAGTGGATACCCCGCAAAGTACCCCTTCGGATCATACAACGCCAAGCCAAAATCTACGCCCTCCAAGACTAGGACTGTGTCTGATGCCGCTAAAATGCGGGCCACTTCGCTGAGGGCACTTTCCACCTCATGAACTTGCGAAGGGGGAGCATGCCGTCTGACGCGGAAAGCAACAGCTTCTTCGGGCAACCCATAAGGCATACTGAGTGCCTGCCTGAAAAGAATAAGCTGTATGGCGGTGAAGCTCGTAAAAACAGTAATGGCACAGGAAAGAAATAGGGTGGCAAGAACAATTACCCACCCATGCCTCCACGACACTATGGACCTACTCTGTTCTTTCATCCACAGCCTCGACCTGGTTACCAGGGGAGACATTCACCCACATCCCCGACCCAAAGAGGACCCAATCAAACCCATAGTTAAATGTCACTGCCGGGGCCCATGGATTAAGGGTGTCCCAATATCTCATGCTCGCGCTCAGGATCGAGCCATCTTCAGCACTTTGGCCTAAGGGCGTGAAAGCCCATTGGTCACCAGCGAGCCCATTGCGATACACAAAGAACCCACGAGCAGCATGATGCCCATTCTCAATATAGGCTGGCTGGCATTGGACATAACCATCAAAGAAAAGTTGGCTCTCACTCTCCGTAAAAGTTGCGAAATTGGGCCAACTAGCAACCCCTGACAGAGCAAAGATACTGACGGCGGCCAGAACCACCATAGTCATTCCTAAAATTTTATTTACAACAGAACCGGCCCGATACAACATATTATTCACCCTTTCTCCATTATGGCTTTACCATGACGGCAATTCGCACCCACATTGTCACTCAAAATATACAACGCAGTATTCTCCTCCCCCTTCTTAATAAAAAACGCCTGCCTAGCAAGCATGAATATTTTCCTAACTTTGAGCAAATATTAGCATGCTATTCCATGGACGTCAACTATTTGGCGAATTATTTCGTAAAAGACCTCCTTTGCCTAATTCAAGAGCAAACACAATCATCTTGGTTGTGCGACCTAAGGCCAGAGCGAATGAGGTGGCAGGCTCAGGTGTTCGTTCTTTCCCCTTTCTTCTCGCAAATAATATAAGGGGCATGTGCTTACTCTCCGCATACGCCCCTTATATTTTCTCAGAACTACGCCCTATAAGACAAAAACCACTCAAATGCCGACAGGCAAAGTGAGTGGCGACAGTCTTGCGTTCTGCTCAGTGTCTCGGCCTGCTGAGCTAAGTCCTCATTGTACGTATGTGCCATCAGATTGCGCTTCTGCAGTGCGTCAAGCCAAACGGTGGCCGTCGGTCAACAATCTCTACTTAAAAAGCTGTCTGTATAGCCATGCGCGGTGTCGTGATGGTCAACATCGCTACCACAACGCCAAGAGATGCCCTAGTGGTCGCACCTCTTCAACTCTTGGGCTGCTTTCACTGACCACTTCAGCGCACCCTGGATATCTCCTAGCTGCTGTGCGCAGATGGCCCTGCCATGGTAGGCGCGGATAACTTCCTCTTGGTCGGCGCTGCCAAGGAGGTGGAGCGTTAACCGCATCTGTGCCACTTGCTCGGGTATCATGGTTAGAATATTTATTGCTCTGCTACACATCTCGATACTCTGTTGATACAGCCCTGCCTTGTAGGTGGCATACGCCGCGAGATAAATGCAGTACCACTGTTTTTCGGGCCTGTGTTCAGCCTCATAGCGAGCTTCCGCCAAAAGGGCATGATTAACGGCGCTTAATGGCCTACCCTCTTGTTGCTCATGCCAGGACAGTAGCTCATGAAAGCGTGCCTTAATACTATCTGGCAAGGTGTGATACTCCTTCAAGGCCGTAAGGATATCCCCTAGGCCCTGACTATCCCCTATTCCCATGCAGGTGAAGGCTTGGTTGAGCAGTAGCTCTGCTTGATCGCGATCAGACTTGCGCTTGTCAACCTGGAAAAACTCCCGCGGTTTATTTAACCGCTCAGCTAAGATGGCAATGGTCTCTGCCGATGGGTTCCGCTCGTTGCGCTCTAGTTCGCTAATCATTCTCGCATTGTGTCATCGTGCCACAATATTGTCCTTGTTCACACCCTATTGCCATGGTATCATATTTCTGACAGAGAAAATCGCAGCATGGCAATTGGAGATGTTTCACCTATAGCGATCGGGGGCCGACCAAGCTGAGAAGCAAACTTAGTATTATTTGGATGCTGCTAAGAGCCAAGAGCTTTTCGCGCAACAGGGTTGCCGGAATGGTCGGGCTGGTGGTGATAATGACTATCCTTCTCTCTTTCACCATGTGGTTTCGAGCTATACAGCACCGTTTTACATTTGCCTATGCCGAAACAAGTTTTGATTTCCTTGTTCAAGGTTTTAGCGAAAGTCAGATTATAGATATTCAGCAACTAGCATTTGTGGATGCCGTTTTTCCGGTCAGAATTTTAGGCGGCGAGATTAGGTCTCGCGGTCGATCGCTACACGTGGACATCTTCGCGTCTCAAAGCTTTAAGAACCGCGAGATTTCGTACTTTAATGAGCGCTTGTTCATACGAAAAGATGACCGCATCCTGAGAACTCCGGATGTTAACCCTATTGTCATCGACCTCAGAGTAGCGCGGGCATTCGATGTCAATCTGGGTGATGCACTGCTCATTCCCTTTGGTAAAGACAGAACTGAAGTGCGGTTCACCGTGGCTGCGATCAGCGAACCTATGTTAATGCCTTCCGTGCTAATCTTATGGCAAGGCGAACAGCGACAGGTTTTCCTCAATGATTTCGGGAAGGACCCAATATATAGTTTTATGTTCGTCAAAACACCTGACAAGGCAGTGGCGAGAGAATACTTTCTGCGCGAATTCATCCCCTGGCAGGAAGTAAATGACGGATTGCTTGACCTCCGCGACATGAGCTCCATATACGATTTTAACCAGAGAGCGCTCATTGAACGGGTAACGCGGTTGCAAAATTTGCGGTATGAGTTGCGATACACGCCGCCAATAGTCATGGTGACTAGTGTGCTCGGTTTTCTTGCGTACCTGCTTTTTTTGCTCCGAGAAACAAGCAAAAAGGCCTACATACATAGCAAAGATATATCCATTTTTTTCAGCCTCGGCCTGCCACGAGCGTACTTTACTTACTTTCTCATGCTCGATACGATGTTGTTCCACAGTCCGTCCCTTGCCGTCGCAGCTCTGGGGACAAAGTACTTGGTTTATGATTTCTTGATGCAGTCCTACCTGCCATGGTACCTCTTTCTTTGGTACTGCCTGGGGGCATTTGCCCTACAGCTGGCTGCTGTTATTATTAGCGGGCTCATCATGTACATCAGACTATCGCTTACCAATACGGCAGCCTTGCTGGCTAAGGAGTGAATGTGGAGCAGATGAATGCGTTCATAGTGAAGTATTTGTGCGAGGAATGGAAAAGCGCCCCTTGGTCCTCTCTTAAAGCCATCTTATGGTTGTTCCCCATTTTGTCACTCGTCGGGATGTTCGCGTCAGTGCAGCTCATTCCAACGCTGAATCAGAGGCTTTTTCTACGCAACTCTACGCATGAGTGGGTCGGCTACAGCGACCAAAAACCGGTTGGTCCCGATTTTGCTTTTCGTGTCATCGGCAATCAAACAGTGGCCCACGTAATTTCGCGTGAAGGCGGAGTATTCTTCAGGCCCCAGACCGCCATTGAACTGTTCTTAGTAACTGAAGGAGAAGACCCTTCCTGGAACAAAGGGTACTTCAATAGACGCAACGTGGTGTCGGGCGAACTGAGCCATTTAACCTCCTCAGAGGGACGCGTAGGCCTCGCACTCAGCTACGATGCGGCGAAACGCTTAAACAAAGGCCTCGGGGACAAAGTAAGCCTCATCTTTCGCGTCCTTGATGACGATGGAGTTCGCGTGGTAGACCACTATGGTATTTTAGAAGTAATCCTTAGGCCTGGGAACGGCGGGGGCGGAGAGACAGACGGCGTGGGCGTCGCCTTGATTGACAGCCACTTTATGAATTTCTTAGAGCGACATGCTATCAGCTATGACTTTGCTGTATTTGGCTCGGGCGCACCGTCCATGTCCTCGTTCGATAGAGTTGTGCACAAGAGGGAACAAATGGCGGCGGCAACTCTGCCGCCCTTTTCCGAGCAATATGTCGTATTGATTATAGCCCTTATGGGTGTCATGGCAATTTTTCTGCTGATACAACGGGAGGTTGCGTTTTTTGTTGACGGCAAAACGAGAACTATCGGCATATTGCTAGCTCTAGGCGCTACCAAGCATATTGTTTACAAAACCATATGGATAGGTCAGGCGATAAATATAGCTGTCGCCTCACTACTCGCAAGTTTTATCTACAAGCACTTGCTTATGGAACGCTTTATAGGTGAATATATTGACGTCTCCGTGTGGGCGATCATCCTCTTTCTGTACATTGCCATCGGCCTGTCAAGCTTACAGCTGGCGATGAGAAGGGCCCTAACGAGCATCGGACAACTGCAGGTGTCAGAGATCATCGCCAAGAAACCAGAGGAGTTGTAGATATGGAACCTTTAATACAATTCAACGGCGTTTCGATGTCATATCGAGCAAAGCACCAACGAGTCGACCTCTTTACTGGCTTAAATTTGAATATTCAGCAAGGCGAACTCGCCATCCTGCTTGGTCCTTCGGGCAGCGGTAAGACCACCCTACTGAACTTAATCGCTGGCTTTGTAAAGCCAACTTCCGGCGCCATCTTAGTCAATGGGCAGAATATAACCCAGTATGATGACTTTGAAGTTTGCCGTTATCGCAATCACTACCTTGGCTACGTCTTTCAGTTTTTCAACCTCATCTACGCCTTTAACGCTGCTGACAATGTTTTGGTGCCTTTGCTGTTAGCCGGGGCAAACAAAAGCAAGGCAGACCAGAGGGTCACCGAGCTATTGGAACAGGTCGGCATGACACATAGGCGAAAGCACTACCCCGGAGAGTTGTCGGGAGGGGAGCAACAAAGAATTGCCATTGCACGAGCCCTAGCTAACTCTCCTGAAATCATCCTAGCAGATGAACCAACAGGCAACCTAGACAAAAAGAACGGCGAGATAGTCCTTGATCTTCTGCACAAGATTAACCTAAGTGGAAAAACCGTTATCCTCTCGACGCATGATCACCGCCTAGTAAGCAAGGCGAGTGCTGTTTATGATATGACGACCCTACTTAACCAGGACGTGTAAAATCGCGAGATGTGCGCCTTAACGCATCCTGTCACACAGTCTGACGGCACAAGTTGTCCGAGAAGCGCTAGGAAGCGTGCCCAAACCGCGAAGTCGCTAAATCCGTAGACCCCCCACTGTTTGTTTATCGGGGTCAACCGCCCAAAACTCCCTTACCCCGGACAGCATGTAGGTTTTCAGTTTGTCCACCAAGTCTTTAGAGCGAGTGCTCCGCGAAAGGATCTCCACACACAGGGTCGGTGTACCCATGTACCGGCCCTTTTCGTTGACCGCTGCCTCTACATCTGGAGAAGGCAAGAGAGAAACATGGAATGTAGACCTTTGGTCAACCAAACTCCTTGTTCCTCTGTGACCTCTGTGTCCTCTGTGGTTAAAAAACGCACCTTCTCCCCGTCTAACCTCTAACCTCTAACCTCTAACCTCCTACCTCTAGTTACGCGCCGTCTGACGCTACTTCTTCTCGCGGCTCTCCATAAAACGGCAGATGCCTCGATAGAGTGCTTCTGCTGTTCTGTGGAGAGTTTCTGGTCTTTGCAAAAATTGCTCTTCCGTGGGGTTTGTCAAGAAACCGACCTCGACTAAGATGGCCGGTATTTCCGGCTGTGCTTTGATTACGTGGAACGCCGCCTGCTTAACGCCCCTGTCTCGCAGGCCAAGTGCCCCTATTAACTCCTCCTGCACGAAGCGGGCGAAACTCGCCGCCTCCACATTGCCCGCGGCATGAAAAGTCTCCGTGCCATGGGCACTCCTATTTTCGTGGGCATTGTAGTGAATGCTTATAAAGAGCTGCGCTTGACTTAATCGCGTGCGCCTTACTCTTTCGGCCAAGGACAGAGTTTCATCTCCTCTACGTATATCGACTACCTCCGCTCCCGCAGCACGCAAACGCGGCACAAGAAGGTCGACTACCTGCCGCGCTAACTCTTTTTCCAGTGTGCCAGCAACCCCTACAGCACCTGGTTGTTGTCCGCCATGCCCCGCATCAAGCGCCACTACCAGATCCTCAAGTTTTTGCCGAGGGGCTTTCCAGGTTAGGCGCAAACTTTGCTCGCCACCCCCCATATCTACAGGGCGACCATCTGTATCTAGCGTCACAACGAGATGCCCGGCCGGAGATTGTTTAATCACCAAGCTTTGAACGGGTAGCGCCCAAGACGAGCCTAGTAGCGACAGACCCCGAGCAGGGTCATCCCCTGTCCCCATAGGCTGCACCTGGCCCGTCCAGTTAATCACTAAAGAATCTTGAGAGATCGTAAGCCCTGTAAGTAGCCCCGTAGGGAGAAAAAGATGAAGTTCCTGCTCTACATGACGCAAAGTTCCTAAGAATACGTCCGCCAAATCTACTAGACTTACGCATAGCCTGCCGTCAACAGTGCGGTGAGCCTCTCTGAAAGTGCGCGGCTGACCATTTAAGATAATGCCTTTGCCTGTGGCAGGGATAAGCAAGAGATTGCTGTGCCAAGTTACCACGGCTTGGTTTTCTCTGCTTTGCCAAGCTACTTTGCCACCTATTGCTTGAAATATGGGCCTGATAAAACCGAAGGGCGCCCCCGCAAAGTCTACTAGCGCGCCCTCCTCAGCAGTCTGGCCGTTTACTACAAGCTTCGTGTTCGTCAAAACTATACACTCCCTTCTCGCGGTGAGGCCTCCCTCCCCTAGCAGTGTATGTATGGCCCGCAAGCTCTGCCACCATTACTTAGTGTATTTGTTAGCGACTGCAGAGGCGGCGAAAGAGTGCGGCTTTACTTGGGCAACTAGTCCGTTGGCGACGACCATGCCCACGACCTCGCGAATCAATTCGCGTGTAGGACCCACATAGCCAGCATCAACATGAATTTCCATACGCAGGCCGGCCACCAAGCTTCTGGCCAGTTTGTCGCGCAAAGCAAACACCACCTCGAGGCTCAGCGATGTTTCATAGAATAGCTTTTGCCGCAGACTGCGCATAGAAAGATGGTGTGAGTGGCGGTAGAAATACCGCGCGCCCTTGCCCACCCTTTGAATAATTATCGCTGTGACCATGTGGGTACCCTGCCTGGTGTGCGAGTCTGTGCCAATCATCAGGCGATAATCGGCGCTGTGGTCCTCGCGGACGTAATTGACGATGTCACCGACCATCTGCTCCATAGTCATTGCGCCGCGCGTCGGACTCATAAACACCTCTATCCCCCCTAGTTCTGCTCTAGAGCTGTATTGGCCAAGGCCACAAAGTCTTTAATATCGAGGGTTTCCCCTCGCGCATTTTCCGGAATACTACATTTTTGCAGTAGCGCCTGCACATCACTGCGTGGCATCTCTAGGCCCTGTGACAGGGCATTTTGCAGAGTCTTCCGCCTTTGCCCAAAGGCCGCGCGTATAAAGCGAAAAAGTAACTCTGGGTCCTTTGCTCCATGATATGCTGCCGGGTTCGCACGCTTCTTGAGCAGCACCACATTTGAGGCCACCTTGGGTGGGGGAAAGAAGGAATTGGGCGCAATTTTGGCGACGATGCTTACTTCAGAGTAGTATTGCACCGCAACTGAAAGCGCGCCGTAGTCGCCTTTCTCTGGCGTGGCAGACATCCGCTCGGCGACTTCTTTTTGCACGAGAATGACTAATCGCTGAAAGGGCACTGCGCTTTCTAATAAGGCCATAACGAGAGGAGTAGTAACGTAGTATGGCAAATTGGCGACCACCTTAAAGGGTGGCGTTGACTCGGCGAGTAGCAGAGCGATATCAACTTGCAAGGCATCGGCAAAGTGCATCTTGATATTGCTGTAGGGCGACAGGGTATGGGCGAGAACTGGGGTCAGTTTTTTGTCCTTTTCGATGGCGATGACCATTCTCGCGCGGTCCGCTAGCTCACGCGTCAGAGTACCAAGCCCTGGCCCAATTTCAAGACAGGTGTCCCCACTGTCTATTTCGGCGGCGTCCACTATTTTCGTTAGGGCATGCCTGTCCACCAGGAAATTTTGCCCCAAACCCTTGCTGGGGGCAAGATCGAATTGCCTCATCAGTTCCACTACCCGACTAGGCCTCGTTAGGTCATTCAAACAACTCACCCCCGCGCCGAAATAGGTCCTCGGCATTCCTCGTAGTATATTGGGCAATCTTCTCTATCTCTACTCCGTGCAAGGCAGCCAAGGCCTCGGCCACCAAGACTACGCGCGCTGGCTCATTGCGCTGCCCGCGCAGCGGATGAGGCGAGAGATAGGGACAGTCTGTTTCGATCAACAGGCGCTCAAGCGGTACACGCTTGGCCACCATATGCAGCTTGTGTGCATTCTGAAAAGTGACCGGGCCGGCAAAAGACAGATGCCCACCTAGGCGCAAACACTCGTCCGCCACCTCGCCGCTGCCCGAAAAACAATGCATAATAAAGCCTGCCGGATAAGGCGCATGGGCCTTAAGTATGCGGAGCACGTCGGCATGGGCATCGCGGTTGTGCACGATAAAAGGTACGGCCAGACTTTTTGCGAGAACAATCTGCGCCTGAAAGGCCGCCTGCTGTATCTCTTTGCTCCATGTATTCCAGTAGTAGTCGAGGCCGATTTCGCCTAGCGCCACCGCCTCCCCTTGCCGGAGCCAAGTCTCTATTTGCGCAAGGTTACCCTCTTCACACTGTGGCGCATCGTGCGGGTGAATGCCGACTGCAGCCCAAGACTGCTTGTTGCCCCGCGCTAGATCTACCGCCCGGCGTGAGGACAGCATGTTGTAACCTACAGTGACGATCCTGGCCACCTGCAGGGCAGCAGCCCGCGCCAACACATCTGCTAGATCATGGGCAAAACGCTCATCGTCTAGATGAGCGTGGCTATCTATAAACACTGCCGTCACTTTACTTTTGACCCAGCCCCAAGAGTGCTCTTGATGGGTGCTACTAAGGATAAAAGTTCCCCGTCTGATGCGGCCAAGACCATGCCCTGCGACTCGATGCCGCGAATTTTTGCCGGTTTAAGGTTGGCGACGATGACTACCTGCAGGCCGACCACGTCCTCCGGTTTGTAGTGTTCGGCAATACCGGCCACCACAGTCCGCGTTTCGGCCCCTAAGGAAACGGTCAGCTTGAGCAATTTGTCGGCCTTGGCCACCTTTTCTGCGGCCACAATGTGTGCCAAACGCAAGTCTAGCTTGGCAAAGTCAGCATAGTCTACACTTGGCGCTAGGGGTGGCTCAATTTGTGGCAGTACCTCTACCTCTTGTGGCAGCACCTCTACCCGCGGAAAGAGCGCTTCTCCTTTTTTTACGCGCAAGCCTGCTGGCAATACCCCGAAGTGCCCGGCACTCTGCCAAGCGACTAATGCGGCGTGGTTTTCTACACTTAGGCCTAGCTGTTCCCAAATTCGCCTTGGGGTACGGGGCATAAATGGCTCCAAAAGCACCCCCACTATGCGCAGCGTCTCTGCCAAGGTGTAGAGTACGGTGGCCAGTCGCTCTTTTTTGCCCGTTTTCTCCAGGGCCCAAGGACTAGTGTCATCGATGTATTTATTGGCACGCGCGACCACGTCTAGGATGGCGCTAAGTGCTAGGCTAGACTGCAGATTATCCATTT
>Ga0209413_1000009_pt1 | contig 44229 bp, 34 predicted proteins | sample JTO22cmmetaG_FD_184157 | JGI IMG/M metagenome (GOLD analysis project Ga0209413, IMG submission 184157) | Freshwater bacterial and archeal communities from Indian Creek, Illinois, USA - JTO22cm metaG (SPAdes) (version 3) | ecosystem: Environmental > Aquatic > Freshwater > Unclassified ...
GAATTCGATTCCCAGAAGTGCTGTATTTCTTTATTGTCTCGTGCAATGTTCTGCAGCATCAGGCAGTCTGGCACTATCCCATTAAAATCAAAAAACTTTCTTGCTCCCATTTCAACCAGATAGACCGAGTGTGATTCCTCTTTGCTGAAACCGCTCTTTATTAACTGATTTATGAGGACGTCTTTCCAACTCAATTTGTCCACCATAATCATCTCCTCTGCTCATAACCCTTTATTTTATCATAACATAGAGCAGGGTCAATGTCCAGCTTCTTCCCACGCTTATGAGTAAGAGCCGAATACAAGGCCATTATGGAAAATATGCAACTTCTGCTTGACGATGCCAAGGACTACATCAAGTATCTGCGGGGCATAACCGTCGAGAGCACCCACGCTGGGTATTTCTCTATTGATAAAAAGAGCGGTCGCATCGTTGACAGCAAACTCGAAGACAAGAAGGAGCGCACCTCTGACGACGCGGATGCCTACGACCTCATTATGAAAGACAAAGAAAGGTTGCTTGACCACCGCGAGCCTGTGCGGTTCATCTTCTCCCACTCTGCTCTCCGCGAGGGTTGGGATAACCCAAATGTGTTTCAGATTTGCACATTAAAGCAAAGCGGCAGCGATGTCCGCAAAAGACAGGAAGTCGGCCGAGGACTGCGGCTGGCCGTCAATCAAGCCGGAATACGCATGGATGAAAGCGCACTCTCCAGTGAAGAAGTCCACGATATCAATGTGCTCACGGTTATTGCCAACGAAAGCTACGACAGCTTTGCCAAAGGTTTGCAAGCCGAAATTGCTGCGGCGGTGGCTGACCGGCCGCGCAAAGTCGAGGCTGAGCTGTTTTACGAGGCATTTGGCAAGGATACCGCCAGCGTTGTATATGAGAGCCTTATAAAAAATGATTACGTAACAAACGGCAGACTGACGGAGAAATACCATGAGGCGAAAAATAGTGGCACACTTGATATACCTGTGGAAGCCGCTGCTCGCGCGACAGAAGTAGTAGCGGCGCTTGATTCCGTCTATGACCCGAAGGACGCCAAACCGGATAATGCCCGCAAGAACAATGTCGAGGTCACACTTGCCAGAAATAAGATGAACAGCCGCGCTTTCCAAGAGCTCTGGTCGCGCATTAACAGTAAAAGTTACTACATCGTAAATTTTGATGAGCATGAACTGGTTACGAAGGCTATCGTGGAACTAAATGCCCGGCTGCGCGTGCCCAAGATTTATATCATAGTGGAGACAGGCGAGCAGGCAAAGAGCATCGAGTCAAAGGCCCAACTACAAGCGGGCGAGGCATTTGTCCGCGCAGACATAGCGCGTGAGGCCGCGGCCCCGAATATGGCGATGAAGGCGAGCAGCTCTGTTCGCTACGATCTGGTTGGCAAAATTGCTTCTGCCACTGGGCTAACGAGAAAGGCCGTCGCTGCCATTTTGGTTGGTTTGAAGCAGTATGTTTTCGAGCAGTTTGGCGACAACCCCGAAGAATTCATTCTTCGTGCTGCAAATATCATAAACGAGCAGAAAGCGACCTCCATTATCGAGCACATCACCTATGACAAGCTAAATTCCGTGTTCAGTTCGGATATCTTTACCGAGCCAGCGCTAAGAAAAGGCGCCCTCGGCGAGAGCGCCATCCCAGCCAAGCGGCACTTGTATGACTACGTGATCTATGACTCCGGAAAGGAGCGCGACTTTGCCGCTAGGCTGGAAGCACATAGCCAAGAGGTCGAAGTCTATGTCAAGCTGCCGAAGGGTTTCAAGATCAGCACTCCCGTGGGCGACTACAATCCCGACTGGGCGATTGCCTTCTACGAAGACAAAGTGAAGCACATCTACTTTGTCGCCGAAACAAAGGGCGATATGTCCTCTATGGAACTGCGCAAAATCGAGGCAGCCAAAGCCCACTGCGCCCGCGAGCACTTCCGTGCCATCAGCGGCGAAAATGTCAGGTACGACATCATTGACAGTTACGAGAAGCTATGGGAACTGGTACAGGGCTAACAAGGGGGCTATGGCGCACCGACCTCATCTGCCCCTAACCAAGTAAATCTCCGGCAGCACAATCTTCACCTCGCCGCCTGTCTCCTTGCTGGGCCACCAGACGACGAAGTTGACTTTGGCCTCGGTTGGCAGATACCCCTTATGTTTGAGCGACTCTAGTTGTTCGGCCATGGCTTGAGAAACCTTAAGCACGGCGAAACCCTGCTCTGTGAGAGCAAAATTGTCACGTATGATCAATGGGTCACCGCTTTGCAGGCCATTAATGTACTGTTGCCGCGCGCCAGAATAGTCCAGCCAGACGTCTCGCAGGCTGAGCTGTAGCGCCAATTCGTCAGGCTCCCTATACTGGTCGCTGTTGTTAACATGTACTAGGTTATCGACCGTAATGTTATCGAGAAAGCGCCCCTGGTAGTGGATGCTGAGATTTGTCTTGGCGCGGGTTATGGCGACGTAGATTTGGCGTTTCTCGTCGGCATTGGGGCTATAGTGCCCTTCAAGCAGCAAGAAGACATTGTCAAATTCTTTGCCCTTGGCTTTGTGAATGGTGGAGACAAAGATGGTTTCGCCTAAATCTTCGTAAAAGTCTTCGAGGCGGCTTTCGCGGATGAAGGCCTCGAAATCTGAACGGTAGATGTGTTTGCGAGTGTCGGCCTCAAAAGCCTGGAGGATACGCAGGCATGCTTCAAGCAGGGTGCTCCTCCGGTACCTACCGCGGAGATACTTCTTGGCCCGTGCCCAGTCGCTCGGGTCAAGTACGGACTTAGTTTGCGCAGGAGCTAGCAGCCCGAGAAAGAACCGAATTTCGTCGAGATCGAAGAGTTTGAACTGGTCATGGTTCTGAATAAGTTTTGCTGGTATGCCGCGCTTTAGCAACATGCTAGTGGCCATCAGGGCCTGATCATTGGTCTTAGTGAGGACGCAGGTTGTGCCGCTGAGGTCGGCGCAGGCAATGTCGTCGACAAAAGGCACAAGCAGGTTGCTACTAGAATATTTTACTATTTTTATCAGGCCATTGTCCTTCTTGTGGGACATAATGGCCTCTTGCTTTAGCCTGCCGCCGATAGAAGCGGCAAATTGATTGGCGAAATGCACCACATTAGCTGTGCTACGGTAGTTCTCGAGCAGCTCATGCTTACTGGCTTGGTGCTTCGCTATAAATTCGGCCATGTACTTGGAGCTAGAGTTTCTAAACTGAAAAATGTTCTGGTCGTCGTCCCCCACCATGATGACGCGCATATTTTCGTTGTGCTCCATAAGCGTTTCAATCAGCGCGTAGTTGGCGCTGTCCATGTCCTGCGCTTCGTCTACCACGAGCACGGTCTTTACTATGCGGCTCATTTCTACTTCGTGCTCTTTGATGCGCTGAATGGTAGCCTGAATAATTTCTTCAGATTTCTCTAGGCTCCCTACCTTGCCTAAGAGGTCAAAGCAGTAGGAATGAAAGGTCTTAATCTCAATATAGTTGGCTGCTGCACCCACGAGTTGGCGCAGGCGCTTCTTAAAATCAGTGACCGCCGCCCGCGAAAAAGTCAGCATGAGAAGCTGCTCATACTTTACGTCTTCCATCAGGATTAGCGCTGCCAATTTATGCACCAATATCCGCGTCTTGCCGCTACCTGGCCCGGCCAGCACACAGATATTTTTACTGTCTTTGTCGTTAATAATTTTAAGCTGGGCGGGCGAGAGAGCGCCAAAGAGCTCCTTAAACTTGGATGGGGTGATGCTGCGGCTTATCTCTTCTTTGCGACCACTAAAGTACTTAGCGAGAAAGCGCGAGTAGTTAAGACTAAAGTAATCTCCGACAAACTGCAGGGCGGCTTGGTAGTTGTCAACCATCATCGCCGCATAGGCCCCGACAATATGGATTTGCTGCGTCCTGCTTTCGTAATGCTCCTGCAAGTGGGTGTAGTCTTCCTTGGTATAGCGCTTTCTAATGTCGTCCTCCACGCGTTCAATAGTCATCGGGTGATACATCACCATAAAGGCGCCCTCGATTTTGATTGCTTCGATCCTCGTAAGGTAAAAAAGTGCGCTTTCGATATCTTTAATGGTGACTAGTGCCTTAAAGAGGAACTGGCTATTTTCATAGGCGGCCTTCACTGTATGAACGGAAAACTGCACCAAAATCTCTTCTGTCTTGGGTGCTGGCTCTTGGTCAAAGCTCGCTTTATACAGATACTCGATGATAAATCTCGCCAACTCCACGCGCTTCTCGATATTTTCCAGCAACTCTCCCCGCGGCAGTGTGGCCATGATATGCACATGGTTCCTTGAATCTGGGCTCTGGGCATACTGCGCGAGATGACTCACTTTCCAAAAGTTGAGGATAGTGCGAATCCTAGGCATTGTCACATTCTCACAACCGGCGCGGATGGCTCCTTCGTTTAACTCTTTAAGGTTCAATATTTCTTCGCTTTCCGGAACGAATGTGGCCAGAAAAATCTCGAGGCACGACATATCTTTAAGAACCTCGAGCGATTTATTTTTATGCGTATTACGCTTGATGTACGCACCTAGGTCCATGGCATCAGCTAGGATGCCCTCTTCACGCAATGTGTTGATAGCCCCGAGCACCTCCGTATTGCTTAGCCCCAAATGATCGGCGATGCAGTCAATGTCGCTGCGAGCGTCATCTTCCTCTCTCTTGCCAAAAGTCTGACTTCGGCTTGAGATTAGCCGCTTAATGACGCGCACCGCATCCTGACGTTCATCTTCCGCAAACTTGTCGGAGGCCTCGATGCGGTCGACAGCCTCTTGGGCATTTTTCGTCATAATGCTGTCGGCAAACACGCGAGTCACATTCTGCCCGCGCTTAACATAACCCGACTGTTCAAGGGCGGCAATTGCCGTGCGGACGCGGGATTCGATGTCCCTTACTCCTTCATCCCAACCGGCCTTGCGAGCAATCTCTAATGCACTTTGCGACACTTTTCGCCGCAGGCGGGTTATGTTCTTAATAGCACTCCACACTTGCTGGATTTCTTTAATGTTAATCTTGGACTGATTGAGCATAACAAAGTGTTTGTCGAGGTCTTCTTCACAGAAAAGAACAAGACAGTCTGCCGAAATCTGTGCATCGCGACCGGCGCGGCCGGCTTCTTGGATGTAGTTCTCGAGCGACCCCGATATTTCAAAGTGGATAACCATGCCCACGTCTTTTTTGTCCACCCCCATGCCAAAGGCCGAGGTAGCCACAATGATGGAAACCCCGCCCTCCATAAAGGCATCTTGGTGGGCCTTCTTGTCTCGCGCCGTCATCTGCCCGTGGTAGGGCTTGGCCGGAAAACCATCTTGAGAAAGCCTTGCTGCCAACTCTTCGGTAGTAGCAGTGCGGGTCACATATACTATGGTCGGGCAGGGCCTCTGCTCGAGATTTCTACGCAAGGTGTCGTATTTTTCTTCTTTGGTAGCATGACGAACCACTTTAAAGTGCAAATTGGGACGCGTAGCGCCAGAAGTGAAGTCGATAAGCTCTAGTCCTAGCTTGTCCTTAAAATAGGCCTTAATATCTTCAATCACTTTGGGTTTAGCGGTAGCAGTAAAACAAGATACAGGTATGCCTTCGAGCAGACCTTTGTCCTTTTGCAGGGACTTAATAAACTCGCCGATGTAGAGGTAATCTACTCTAAAATCCTGCCCCCAGGCAGAGAAACAATGCGCCTCGTCTATGACAAAACGGGCGATCTTGCGGCTCCTTAAGATGTGGGCAACAGTGCGCGTACGCAGCGCCTCCGGCGAAAGATACAATATCGAGGCAGTTCCGTCCTCTACCCGCTCTAGCGACTTGGCGCGCTCAATACGGTCTAACAACCGGCTAATGGTAACCGCGTCGGTGATGCCCGCTTTTTCGAGGTTGTCTACCTGATCTTTCATTAGTGATTGCAGGGGCGAAATTACGACCGTCAAGCCCTTAACGTTTTCTCCCGCCATAAGCGCGGGCACTTGAAAAGTAATGGACTTGCCTCCGCCAGTAGGGAAGACCGCGAGGAGCGACTTATTATTGAGCGCAGCGGTGACGGCCTGCTCTTGCAAGGGCAAGCCATCGAAAGTTCGGTAGTCATCAAAACCGAAATAGCGCTTTAGCCCAAAGCGCGCATCGAGAAATTGATTGCAGTACGCGCAACCTTCGAGGCAGGGCCGGTTCCTGAGCAGATCCATGGCCCAATCAACAGCGGGGAACTGCATCAGCACCCAGCGAGGTGGCACCGAAAAACGGTCACGCACGTTAAGAACAGCCAGGGCATAGGCCAAAGCCACTGGCTCGACAGAGATTATTTTGTTTAGATTTACTCTCTCGCAGAAAATCCCCGCAAAATGCTCGCGAATAAGCTGCGACACATCCCTAGCTACACCGCCATAATCTACGTAGCGAAAAAAGGCGCCAAACTCTTTGCGCGCCATGAGAAGTTCATAGAAGATTTGTTGTAGGGGTGCCTCTAATTGCGTAAAGGCCAGCACCTCGTCTGCGAGCAGCTCCTGGGCTTTTATGGCATCTGCGAGAGGGTTATTGAGCTCGTCGCACAGCAGCTTTTCATCTTTAACTAACCTGTGGTATGGCTTCTTAGGGAACAATAAGGGCGAGAGATAAAGGGTGTCGATTATATTAAAACGCAGGTGCGGGGTGTCCCTCAGCGCTTCTTTCAAGTAAAGCAGATCATGCCCGATGATGTTGTGCCCGCACAGATAGTCATGCCCCTGCAGAAATTTAGCCAAGCCCGACAAAGACCGCGCGTGAAACACACTGCCCCGGTCATTGGTCGCCCCAATATCCATAACAGTGTGCTTAGTCGCATGGACCTCGAGGTCGACAAAGGCAATTGACTTCACCGCACGCCAGCTCCTTCTCGCCCAACAACCGACAATTTATGCCGCTCGACAGTAAGGTTCGACAAGTATTGCCTAAATCCTGTATGGTCTATGTCGAATCTATGCGCCGCAAAATAGCCCTAACTTTCCCTCCAAGGAGTTTGTTGATTTTGGTGCTCATATGCCATACAATATAAGCACTAAAATCAAGCGAAAGGAGCTGGTGCACTTGCCATTGCCCGAAAACCTGCAACTCATCTTAAAAAACCAAGGCATTATCACTGCAGCGCAGGCAAACGCCCTCGGCATTTCAAATGAGCGGCTGCGAATGCTTGTCAAGTCCGGCGATTTAGAGCGGGCTGTCCACGGTGTCTATCTTTCGCCAAATGACCACCCAGACAAAATGTACATTGCACAGCAGCGGAGACTTAAAATCATCTATTCACATGATACAGCACTGTATCTTCATGATCTGACCGACCGTGATCCAATCCGGTACACTGTGACAGTGCCCACTGGTTACAACACAAAAACTTTGCGCACGGCAGGTCTTGCCGTTTTTTCAGTCAAAAAAGAGCTCCACGAACTTGGCGCTGTCAAAGTGGAAACGATGTTTGGAAATATGGTGGTTGCCTACGGCTTAGAGAGGACAATTTGCGACTGCATTCGAAGCCGCAACCAGATGGATATCGCCATTGTAACTGACGCTGCGAAACGTTATGCCAAGAGAAAAGACAAGAACCTAGACTCACTTATGCAGATGGCAGAAGTATTTCGAATCGTGAAGCCAATCCGAAGTTATATGGAGGTTCTCTTATGAAAACGTCGATCCAACTTAAGGCGTTGGTGCGCAACCTCTCCAAACTTAAAAACGTGGAAGCAGAAGTACTCCTGCGCAATTACATGTTCGAGCGAATCTTGGAGCGGGTAGCCTTATCAAAACATAAGAACGGCTTCATACTCAAAGGCGGCATGCTGATTGCGGCAATGGTAGGAATCGACACCCGTACGACCATGGACTTGGACGCCACTATTAAAGGTAATGTCTTGACCGAGCATGAGATTGTAGCAATTGTTGCTGCCATTCTAAGCGTCCCTCTAGACGATAGCATAACATTAACTCTGCGAGGCACGGAGCAAATCCGCGAGGAAGCTGATCATCCTAGCTACCGTGTTTCTATTGAGGCTTCACTCGATAAAATGAGACAGACTCTAAAGATTGACATCACGACAGGGGATGTCATCACCCCGAGGGAAATAGAGTATAGTTTTAAGCTGATGTTTGAGGACAGAAAAATTGCCATCATGGCCTACAACCTGGAAACCGTACTCGCTGAGAAGTTCGAAACCGTCATCACGCGCGGCATAGCCAACACACGGATGAGGGACTTTTATGATATCTATATCTTGCTGCGTACACAGTCCCTTGATAAGGAGACCTTCCGCCTTGCGCTAAAAAGAACGACCGAGAAACGCAAGACAGCCCATCTGATGCTTGACCATAAGGTGGTAATCCAAAGAATTACCACAAGCATGATCATGATCAGTCTGTGGGAGCGTTATCAGAAGAGGTACTGCTATGCCGCAGACATAACTTGGGAGATGGCCGCCGGAGCACTATCGGGTCTGGCGGCAAATGTCACCGAAAAATTGTAGCTACACGTATACCAAACACTGTTACTCGCTAAGGCAATTAAGCCCCCACGTAACACCAAACTTGTCTACAAGGCTGCCGTAACACTTGCTCCAAAAAGTTTCTTGCAGGTCCATAAGTACTTCTCCGCCCTCCTGCAGCTTCTGGAAGGCTTCTTTTACGGCATCTGCGTCAGATAGCACTAGCGCTAGGGTGACGTTATTTCCTATCGCAAACGGACTGCCGGGGAAGGTGTCGGAAAACATCACCTTTGTACCGTGGATGGTCATTTCACCATGAAGGATAAGGTCTTTTGTTTCTTCTGGCGTTTCATAGCCTTCGCTAGGTGGCGCCTCGCCGTAGGTAGAGAGGTCACCCTTTTCAGCCGCAAAGATTTCGGCGTAAAATTCATACGCCTGGCGGCAATTGCCGTTAAAAGAGAGATAAGCGTAAATGCCCACATCGTTCACTCCTTCAAATTTCTACTCCCTGTACCCCGGCCCTAATTTGTTAGACGGGATCTCCTCCGCGTCAAGGCTGTATTTTGACATGGCAGATTATCGCCCCTTGCTGAACTGAGCCTTATACTGACTCACCAATTTATCTGCCTTAACTTTCCCTGCAAGGACCTGTTCGCTGGCACTCACAACGGACTCTGGTACGCTGAAGCCTTCCATCCTTGCATTAAACAAAGCAGCTTTCATTATATTGTCGCGCTTTTTCAGTGTCATAGACTTCAAGAGGTAAACCTCCCAACAGATCAATTTCTAAATCCATTCTACCACATAATCTGGCATAACCCGCAGCAACATGAACCGCCCTCCCCCGCTCTGCAGAGGCATGTACGTTATCCCCTGCACTATCTGAGATCACTACAGTAGAATCCCTCTTACTAAAACCCTCTCCCTTAATCATTGGGCCTTTATGTTTTCGTAATAGCTCCGGACTGATCCTTCCCCTAATCATTGCAAGAGAGGGATTTCAGCACCTTTAGCGAATATTTGAAGAAACTAGTGCTACGAGCCAGTACGATAGAACAGCCACCCCCCGGGCATCACTCCACAGTCTTGCCGCTAAACACTAGCGGAGGAACACCTTCTTGCTGCTAAGATGGACAATGCCGCTTACAGACACGAACTACTAACGGACAAGAACAAAGGAGGACTAAAGCAATGAAAAAAGATGAATTTCTAGCACTAAAAAGTTGGGCCGTGGCAGGCGATGTTCTTAATCCAGACAAGTATGCCTACAAAATTGTGCAGAAACTAGAGAGCAAGGGGTACCAAGTGTCGCGACTGAACCCTAGTGGTGGCGAGGGTGTTTACGCCAAACTGGCCGAGCTGGCAATCAAGCCCGATGTACTCTGTCTGGTCATAAACCCGCGGGCGGGAGAGCAGTACTTAGAACAAGCGGCGGCCCTTGGGGTCGGCAAGGCGTGGCTACAGCCTGGGGCCGACACCGAAGCCATCATGGCGCGATGCAAAACACTTGGCCTTGATTTTATACAGGCTTGCGTCTTGGTGGAAATGCGGGCCAGAGAAGCGGCAGAGACCAATAGGGCCTAGCACATGGTTTGGAGGCGATAGACATGGGGAGCATTGAAGGCCGCGTGGGCGGGGCATTTGAAGGATTTGATGTTTATGCGACTATTGAAGAAGGGGGGACAAGTATCCGCGGGCGCATCGGGGGTATGTGGCGCGGCGGAGATATCAACCTCAGCCTGCGCCAAGGCGATGTCACGGGGCGCCTTGGCGGGGCTATCCACGGCCAGAGCCTTTCTGGTGAGCTTCGCGCGGATAGTTTTATGGGCCGCGTCGGTGGCGGGGTCGTCGGACAAGATGTGGGTTTGTGGCTAAGCAATAACGAGATCGATGGCCGCGTGGGTGGCGAGACACTGGGCTTTAGCTGTGCCTTGCGTTACGATGCCACCTTGGGCACTCTAACGGGCAGACTTGGGGGCGAAGTTATCGGCCACACCGTGAGCCTTACAGTTAATGGGGCTCCACCTCTGCTCGCAGCACTACTGGCCGCTCTGACTTATCATTACTTCGAATTTTCAAAGCAACGGGCTAACTCCCCCACCATCAGCCGCTGATAATAGCGCGATGTCAAGTGCGCGCAGGCCAGAGCATCCACGACAAGGAGAGTTGAACAATTTTGTTATTTTTCGCCATAATGATCCCTTTTATCACCATTTACAGCAGCGTCCACTACTACATTGGCCTGCGCTTTCTGCAGTCCTTTGCGCCGCTCATTGACACTCATGTCAGCCTATACTGGGTAATGGTTGCCCTACTCGCCTTGTCCCCCTTTGTGGCGCGCTTAGCAAAGCGTGTCGCTAGAGGAGCTGCCATCGGTCCTATTGCCGACTTCGGCAACTACTGGCTGGCTGTAATCTACTACGCCGGGCTGCTCTGGGCAGGGGTGGATTTAGTGCACTTTATTGCGCGCCTACCCGCCGCTCCCTCCCTTGCTGTAGGGATTGGAGTTATGATGGCAGTGGCTGTCATTCTCGCCTATGGCCTCTGGAACGCCCGCCTTACTCGTGTCACCACCTACCATATCGGCATCAATAAACCAGTAGAAGGCCTGGCGGGGCTCACTGCCGTGATGGTTTCAGATCTGCATCTTGGCACTGCCGTCAACAACAGCCGCCTAGCTGAAATGGTCGACCGCATAAATGCCCTAAAGCCTGATATCGTATTTTTTGCTGGCGATATTATCGATGGCGACGTCAGCGAATTCGCCAAGCAGGAGATGCCGCGCTTACTACGCCAGCTCACTCCGCGCCTTGGCTCCTTCGCCATATTAGGGAACCACGAACACCTCGGCGACAACTCAGTTGAGGCTACTAGGCATATGTCTGCCTCAGGCATTACCGTCCTGGTCGATCAATACACCAAGGTACACAACCAGTTCTACGTGGTCGGTCGCAACGACCGCCTTGGCCGCTACATGGCGAAAAACAAAGCCCCCCGCAAGGAGCTTTCGGCAGTAATGGCAGGCATCGACCATAACCTGCCCATCATCCTTTTAGACCACCAGCCGGCAGCGCTGCACGAAGCCCTCGCCAACAAAGTAGACCTGCAATTATCTGGCCATACCCATAACGGCCAATTCTTCCCCAACCATCTCATCACCGGCCGTGTATTCGAAATCGACTGGGGCCACTTAACCAAAGAAACCCTGCAAGTCATCGTATCCTGCGGATTCGGCACTTGGGGTCCACCCATCCGCACCAGCGGCTACAGCGAGATCGTCGAAATTCGCATTAAATTCGTCGGCAACGACAAGTGAGTAGGAGTGCCCCTGGCCTTGGTGCGGGGGCACTCTATTTGTTACTGATAAGAATCAAACAGTGGTTTCACACATGAAACTGTGGGTGGCACCACGTGTTCCACTCATGGAACTTGCAGGCTACGGGGTCACCCCATACCTGCGTGGCGCAGTCGTTCTGCCACAGGCGGCGTTCCCGCGTGCTTAGGATCACCCCCGCGCTTGGGGGGAGCACGCAGCGTTAGCAGCTACCCATGCTTGCCTTTCGGGATCACCCCCGCGCCTGCGGGGAGCACTGTGCGTCGCGTAAGATGGCCTCCTCGGCCAGGGGATCACCCCCGCGCCTGCGGGGAGCACCAAGTTTTCGAGGTATGCGCTACCCGCGAAGAGGGATCACCCCCGCGCCTGCGGGGAGCACTGGTCTACTTGGTACCCCTGTCGCTTAAGGGCAGGATCACCCCCGCGCCTGCGGGGAGCACTGATAGCAGGTCATTTTTGTGCGTCATTGTCTAGGATCACCCCCGCGCCTGCGGGGAGCACATCTTTCGTATGGGACTTAGGCGCTATGACGAGGGATCACCCCCGCGCCTGCGGGGAGCACAACTTCGTGCTTCGTACGATACTTATAGCAAAGGGATCACCCCCGCGCCTGCGGGGAGCACAACTTCGTGCTTCGTACGATACTTATAGCAAAGGGATCACCCCCGCGCCTGCGGGGAGCACAGAAAAAGTACGCTGTCGTTGCTACCGTGTGCGGGATCACCCCCGCGCCTGCGGGGAGCACACAATCAACGGATCTTGGGCATACCTATGCCAAGGATCACCCCCCGCGCCTGCGGGGAGCACGAAAAAGGGGGCTGATACTTTTAGGCCGTTGAGGGATCACCCCCGCGCCTGCGGGGAGCACCAACCGCTATGCGGATGAGCCTAGCCTTATTCAGGATCACCCCCGCGCCTGCGGGGAGCACACATAGGCAGACAGTTGGCGGACGGATTCTTACGGATCACCCCCGCGCCTGCGGGGAGCACCTGCGGCTAATCAGAGCACAATTATAGGCCACAGGATCACCCCCGCGCCTGCGGGGAGCACCCGCCGCTTGAGTGGCTAGACAGCTTCGGCGAAGGATCACCCCCGCGCCTGCGGGGAGCACTTGTAGCAAGTCTATTGTGTGGATGTCTAACTGGGATCACCCCCGCGCCTGCGGGGAGCACTGCCAGAACACCTCCGTACCATTGGCCGCCCTGGGATCACCCCCGCGCCTGCGGGGAGCACTGCCAGAACACCTCCGTACCATTGGCCGCCCTGGGATCACCCCCGCGCCTGCGGGGAGCACCTTTTTTGTTTTTACTGTAATGTATGGCAATGAGGATCACCCCCGCGCCTGCGGGGAGCACCCTGATGTTACGGATAATTGTAGCAGGAGAGTAGGATCACCCCCGCGCCTGCGGGGAGCACTAGGCATAAACGTCACTGCGGGTTGACTGGCTAGGATCACCCCCGCGCCTGCGGGGAGCACGTCTAAGTCACTTGGGATGTATAGACGGTCTAGGGATCACCCCCGCGCCTGCGGGGAGCACGCATAAGTCTACAGAATATGAAGGGTATCCTGAGGATCACCCCCGCGCCTGCGGGGAGCACGAGAGGCCCGCGAAAAGGGGGACAATACAATGAGGATCACCCCCGCGCCTGCGGGGAGCACAATGAAAAAAGCGTTTATGGTAGTTGAAGCAGGGGATCACCCCCGCGCCTGCGGGGAGCACTACCCCCATACTGCATTAAACCAATTTCACGAAGGATCACCCCCGCGCCTGCGGGGAGCACTTCGCGGGCCTCTCACCCCGCCTGTCCTCACTGGGATCACCCCCGCGCCTGCGGGGAGCACGCATAAATCGACGGAATACGAAGGGTACGCTGAGGATCACCCCCGCGCCTGCGGGGAGCACAGCCACTCAAAAAGCAATCGATGTTCTTCCTCAGGATCACCCCCGCGCCTGCGGGGAGCACGGATATTATCACCGCAGGTTCGCCTTGTCAAGAGGATCACCCCCGCGCCTGCGGGGAGCACTCTTCATCCCCATTACTTGCACAGGGCCCAGTAGGATCACCCCCGCGCCTGCGGGGAGCACAAAAAAAGGAGGAAGAAAAGAATGAAAAAAGCGGGATCACCCCCGCGCCTGCGGGGAGCACTCTACTGCGGTGTGGGCAAAAAGATTAGATGTAGGATCACCCCCGCGCCTGCGGGGAGCACCTTTTAATCCTTTGTGGAACATGTGACCTTGCGGGATCACCCCCGCGCCTGCGGGGAGCACTTGTCTGCCTGAACTCGTGCACAAGTTTTAGGAGGATCACCCCCGCGCCTGCGGGGAGCACACAACAAACGGCTCATGGGCATATCTTTGTCAAGGATCACCCCCGCGCCTGCGGGGAGCACGTGATCAAACCAGTACAGAGGGCGTGAAATCGAGGATCACCCCCGCGCCTGCGGGGAGCACTCTAACCCCCTCTTTGGAATTGGAGTCTGCGAAAGGATCACCCCCGCGCCTGCGGGGAGCACCGTCTTGGCTTGGGTTGCTTCAAGCAATGATGGGGATCACCCCCGCGCCTGCGGGGAGCACCCTCCGGGAACAAGACTCCCGGGGCTAGGATCAAGGATCACCCCCGCGCCTGCGGGGAGCACTCTCCAGCTGTATATATCCCACACTCTCTCTGAGGATCACCCCCGCGCCTGCGGGGAGCACAGGCTTGTGGTAATTCTGTAGCGATACCATGTGGGATCACCCCCGCGCCTGCGGGGAGCACTGTATCATCACGTTGAAGTCCTTAAAAGTACGGGGATCACCCCCGCGCCTGCGGGGAGCACTGGTCTAATGAGTTCAGTTTCTCCCATATGTCAGGATCACCCCCGCGCCTGCGGGGAGCACGCGGCATGCTAATTAACATCTTTGTCATAGTAAGGATCACCCCCGCGCCTGCGGGGAGCACTTGGGATTAGTTTTAGTGCCGTTGTACACTATCGGATCACCCCCGCGCCTGCGGGGAGCACGAGTGGCTAGGCGGTGTGGGGATATAAGCAATGGGATCACCCCCGCGCCTGCGGGGAGCACTGTTTGCGGCTTATGGGTTTTCCCGGATGGTGGGGATCACCCCCGCGCCTGCGGGGAGCACGTTTTCCGCTTGCCGCAAGCCTACACAATATTAGGATCACCCCCGCGCCTGCGGGGAGCACAGGATCGAACTGCGCATCATGCCACTTCTCGTAGGATCACCCCCGCGCCTGCGGGGAGCACCTTTTAGTCACTCCCAGTCACTCCCAGTCACCGGATCACCCCCGCGCCTGCGGGGAGCACTATGGTTGTCCCGCATTGCAGGGCATACTCAAGGGATCACCCCCGCGCCTGCGGGGAGCACTAGCCGCTCCAGATTATCCTCCAGAGACTTTCCGGATCACCCCCGCGCCTGCGGGGAGCACTCTTTTTCGCGCCGGCTGGTCACGGCAAGACAGGGATCACCCCCGCGCCTGCGGGGAGCACATTTTCGGTCCTTCCACTCAATGATGATTCGCAGGATCACCCCCGCGCCTGCGGGGAGCACGTCGCCCGGCAGTATGATGACTGAGGAATCGGGGGATCACCCCCGCGCCTGCGGGGAGCACCGCTTAATCCTTATGTCAATCTTCCTGTTGGTAGGATCACCCCCGCGCCTGCGGGGAGCACGCTTGCGATAACGTAGGGAGATGGAACATAGGAGGATCACCCCCGCGCCTGCGGGGAGCACATAGCCCTTGCATCAACCTTGAAAACTTGCCAAGGATCACCCCCGCGCCTGCGGGGAGCACTCGGAGAGCGTTTTTTCTTGGTCCCGCATTTTAGGATCACCCCCGCGCCTGCGGGGAGCACCGCTCGCCGCTTTGGCTTCTGATTAGCATTTATGGATCACCCCCGCGCCTGCGGGGAGCACTTCACAAGTGTTTCTGTCTAATTCCGCGAGGTAGGATCACCCCCGCGCCTGCGGGGAGCACCCAGCTCGACGGGCTACCCATATAGACACTTAGGGATCACCCCCGCGCCTGCGGGGAGCACAATTGCTACTTTCCATCATCTCGCAATTCTTGAGGATCACCCCCGCGCCTGCGGGGAGCACATCCTCGCCAAAGGGCACTAGGCGGGTGATGATAGGATCACCCCCGCGCCTGCGGGGAGCACTTACCTCGGAAGATGCTTTGTATTTGCCAACAGGATCACCCCCGCGCCTGCGGGGAGCACGGTGGCCTCTGTTTCGGATGTAGCGGGAACATTAGGATCACCCCCGCGCCTGCGGGGAGCACAAGTATAGGGTCAGCCGCAAATAGGATCGTAAAGGATCACCCCCGCGCCTGCGGGGAGCACCTCACCAAGCGGTGAGGATAATGGGATGAAAATAGGATCACCCCCGCGCCTGCGGGGAGCACAAGTATAGGGTCAGCCGCAAATAGGATCGTAAAGGATCACCCCCGCGCCTGCGGGGAGCACACAAGGGATTAAAAGAGGGGGAAAAGCAGATGAGGATCACCCCCGCGCCTGCGGGGAGCACGCCCTCGGTGTCCTCTAATCCAAGGTCTCCACCGGATCACCCCCGCGCCTGCGGGGAGCACCCTCGCCGGCTCCTCGGCCAGTCTGGGAGCGCGGGATCACCCCCGCGCCTGCGGGGAGCACGATCTATTAGAGTATGCCGAGCACCCGCTTAACGGATCACCCCCGCGCCTGCGGGGAGCACGGCCATGGCTCTAAAAAGTCAAGGCCGCTTAGAGGATCACCCCCGCGCCTGCGGGGAGCACGCATATCTGCCCGGGATCGGGAGAGGCGTCGCGGGATCACCCCCGCGCCTGCGGGGAGCACTTATACCCTGCCTAAGGACGGCGGAGGCGACTAGGATCACCCCCGCGCCTGCGGGGAGCACACTAAGAAGATCCTGATGGGGAGGCATTCTCTTTAGAATCAACTACCCCTTTATTATGAGTTTCTCGTACAATAGCTTGGTGGCCATGCATTTGCTCATCTCGTTAGGATAAGCCTCGCATGAAATGCCCAATTGCCTTATGAGCACCTCAAGCTCATAGCTATCGGCGTCCTCAACCTGTCGTCGCGCGAGATCCATGGTGTCTATGCATCGATTTACAAAATGAGGCTGCTTGGCAACGACGCTAGCCGCGCGCAGAAAGCTATATACATGATCCTCACGATGCGTTATCACCGGCAAATCTCCTGCAAACTCTAGAAAACCTGAGATTACTTCTGCAAGAGATAGTAATTGCTTCTCCTCAGATGAATTGTTAATCCTTTTAGTTACAGCAAATACCCTCGTTGGGCCACCGCCGGACTCAGCTGCGGCGAGATACTGGCCTACTATCATACCGTTGTCAACTAAGATCGCCTCAATTTCGCAAATCTCGTGCTCAATGGCGGATGGCCCAGTTGATGCAATGTCGACAGCAAGATAGCTTGTAGGCCAGAGAAGTGGTGGCGTTAGCGAAACTCCATGTCGCCTTGACATTTCCTTAGCCGTTCGCATCTTTGTCGCTTTGCTGAATCCGCTCCTTATTTCACTCTGTTGCCTTAGACGCGCCGAGCTTGGCCGCAACATGAGCTTTAAGCCGTCAAAGTCCATTGGTTCCCAAGTGGTATTGTGGACACGGAAATCCATGCGCTGTTCATTGTTAGCGGCAAACACCATAGTCGCTCTACCGGACTTGATGTTTTCTTTAACGCGCTTCCACAGTTCTTCCCGAACCCTAGCGCTTACTTGGCCCACATAAACACCAGTGTTAATCTCCTGTAACCATTTGGACAGATCACCTCTGAGAGCCAAGGGACAATCCGTCAAGGAAACAACTATCATTTCTCTTCCTCAAGGACGGTGCCATAGCCATCGGAAACAATCTCGGGCTCGTCAAATTCCTTGCCATAAGAAACAGCATTCGGTACGGGGCCCATCTTGTTGTCCCACAAATGAAGTACGTCGACAGTCACCTCATTATCGCGATCGGCGTTGCCGAGAAGTAGCTTACGGATGTCCGCAACTGCCCTCTCTAGCAGACGAAACTCCACAATTGAGTCGCGAACTTTGCGCCTCGTGATGGCACCAATGTCATCAGTATAATTCGCCGCGACCTCAAAGGCGATGGGAATGGTGACAACCGCCTTGTATAGATCTGCAATATCATACACAAAGGACTTCTCGTGCCCGGTATGTATAAATCCTAGCCCCGGAGAGCAACCAAGTGCCACAATCACGCTATGGACGACCCCATAAAGGCAGGCATGCGCCGCTGACAAAGCCATGTTGACGGCATCGCTACCAGCAAAGTCAGCCGGATCATACTCGCGACCGCGCCAAGGTACGCCCGTTTGCTTAGCGGCAGCGCGATACACAGCTCTAATGCGCGCGCCTTCTCTACCGCGCAACTCCTGCATAGTGAGTTCCGAGACATCTTCTTGGGGGAAGCGTAGCTGGTACATCTGGCGCGCGACGGTAATGCGCGTGCGCACGTTAGAGACTAACTCCGCCTGGCTAATCAACAAACGCGAAGAGTGCGTCAACGGACGACCATGCGCATAGTAGCGCACCCCCTGCTCTCCAACCCACACCACGCTAGTTCCGGAGTCGCCTATTAGCTCCATAGCACGGTGAGAGACATTAGTGCCTGGTCCAAGCAACAGCGTGCCAAGTGAAGCCGCAGGCACATGCACTGTACCCCGCGCATCTGTCACCGTAATAGCCCCATCCTGTCGACTTATAAGGCATCGCTCTAGGTACAAGAAAGAGATCCTGTCGCGCACCGTAGGTAGTGACTGAATCCCTGGTTTCTGGGCGATTGGTTTCTTATCCGTCATGCAGGGTGCGCTCACGCGCGATAGTTAGCAATCCACAACCATATGATTTGGCTCGCCCGAGTCCAAGCGTTAGGGTGTTCTTAAGAAGCTCGGGATTTGCAACGGCCAATTTGCCCTCAAAGTCCGCTATGCGCAGCGACACCTCTTTTCCCGCGCCTTTCGCTTTGCGAAATTTTTTCCATTCCGTATGCACTACATCAAAAGTGTGGTCCGCTAACGTAAACCCATGCGCTTCTGCGCGCGACAAGAGCCAGGCTTTTTGTTGTTCAAGGGTTACATGCGCAAACACTTTACCCCGCCCAGTATGTGGGTCTTTTTCGGCACTGCTGCTACGCACGGGATTCGCACGAAGGCGAAACCGAAAGACTTGTCCCTGCTTCAACCCCGACAACAGGGCCTGGTAGCACTTCGTCTCCCATACATGGTCTTTGTCGGCATACCCAAATTGCGTGGCAATGGCTGCGGAGTGCGGGGCGTCTTTGCTTAACACCAAAAGGTAGCATAGATCCCCTAAATGGTCTATGCGCCACAGGCTTCGTTCTCGCTTCTCTTTGTCGTCACCCGAAAAACTTGCCTCCACCGCGCCGTGAAGAACGTGAGGAGAGGCTAAAGCTCTTACCGTGTCTCGCCTTTGCAAATCCAGGGCTACGCGGGATAAAAACATTGGTCCACCTCCTTACAGTTCTGCCATAGCATCGTGAGTGGTGAGGGGCTGCTTGGCTGCACGCTTGCTGCTAGGGTTAGGCATGAGAAGTGCGGCACTTTCCTGAACACGACGAAACCCATATTGACGATGCCGCTGGTCAAACGATAGGGGCACATCGCGCTGAAAAAATACTCCCCCCGTATTATCTGCCGCGTCTGTCACTATGCGCAGATGTACTTCTGCGGATTCCCTCCCCGCGGCCCATTCATTGACGAGCCAAGGCTCTGCTCGCAAGGCCTGCAACAAATTCATTCCAGTACGAACACCCAGCGATACTTGGCCTTCGGGTGGGCACGAGCGGCGGCCTAGGAAAAGTGGAAAAGCAGGAAATTGCAATGCGTGCGCAATTGTTGAAAGCGTGTTTTCTGCGCCTTCTAGTCCGACCAGAAAAACTGCGTCTGACAAATAGTAGCGCGTTGTGGCATATGCATGAGCTTCACTTTTTGCTGTATGAAAATCCCGCAGGAGCGACCCCTCCCTTTCCACGCGCACCCCAAAGCGAAGACTAGACAAATCATCAAGGCTTTCATTGCGCTTCCGGCCAAGCGCTGCTGCCACCATTCCCACTACACCGCTCTTCGTGGGTAGGCGCTCCGTTCCGCGCCGATCAAATTTTGCATCTACCCCCCACGCTTGTAGGGGCGCAGCCAGACGCAAGAGTAGGGTGCTCATTAGCGCACCCCGCTGTTCCCCAGATACTTAGGAATTTCAACTCCCAGAGAATCAATTAGCTGCTCAAGCTGTTGCACCTTACCTAGCTCCGCAAGGGCCTCGCCTACAACTAGTGACACCACGGGAAGCGGAGCGAAGCTACCGTAAAGCTTCTTAGCATGGGCAACCAACCTGTTGGCAGATGGAGCCACATAACCATCGTCGCTTACTGGAACCGGCCGTTCGAAGGCGCCCACTAAGTTGACTGGCTGATCCGTGCGCAGGGTAACTAGCACAGCGTCAGGCAGAGTACGATTAGCGAATGTGTTTTGTTTCCCTGTTGGCATGGAGCAGACAAAGGCGCGTATAAAGTGCTGGATCGCCTCTTCAGTGTCATCCCCCAATTGCTTATGTAGTTCATGCACTGACACTGTCGCGTAGCGGTAAAGCGTTGCTGAGTTAAATTCTACAGTACCGAGGTGCCCTGCACCGGCCGTGTCGTCAGATGCCAAGTCATCCACCGCTGTGAAATAATCGTATTCATTGCTGATCTTGTGAGTGGATATGCTGTGAGCCACTTGGGAGCAGGCATCTGTGTTAAACGAAGGGTCATCTGCTACCATGCGCCCAAAGAAAGCTATGTCTATGCTCGGTGATTCTTTTAGCGCTTTATGTGCTTTGGCCTTTGCCTCCTTGGATGGTTTTTCCGCCAGTGTGTTAGGCTCGTCGACGGCGAGCTTGGCTAGAGCTTTTGTTTGGGCACTACTGATAAAGAATAGTGCGTCCGTCCCTTTTTCGACCGACTTGATCTTTAACCCTGCTGTTTCTAAGATACGCTGCGCAACCACGGTGGCGTCAGCCAGGGGGTCTAGTAGGCGCACTTCATTGGCGATCAGTTCGACAATCTTCTTAGTGCGAGACCCTAGATCCTCGCTGGGCAGGGCATCCTCAAACGTTGACCGCATAGCTCGTTTCCAACATTGGGAGGAAACACGCGAACGGGTCACTCCGCCGTAGGTAGCTGTCTTTGGACTGCCGGTATCGTCACGATTGACACAGCTGGGCGGAACGGTCTGCAAAACGTGTAGGTCCATATAGAGCCTAGATTTTTTACTCATTGCGATCAATCTCCTTTACTTCTTCTTGAGTATTGCTACCGTGAGGAGCGCTTTTCTGTACACGGTAAAAATCCTGACCCCATTTTAGTCTTGCACCGTTACGGCTATCAGCGAACTGAAACCAGTATAGATCCTCGGTGAGCCTGGGGTAGTCTAGGGGTATGTTGCTCGCTCTAAGCAATTGTACGAAACCCCTGAGATGCCATGAGAGCTGTTCATAACTATCGGACATGGCCAAGGTATGAAATCGCCTACTGACGGCATCCGCCTTGCCGTGGTCGGAGTCCATCAGTTTGCGCGCAGCCACTCCGAGAGTAAAATCTTGGCGGTTCATGTTCTGTGTTGGCAGGGTTTTTCCTTGTTGGTGCACAGCATAAAGAGTGAGTGCGGTATGCACGGCCCACTCCCCATACGTTGGTTTGTTGCTCCGACTCAAGAGGCTCTCTGGCAACTCACTAATGGTTATGTCCCACAACTCTGGCTGACTTCCTGGTGTTTTGCCTACACCTCGGCGTAACATGGCTAACTGCGCCTTCACAGCAGATGCGCTTGCATTCATGGATAAATAGCCTAGCTTTTGTTGCACAAACAAGCTTGCCTGCTTGACTTGCTCCGTCATAACTGCTTCCCCCCTCTCAACGTTTCCCTGCTACTAATGGCGTACAAAAAGCGGTTAAAAGCCTCTGGCGTGGTATACAGATGAAACAGTTCGCCCTCTCGCAATCTACGGCCGGAAAAAGACTGGAGTCCTGCCCTCTCCACCAGCTCTCTACCCAAGGAACGAATGATTTGCTGTGCGGTTATCCACCATTTTGTACACTGCTCATCAATGTCATCGCTCTCCGGGCGGACAGCTTCCAGCCACGAGCGAAACGGCCTGTCTAGACGGAAGTAGGCTTGCTCTTTGACATCTTGCCTTGTGCCATTGCTGCTTGTCTCCCCACTGGCTTTAGCGATCTTTTGGGCTAAATCACCAACTTTCTGAACAAGTTTTTCTGTCAATTCAAGTTCATCGGCAATTCGTTCGACCCAGCACTGCCCAAGGTCGACCAAGAGACCAGTGTTTAGGGCAATTGAATCGCTAAACACATCGTCCACAAAAAAATCCTTATCTCCATACTTTACGGCAGCGGTCTCAAATCGAAAGTGTGTCTGGGTGATTAGCCCCTCCCTTTTGAGCCGTGCTAACCAACTCACTATCCCGGGGCGACGCCCTCCCTCGCGCTGCGCAATCAGACCAGGAAAATCTCGCCACAATTGGCGAGAGGCGTCATGACGCTTAGGGCTATGCTCTGGCATCTCCACATTCCCTTTTCCCGGCAGCCTCCAGATCGTCATCTGCTCGGCAAAAGCATTAGTCCTTGCGAAAAAATCACCCCCCAATAAAGCAAAACCAACAACCGAGTTCTCTTGGCGTTTTAGGAGCATACGACGTGATTGTATCGTCAACAATGCGGAGGGGTTGTCTGGCATAGTTATCTCTGTTCTTTCACTGCGTCTTACATCCACCTCCCACATGGGTTGTTCCGCGCCCCAAAGCTCATCCTCACCGTCCTTTAGCAACACCAGATTTAGCAATAGCGTCTGAAACAAGTTATCCCCTGCTGCCGTTATGAGACCGAGCTTCCCCAACCATCCAGCGCCAGGACTTGGCAGCCCTTTTGACTTGGGTTTCGACGATGTGTCATCAAAGGCATTGACGTAAAGTAGCCAGCGGGCGGACTCCGCATAGTCTAATTGCCCCTTACCCACCCCAGTACGCTTTGGGAAGAGACGGATCTTGTTGCCACTTTGGGACAACTCCCCATTGAGCTTAGCCGCAGTATAGTCAGTAGCCTCCGTCAATGTGACCACCTGATAAAACGGCTGCGTGGGATGGAACAACCAAAAACGATCTTGATAACGCTTAAGATACTCCGTTATAATCTCGTGCGGAAACTCGCCGCGCTCCCAGAGGGAGCTCCATCTCTGAAGGGCCTCGACCGGCGAATCGAGCGGGGCGTAATTGCCGTGGGCATCTTGCCTGGCAAACACGGCATGTAAAACGGCTAGCAGAAGCCTCAGCACAGCTACATCCTGTGTTGGCAGTTCGCCTGCTAGTCCGCGCCACTTGTGCGCATTCCGGAAGATATCTAGCATCGAGACCTCTTCTGTCTGACCATCAGGCTGCATCACTAGTATCCAAGGCTCATGCAGCAAGTTAAACTCTTTCTCCACCAAATCTACTCCTCCTTACTATGTGATAAGCCTAGGAGCGGACTATATCTCAGCTTGTACCCTCCAAGGGATGCGGCGAGATCATCGTCTACTATGACAAAGAGCTCGCCAGCCAGCCAAGGCGACTTCTGCCATTCCATAAGCTCCTCCGCATTAATCCGTTCAAGGGCTTTAATGGTTTTGTCAATATTCCAGGCTGAGCACAACACAGAGGGTAGTCTCACCTTGCAACGCGCTAGCTCCCTCGCGATCTGTGCGGAAGGGGTCTCATGAGTCGCGACTAGCTGCCCATTTTCGATCCAAGGCAAAAAATAGATATTATCGTCACTTTTCCTCTGCACCAAAATTACCTCGATTGATTCATCACTATCGCGCACTGCCGCTTCCCCGCTTTTTTCATTGCGGTCAGAAACAGGCGTTTTCAGCCAGCCTATTAAGTTCGACTCTGCCCATGGGCGTGTCAGGCGAAAGTCTTTGGCGCGCTTTTCCTTGTCCGCTAGCAGTTTTAGGTGTTGTGCATGCGCCTCGCTATAGCTAGGCGATTGTGGCACAAGTGCGTGCTCTTCGCTATAAACCTCTTGCACCAAACGAGAGATGTCCGCGGGCAGGCTGATGTGGGCAGGCAGGAAGGCCCTAGTACGCATAAGGAGGTACTTGCCATAAATCGCCACTGCTCCGGCCTCAAATTCTTCCTCTGCGCGGCCCATAAGCAGGCATATCGCTTGCGCCAACTTTTGTGGTCGATTTCTTTCATGACGATGCAGACGTCCGATGCGCTGCAAAAGCAAATCCATAGGACACAGGTCGGAGATTAACACATCGAAGTCGATGTCTAAGGATTGTTCAAGCACCTGCGTGCCAACGACAATGCATTTGTCGGGACGTTTGGTGTCGCAACTCGGCCTGCCTAGCTCCTTCAACAGCTCTTGCTCCTTACGGGCACGGTCCGGTGCTAAGAAGCGCGAATGCAAGAGGCGCACTGTTTTATGGCCAAAGCGTTCGCCTAAGGAGGCAGCTATCTTCTGCGCTCGGTCAACGGTGTTGACAATTATCCCCGCACAGCCTCCTTCCTCTAGCAATTCTGCCAGTTTGTCTGATAATGCATCATCTGTCAGCGACTCTAATTCGACTGTCCGCGCGCTCACATCACTAGCTACCAGGACCTGCCTAACCTCCTTTTCTTCCGTGTAGGTAATGATGGGATAACCTGTACTGGTAGCCCATGCCGGAGTAGGGGTAGTTTTTTGCGCCCCCTTATTAAGAGGATCAGACTGACCGTAGCTCTGGGGTTTTATGTTGAGATACGCCTCTACTAATGCTTGGCGTTGCTTTGCAGGCAACGTGGCCGACAATACGATGACGGGAACTTTATATGCGCCGAGCCAAGTTAAGACCATGTAGAGGTACTGGCTCATGTAGGCGTCATAAGCGTGGCACTCGTCAATAACTACAACCTTATTGGCCAGACCTAGATGGCGGAGCATAACATGTTTTTGTTTTAGGGCAGCCATCAAAACATGGTCTATTGTCCCCACTCCGAAGTCGTCAAGCATGGCTTTCTTCCGCCCCTCAAACCACTCATGCACAATTATGCGGCTTTCTTCGTCCTCGTGGGCGACCTTCTTAGGCAAGCTGTCATAGGCATCGTTAAACTGAGCTTTGCCATGCATGAGGCGCAATGAATAGGTATCGTTACCGTCTAATTTACTCAGCCAATCATGAAATCGCTTAAACATACCGTCTGTTGTGGCTTGTGTGGGCAGAGCAAAGAACACGCCCTTACGCTGCGAGGCGAAAGCAAAAATTTCAGCCGCCAAAAGTGCCGCCTCGGTCTTGCCAACGCCCATAGGTGCTTCCATGACCAAAAGCCCAGGAGTGCGTATAGCAGCCGCAGTCTGCATGACTGTCCGCTGCAGTGCATTGGCCGAGGCAAAGCCGAAGCGCTCTGGGAACAGGCCATCTAGATTTAGCTTTTTGCCCGCCTGCCATGCCTTAGGGAACGATAGTGCCTGCCAAGCCGCGTCAATGCGTGTTTTTGCACAAGGCGTGCCCACGTAATCAAGGCCAATGTAGGGGAACAGTACTTCGCTACTCGCGATCCAATCCGCTAATATGACTAGCCCGCTCAAGAGAACTTGTGCTGCCATGTTAGGCCTTGGCACCTCGTCTATGGTCGTGTAACCAGCAAAGTTGAGCGCAAGATAAAGTAGCTCCTGCTGCACGTGGCCCCAAGCCACTTTGCCGCTTCTGCCCATATGGAAATTTTGGGGATACTGCTGCATCAGGTCTCTGCTTTCATCATCGGCAGGCTTGCCGTGGTGGGCTCCCAATGTGGCAGCAACATTCTTGTTGCACCCTGCATAGCGCAGTAGTACTTGGGTGGCCAGCGCATGAGGAGTCATCGATGCGCTTGCAAAACATGAGCTAGTCTGCATCGCGAGGCCATAGTTCTCCGTGCGATCAAATATCGCTCTGTCTAACCCAGCGTTCCAAGAGCGCTTTGCCTGAAAAACTGGGGTCGCCTTGCCCAGGTCGTGCACGGCGGCCAAAAAGACAAACAAACTCTCACCACAGCCGCCATCATGCAGGCCGTTAACAATACTCCTCTTGACGCCTTCTGCGACCCAGTGACACCATAACTCCTTCGCCACAGCTGCAGAGTCTGTCATATGTATGACGAGAGGCAACCACTGGTCAGTGCCGTCCTTAGACTTTTTAGCCCACAAACTCTGCGCCATCGGTGAGAATACGTCCAAAAACATCAGTCCTTGCCCATGTGTTATTTTCATCTACACTATGACAATTGACATTCTCTAAAATGCTACTTTCTGCTGCCTATACAAATATTTCTATCATATTCAGCGATCTTACGCAAGCCCATCTATGACAAACACTGACATTGCGATGCCATTATGCTCCTTGACAACCAGATTCTTTACTGATACGGCTCTCCGTCTGTAAAACAAGTGCACATAAGCTGTGCGATTAAATATCAGTCATTGTAGCTGCACAGGAAGGAGTCCCTGCCCACAACGACGAATGAGAACATATTCCAATTTCTTGTCTAGATTGTTACCACGCAGCTAAAAGGAGGTTTCCATGTGTTTACCGGAAACTTAGTAAGACTTAGGGGCCTTGAGAAGTCAGACATTGACAACATCATGTTTTGGATTAACAATCCGGAGGTCACGCGGCATTTACTGACCTTTACCTTGCCCATGTCACGGGCCATGGAAGAAAAGTGGCTAGAAGGTGCCGTGCATCACACCGATACTGACAAACTCTTGGCCATTGAGACTTTGGGCGGCGAATACCTTGGTGGTTGTGGGCTACACCACATTGACGCAGTAAACCGTCACGCCGAGGTGGGCATTGCCATCGGCAAAGTCGACTACCTCGGCAAAGGCTACGGCACCGATGCCCTACAAGTACTGCTACGGCTCGGGTTTCACAGCCTAAACCTAAACAAAATCTACCTAAGGGTCTTTGCCAACAATGCGCGTGGCCTCCGCTGCTATGTGAAGTGTGGCTTCAAAGAGGTGGGGCGTCACAGACAACATCGTTTTGCGGCCGGACAGTGGCAGGATGAAATTATCATGGAAATCCTCCGTGAGGAATGGGAGGCAGGTCGTTAATATGCGCACACTGTTGCTTACAGGCTTTGAGCCCTTTGGCGGGGAAAAGACTAACCCCTCGCTCGAAGCAGTTAAACTCCTCGATGGCTACATTGTGGGGGACATTATCGTCAAGGCTATGGAACTACCAGTTTCTTGGGACCGCGTAGCTCCCCTGCTTAAGGTGGCGATTTTAGAGTATACTCCCTCCTTCGTCATGTCCGTAGGGCAAGCGGGGGGCCGCGCCAAAATTGCCATCGAGCGCATCGGCATTAACATCTGCCATGGCCAGGACAATTACCAAGTGTTGCGCAGCGGTGAATCCGTTGTGCCAAATGGCGCAGACGGCTATTTTTCATCCCTGCCGGTAGAATCGCTGGCCCTAGCTATCAACAAGGCCGGTGTTCCTGCTTATGTCTCCAACAGCGCGGGCACCTACCTCTGCAATTTTGCTCTTTATACTCTGGAGCAGCTTATCCGTTCACACGCTCTACCCATCACTTCGTGCTTCATCCACATCCCCTACTTGCCGGCACAAACAGCCGACAAAACTGAGCAGCTTATGCCCAGTATGTCGCTTGAAGCAATCGTCACCGGACTTCGCGCGGCGATTGATGCGGTGGCCCACACACAACTGGAGGTGTAAAAATGAAGCCCATAGTCTCGAATTTGTGGTTTGACACGCAAGCGAAAGAGGCTGCCTTATTTTACTGCAGCCTCTTTCCTAACGCTCACATCGACAATATGACGGTCATTAAAGACACCCCGTCCGGCGACTGCGACTTTATAAACTTCACCTTGGCGGGGCTGCCCTTTAGCGCCATCAGTGGCGGGCCCTATTTTAAGCTGAACTCGAGCATTTCGCTGACCTTCACCTCTAGCGACGAAAACAAGATCCGCGCTTTGTGGGCGCAACTTATTCCGGGTGGAAGCGAACTCATGCCCTTGCAAGATTACGAATTTAGTCCCTGTTTTGGATGGCTGACAGACTGCTTTGGACTAAACTGGCAGCTGATGACCGGCGAAGAAAAGGCAGGCCGTAGCATTATGCCGAGCCTGCTCTTTAGCGGTGCGCACCATGGTCTGGCCCGCGCGGCGATTGAATACTATGTATCCGTGTTCGAAGATGCTGCCATAACAACCTTCATCCCCTATGCGGCGGGCGAGGCTGCTTCACACAAAGCGCAAGTGAAGTACGCACAGTTTCGCTTAAGGGGCACGACCTTTGTGGCCATGGACCATGGTATGGATGAGGAATTTACCTTTAATGAAGCCTTTTCATTCGTGATACCTTGCAAGGACCAAGCCGAAATCGATTACTTCTGGTCTAGACTCTCACACGTGCCAGAGTCCGAGCAGTGCGGCTGGTGCAAGGACCGCTTCGGGGTGTCGTGGCAAGTAGTGCCGAGCTATTTAGACGAGATAATGCTTGCTGGCAGCGAGGAAGAAAAAGCCCGCGTTACGGCTGCTTTTCTAACAATGAAGAAGTTCGACCTGGCGAAACTGCAGGAGGCGCGCCTTAGCATCGGAAACGCAAGCCACTAACAGTCAGCGGAACTGTATTTTCCTTCTTTGTGCAGGCTGACTTCATGTTGCTCTGCCTCGTGTGCAACCTCTGCTATACTACCGCGTCCTACGGGGCAGGCAAGCTCTCCGACCAAGTAGGGCGAAAGCCCTTGCTGCTTAGCGCCTCCGCTACTCCCTTTGCCTTTGGGGCGATCATGGCGCTAACGGCCAGTGTGATGTTGTATCGTGTGATTGAGGCGTGATGGACTAGTGTCATCAGGCAGAGGCTGTCGGTATGCAGGAAAATTTAAGACCGCCTCAATGCACACTGCAAAAGGTGGTCTATTAACTGAGCATAAGATATTCCTGCTGCTCCAGCCGCTTTGGGGTAGTCGCTATAGCCGGGCTCTAGGCCCGGCAGGGTGTTGACATCAATGACATAGGGGACGCCGTCCATGCCGACGCGGAGGTCGATACGAGCGTAGTCCCGACAGCCTAAGGCCTGAAAGGCCGCCAAGACAACTTCTTCTATCCTCTGGTGTAGTATGGGCTCAATAATGGCGGGGCATTTTGTTTCGACCGCATCTTGGGCTTTGACATTGTGAGTGTAAAAACCCTGCCTGGTGTCAAACATAACTTCAATGGGGGGCAAGATCCTTGTGCGTTCTCCCCCCAAAACGCCGACCGTGAACTCACGCCCTACGATAAACTCTTCTATTAGTGCTGGCTGCCCATACGTAGAGACTACCACGCGCACGGCCGCGGTGGCCTCGGAGGCAGACATTGCTACACTACGGGCTGATATGCCAATACTTGACCCTTCGTGCTCAGGCTTAACAATGACTGGGTAGGTAAGCGTGCTTGGCAAAGGAGTATCCGCATACTCCGCTACAGCAAAATGGGGAGTCGGGATATGGTGATGCATGAGTACCATTTTGGTGAGAGGCTTGTAAAGGGCCAGCACATGAGCGCATTGTCCGCTGCCGGTAAAGGGTATGCGAGAAAGCTCTAACATACCTGCCACTTGGGGCTGACTGGATTTGTCGTGGATGCCGGTGCAGTTGTTGAAAACAACATCGGGCCGGACGTCTCGCAGCTTGCGCAGTAAATCTATGTCGCCTGGAACTAAGTGAGCCTCATGACCGAGCTGTTTTAATACATCCATTACCGCCTGATTGGTATTACTTACTTGCTCCGCACCATGAGGATGGGAGCCCTCATCCGGCCTGCTAGCTTCTACCGTGTAGACCAACGCCACACGCAAGGTCATTTGAACACCCCTCTTTTCTGGTTTGTGATGTTTGCTACTACTCTATCGCCACGCAGGCCCCATCAATAATCCGTGTTTTTACTGCGCCGCGGGCAAAACGATTGCCTTTAAGATGAGGCGCGTCTAAGTACCCGACTTGAATAGCCTTGGCTATTACCATTGGGTCAGTCAAGGGGTGTTCGCCTTGCCCCAGACGGGCTATTTTCTGCAACAATTCTTGCGCTTGCTGCTTGAGCGCTTGGCGCCGCTCGGCTACAAGGGGGTCAAGCGAGGCGTCTGGCGCATTGTGCAGCCTGCTGCGAATTACTCCATGTACTATCTGAGAGCTTTCGATCACCACTTCTGGCGAAGCAGCGTATTGCGCTTCGGAATATCCCACTACGTGTACGATATGCGGCTGCAAATTGAGTGCTAGGGCGATGGATGAGGCCAGCTGACCCTTGGCTATGTACATATTGGTCGCTAGACTCATTAACCCCGTGCGAACCTGCCGCAAAGAGGTAAAGTTGTCGTCATGCAGTGATTCGATGAGGTCGCGCTTGGCGAGCATTTTGGCGAGGTCATTCCTATAGGAGGTGCCCATGGGGGTGTTAAACATGTATTGTGCGACAAAGGTTTTTACGCCTTGTTGCTTGGCATTGAGTGCTGCTAAGTAGGCGGCAACCACGGCGATGACATCGGGCGCCTCGCGCAGGCTCCAGTGATGGGCTTCGTTGACTTCAACAGGTATGCCACGCTCTGCATGCCAGGCCATGACGGCCAGGTTTTCGGGGATGGACTCTGTGGGCAGGCGATCTGAGCGACCATCTAGGACATTGTACCAACAGAGCGGCACGGCGGCCCAGGCATTATTAATCGTTTCGCGGCTAAGCGCGGCCCACTGCAGCAGGTCGCGCGTGCCGGAGTAGCAGCGCAGTAGTGGGTAGTTACCCGTGCGGGAGGCCGCATAGAGCGCGGCTAAGTCGGCAGGTGTGCGCACGGGCACTCCGCCTGCACCGTGCTGCAGTGGGTCCATCTCCTGTGGTCGAAAGAAGGAGCACTGCGCATTTTGGTCCGGGCCGAGAGAAATAATGTCTAGCACCTTAGCATTGGCGATGGTGCGCACTCCGGCGATAGTCTCTTCTAGGCTCGGTAGCCCAAAGTGATGCCGTAGGAGAGGGTAGGGAGCAACACCTGCCACCCTATCTACTAAATTTTGTGGAGGGACAGAGGAGTCTTCACCCACCTTTTCGCCACGCAAAAAGGCCAGCACCTCGGCCGGGCCGTCTTCGCCGCTAAAAATACGCGTAAAAAGCCCCGTCTCTGCGGCAATTTTGGCAACCGGCGGTGTACCACCAAAAATCATTTCTAGGTCGGCCAGACCAGCTGCTTCTAATGCGGTAGCTAGTTCTGCGAGCAAAGCCCGCGCAGCGTCGGGAGATAAGCGGTAACTTAGCGCTAATGTCTGGGGTCGCCATTTCTGGGCGGCGGAAATGAGGTCAGAAATGCCTACTGCCGGGCCCAAAAACTCTGTGGCGTGGCCGACATCCTCTGCGAGACGCAGAAAAGCAATCACTCCGGCCACATGGACGCAGCTGCCTATGGCGGCTCCTAATATTTTCTTAGGCATCAAGCTTACCCTCCAGTACGAGCTTACGAATTTGCTTCACTGACATACCAGTCAAGCCCATGGTATCTACTGTCCGTCCTTCGGCCCAGTAGTCGACGTCATGAAAGACACTCGCCATATGGATCATGTTATCCATAATGGGGGTGGGAACATCGAGGTGATGCCCCAAGGAGGCCATCGGCACCAAGCTCATGGGCACATCTTCGGTGATGTAACGCATGAGCGTTGTAGGCGGGGCCTTGATGCCTTTATACCCCACATTGGCTTGCATAGCTTCGTACAGTGTTCTGCCGGCAGCGTCGTAAGCAATGTACAACCATTCTCGTGCACTCATGGCTCTAATGCCTAGCGCTGCGGCCACGTCAATCCTCTCTTTATCCATAGCCTCTAACACGCGCGCCACCGAAGGGGTTGCCCCATCCATGTAGAACTCAAACTCGCCGTGGGTAGACTCGATACGCCCAGCGTTTAAAACCGTAAGCCCAGGGTGAAAAATAGCGCCAATGTTGTCTAGGCTGGTCTTGAGCACATTGTCACCGGGGACAAACTGCGGATAGACAGTGTTGAGTTTCTTGATTACCTCCGGGGTGCGGTAACTGGGAATGGCCGCAACGGGAATAACGTTTTTAACACCAAAGATATGCACTTTGGCCGGATTCAACATACGGCAAGCATAAATGAGGGTAGAGGCTTCGGACACAATGACGTCAGCGGTGCAGCCATGTTGGCGTATTATGTTGAAGAACTCCAGCGCGCCTCCGGTGCGTCCGGGATGCAAGACCACGACCTGCCCATCCTTAAGGTGTGGCGCACACACTTCGGCCATGGAGGCATGTCCATTGGCCGGGACCACAACCATTATGAGCTCGACATCGCGAATTGCCAACTCAATATCTGTCGTCACTAGAGCAAGCCTACCGACTCCCGCTATCTGACCTGTGAGTTCAATACCCCCAGCAAATTGAATGTGCGCGATTCTTTCGCTGCTCCGATTATACAGCGACACCTCGCATCCCATCATGCCAAGGTGCCCGGCCATTGCCTGGCCCCCATGTCCTGCCCCAAGAACCGCTATGCGTGGCAAATTCTGCTTGGCCTGCCTCGCGCGAAACCGCGATAGACGCCTCGTACTGCCTTGGTAAAGCATGAGCACACCTCCTTGATACTTTCTTTAACTAGAATATTCTGCGTAGAGTGTACAAATCCTTCATTAGTTGAAACGAGCAACATAGGGACGCGAGCAACAGGCTCCGTCCCTGCTGCGTCATCATTCGCTCGTCATTCAATGCGCAAGCGCCCTACTGCCAATTCCGCAGAAATTGACAGGCGATGTGCGGCTTGATCATAATCTCGGGAGACAAAAAATTCGCCTTGTCGCTGAAAGCGGCTTTCGTCAATACTAACCAAGGCGGCCTCGGATGAAATGCGTATGCGCGCAGCGACATTTTCGGGGATGACAATTTTTACGTCTGCGGCGTTGGCGGCAACCACGACAGAGAGATTCTGCGGCCGCTCGGGTAGGCGCACCGTGGCTTGGCCGGCGTCGAGCCGGAGGCTCAATTGGTCAAGGTTAAGGCCCCGCAAGTCAAGATCGACGGCGGCCGCGGAGGCGTGAACATCTAGGGTGAATTTTTGCAAGGGGTTTAGCTCCGTGACAACTTCAGAACCTAACTGCCCTAGGTTATTAGCGCGCATTTGTTGGTAGAGATGAGTTAGCTCTATTACTTCGTGTTCTGCACCCCAGGCACCACTAGTCTGGCGCAAGGGCAGGCCGCGCGACAGGGTTTTAGCGAGGTTGGGCATGGCCGGGTCACCTGCGCGGAGCACAAAGTGGCTGGCGGCGATGTTGGCCTTAAAACCCACAAGGGGAGACTCGCGCGGCATAGTGACACCCACAGGCATGGGTGCAATAAGGGTCACAAAGGCTTCTCTACTATCCCCTTGCACCGTGAAGAAAAGCAAGTAGAACGCCCCTAACAACATGAGGAGAACAACAATCGCCACCATTGATGTCTTCCTGCGCGGCAGAAAAATGGCCTTTAGGCCTAAACCCACTAGTATTAACGGCCACCACGGCAGGATGATGTGCCAAAAATCCGCTGGCAAGACACCAAAGTTACGTAGCAGCCACAATACGCCGATGGCAATGAGTATGAGGCCGCTACTCACGGCGCTTCCTCCGCGCGGCGAGCACTAGCCCTACCCCGATAATGACAAGGACGGCTGGCACTATATAGCCACTATGTTGCCTAAAGGACCAAGTCATATGCCACCCAAGCCGATCAATGAGGCCGAGATTACGCGCCAGGAGCCATAAGCCCCCGACAATGAGGGCTATCCCAACCCAGGGCGAATGACGTTCGCGGCTAGGACTGGTGCTTTCGCGAGCTAGACCCTCGACTTTCTCTTCTACTCGTGCCGCAAATTCTTCCACAGTGCTCTCTAAATTGTCGACGACTTGTGACACGCTACCTTTCGCTGGCTGCTTGTCGCGCGTTTCTTCTGCGGGCAAGACCACCGCTAAGATAATGTAAGCTAGTATGCCCAAACCGTCGAACAAAGCTAACACAGCTGCCGCTAGGCGAATCACCGTTGGGTCAACATTGAAATGCTCGGCTAGCCCGCCACAAACCCCGAGCAACATACGGTGCTTGCGGCTACGATAGAGTCTCTTCTGCATCTTGGCCCCTCCTTTGTAGTGCACATATGTACTAGTACGTAGGCGTGAGAGCTAAGTTTCTCACGCCAGGTAGCGATGGGACATTTCGTAATTTATGCGCCTTGTCGCAAGCGATAAGAGAGTTAAGTTGAGATTATTATAGATTTTCGTGATTTTTATCGACTTAAGTGCCAAAAAGTGCGCTATACTATAAATGAGGTGATGCTCATGAAGCGCAAGATTGATACCTTACTGTTGGCCTGGAAAAAAAAGACAAATTATCGCATGCCGCTCGTGCTCAATGGTGCACGCCAAGTTGGCAAAACCTACACGTTGCGCTTGTTTGGTAAGGATCACTTTAAAAATGTGGTCTATGTAAACTTAGAAACTAATCTAGCCATTGCGAGGTACTTCGAGGAAGACATTACGCCTAGACTACTTTTGCGCTATCTGGAGTCCTCAACAGGGGAGAGAATAATACCTGGAGAAACCCTTGTCATACTGGATGAAATTCAGTCCTGCCCAAGGGCACTTACCGCGCTAAAGTATTTTTGTGAGGAGACCCCTGAATATCATATTGCAGCGGCAGGAAGTTTGCTGGGCGTGGCCATCAATCGCGAGCATTTTTCTTTCCCCGTGGGCAAGGTAGAGAGCCTTAAGCTACACCCCTGCGACTTCGAGGAATACCTATGGGCCGTAGGAAAAGAGATGTTGTGTGCAGAAATACGCCTAGCCTACGAAACGCTTACCCCTCTACCAGCGGCCCTACACCACGAGTCAACGAGACTTTACCGTGAATATCTCGTTGTAGGGGGCATGCCAGCTTGCATTAACGCCCTTCTCTGGAATGGTAGTTTTCTCGACGTCCCCATAGTCCAGAGCGGGATACTTGATAACTACATCGCCGACATGGCAAAGTATGCCTCAAACACTGAGAGCGTGAAAATTAGGGCCTGCTACAACTCGATCCCCGCCCAACTTGCCAAAGAGAATAAAAAGTTCCAGTACAAAGTTGTCCAAAGAGGCGGCAGCGCCACTTTATTTGGCAGCTCCCTCGACTGGCTAATCTTTGCAGGGGTGGCGCTCAAGTGCCAACGCATCAGCCAGGCAGTCGAGCCTGTAGCCGTATACGCCGATCTATCTGCCTTCAAGCTATACATGGGAGACGTTGGCTTGCTGGGCCTAAAAGCTGGGCTGTCACACCAGACCGTATTGTCGGGCGAGAGCAACGCATTTATGGGTGCTGTAACCGAGAATTACGTTGCCCAGCAATTTACCGCTAGCGGACACGACCTTTGGTACTGGGAAAGCAGCGGCCTCGCTGAAATCGATTTTGTGTTACCCCTTAAATCTGAAATTATGGCGGTAGAGGTTAAAAAAGGCGAACATGTACGATCTAGAAGTCTAGACGTGTTTACTCGTGCCTACAAACCAGCATACTCTACTAGACTTTCCCTAAAAAATTTCGGGGCCACAGATGGTCTGCATTCTGTCCCACTGTATGCCGCCTTTTGCATTTAGGCCCTTGAATCACCCCTTAAAATTCGCTTGAATAGGCCTTGCATGGTGTCGACGAAGCCCCTCGACCCTTGGCCCCCTGTCCCTTTGGCAGGCACGGTAGCTCTTTTTAAGCGACGCGCAACATTCTGGTACTTAGTTTTTGCGGCCTTTACCGTCGACCGCTTTACCACGCGCAGGATGGCGCCAGTAACTTTACCTAGCGATTCACTCAAGACGCTACCTAGCAATGTAGTTGCCTGTGTCAGCGCAGACCTCCTGAGGTCAGTGCTACTGGGCGCTTGGAGGGCTGCAAGGTACCCCTTGGCAATGACGCCCACGCGCAAGGTCAAAAAGGCATTGGCGCTACCTTGAATTAGTGAATTTACCATTACTGCGCCCACCCCGTTGGCAAGCATGGCAATACTCGATCCAAACACTGAAACGAGCAGGGGCTCGAGTTGGCTCTCGAGGAGATCAATATTCTCTAGCTCATTTGACACAACGACTGTAGCACCAACATTGAGGTAGAGTCTCAGCACATCGCGCCAATGAGGACGCGTATTGTAGATGCTTGAGAGTTGCCAAATGAGCCGCACCTGCGCAGCCAAGACCAGGAGCGCATCGAGCCTACCATATTGGGAAACGGCAGTAGCAATAAACACTTGTGCCGCAGTATCTTTAATACGCCTAGTAGAAACTTGGTCAAGAGCTTGCAACGCCTCTTCGATGCTCCGCAAGTCTGCTGGGTCTATTTGCAGATTTTTGGTATGGGGGTTACGCCGCAGGCGGCTGCATAGGCGCCGCAAAAAATCCGGGTAGCGGGGGTCTTGCGTACTAGCGGGGGGCGTTAAGGGTGGAGACATAAAAAGAAAGAAGAAAATTGGCAGCAAAATGACAGCGAAGTATACGGCCAGCAGAGCATACAAGACGACTTGGCCTAGTAGCGGCGAGAATGCCGTGGCCAGCGCGACAACTTGATTTGTCTGATTGATAACAAAGATGATGATCACAAGCCCAGTCATAAAACCCATGAGCCACAAGATAATTTTTAGCTGCCTAAAAACAGAATCCACCCCCTAGCCTACGTTGTGACACGACGATAGTCAAAAATATGGGCTAATCGTAATATTAGTAGTAAATATTCTCTAAATTCTGCACAAATCCTGCTTTTAGTTTCATGGCATGGGGTATGGGTAATTGCCGCACAACAAAATTTTGTTTCGAGGAAGCCTCCATTGCACATTTCTTGGCTTCCATGTATTATGCAGTCATGGGCTTTTGAAAATATGCACAATACAGTTATTTTACCAAGGAGGCCAATTTTAGTGATCAACTTAGGCGATTTTTTGCCGATTTTTACGAAGCGGCGCTTGACCTTGCTCCACAAAAAGCACGAGGCAGGCGACATCTACAGCTTCGTTTTCAAACTCGAGGGTAAGGCAGACTGGAGGGCAGGGCAGCACGGGGCACTATTTATTGAGCACGAGAAGGTCGCCCGCCCTTTCCGTGCCTTTAGCTTGGCATCGGCACCTAGTGAAGACGTGATGATCTCTACGCGCATCACAGACAACCCGAGCCCGTTTAAAAAGGCGCTTTCTACTATGCAGCCCGGACAACAGGCCTCCCTGCGGGGACCAATCGGGTCGTTTTACATTAAGGATAGAACACCCGTCTTGTTTATAGCCGGCGGCATCGGTATAACTCCGTTTCGTGCGCTCATTAAAAATAGCCTGATTAATCCAGGCACTGCCCCCGCCAACATTCATTTGCTATATAGCGATGACCGTGGCCACTTCGCCTATGAAGACGAGCTCAAGCAATTCGCCACCACCAGCGATGTGACTGTTTGTCTGCTGACCAGTCGCGAGGAGCTCAAAGCACAGATCTCTGACTACACTCATCAGCATGCCAATAAAGCGCGCTACTACGTCTCGGGCTCGCGAGGCATGGTGAAAGCCATGCAGGCTACGCTCAAAGCTAAGGGAATCAAGGCAGCCCAGATAGTGACTGACACTTTTCTCGGCCTTCGCTAGACCAAGTAGCGCGCAAAGTCTTCAAGCTCTTCGTGGCGTGTTGATCATGGTCGACCATTGCACAATACCGCATCACAAAATTATCAATTTAATTTGAAATAACAGAAATTTCTGCTTGATTACTCTGTCGCCTCCTGTTAGAATTGCGAGTATTAAGCAAAAAACCCTGCGGAGAAGTTAGCGCCGGGGAGCTTGGCTTAAGGACTAGATTGAGGCGGAGGGTGAGTAGGATGGACAAAGAAAAAACGAGCAGTGCAATGCCTAGAGAAAAGTGGTCGGGGAAGTTAGCGGTGATAATGGCCGCAGCTGGTTCGGCGATTGGGCTCGGGAACATATGGATGTTTCCCTGGCGCATGGGCACATATGGGGGAAGTGCCTTTCTTCTTATCTATGTGCTGATTGTGGCCTTAATCGGTATCGTGGCCTTAATGGGGGAGCTAGCCCTTGGAAGGCGATTTGGGAAGGGCCCCATCGGAGCCTTGGATGGAATTCTGCGTCAGAAAAAATCGGCTCTAGGTAAGTGGATCGCTTTGTTCCCAGTGCTTACCACTTTCGCCGTCACCGTTTTCTACATGGTGGTTGTCGGATGGATTATGCATTACTTTGTGGCCGCCTTCCGCGGCTTTGCAGGACTTGACTTAGGCACATATTTTAACACTTTCGCCGGCACATCAAATGCTGTTCCTTGGCACGTGCTCGCCGTCATAATCACTGCCGCCATCACCTACCTAGGCGTTAAGAAAGGGCTAGAGCCAGCCAACAAAATTCTTTTACCTGCTCTCTTTGTCCTCTTGGTAGTCCTGATGATTCGTGCGATCACCCTGCCAGGCGCTATCGGGGGCATTAACTTCATGTTCAAGCCAAATTTTGCTGCCCTATCTGATCCCCTAACTTGGTTTAATGCTTTAGCACAGGCTCTATTCTCACTCAGCTTGCTCGGCAGCACCCTTGTCATTTATGGCAGCTACTTGCCCAAGGACACTGATATCCCGAGTGCAGCTTGGTACACCGCGCTATTTGATACGGCGGCAGCCATACTCGCGGCATTAATTGTGTTTCCGGCCGCATTTGCTTTCGGCGTCAATGTAAATTCGGGCATTCCCCTACTCTTTATCACTTTGCCCGGCCTGTTCGCTCAAATGCCTGCCGGGATACTATTTGGCGCGTTATTCTTCTTATTAGTTGTATTTGCTGCCATTACATCGGCTATTTCGCTCTTTGAATCGGCCATCGAACCCCTGATGGATGCCCTAAAGTGGGGTCGAACTAAGGCTACACTAGTAACGTCAGCAGCGGCCCTCCTAGCCGGACTCCCTTTAGCTCTCCGCATGGACTGGTTCACCTACTGGATGCGCCTGACGTCAGCAGTGCTCATGCCCATCGGTACACTTATCATCATGATCATGATCTTTTGGGTATACGGCGCGGAGAATATGCGGCGCGAGGTAAACCATGGTGCGGTAGTCAGCATGGGCGCATGGTGGGGATTTTTAGGCAAGTACGTTGCCGTCATAGGCACATTGTTTATCTTGGTAGCCGGTACTCTTCGCTTCACAGGCCTCTGGCGATAGGCGCTTTAGAGGTAATGGGTAAAAAACACCACCTGCTAGCAGGTGGTGTTTTTTCGTCTAGCGCCAGCACGCAGTTACTCCTTCGGGTTGGAGGCCAGCGCCGTAAGTATGTCCAGTGGGGCGGACGCGCCGTTTTGGCGGTAAAGAATGGAGCCATCGTTAGCGATGACCAGCACGGTCCGTTGAATACCGATAATGGGTATATGCACGCGGTAAAGCGCGCAAACCTCGCGGTTAGTGTCGCTAAGTAGCGGGAAAGGCAGGCTCAGTTTATCGGCATATCCGCGATGCGACTCTAGCGAGTCGGCACTGATGGCAGCAACCTGGTAGCCTGCGGCTCGTAGCTCTATATAGGCGTCACGCGCCTTTGTAAGTTGATTCGTTCAGCCAGGGGTATTATCTTTTGGATAGAAGATCAGCACCAGTGGCCCTTGGTTTAAGGCGGTGGCAAGTGCAAACTCGCCGTGCGTCCCTGGCAGGGTGAAATTTGGTGCTTTGTCATCAACATTGACCCTGTGGACACCTTCTAAATATTCGACAACGGGGCGAATACATCCGTTACAGTCGGCTTTGGTGTCGTCATCGCCGAAAACGTTCCCGCGCTTTCATTCCCTAAACACCTTGCTAGCGCCCAAAACATTGAAGTGACGTTCCTCCCTTGAAACCAAGTTCCCGAGGTGGTCAAACAGGTTGTAGCGCAAAGTAAGGCGTATAGGCGTAGCGAAAGCGTCGCGCCCAAGTGCGTGCCAGTACAGCACTTGGTAGGGGAAGTCGAAAAATACCAGCGGAGAACTGCCCACAAAAGACATCCAGACACCACCTGTGACTTCTACCCTGTAGCCAAGCCCAGCGCTATATGATTTCGCAAGGTCTTCTTCGGCGATGCGGCGCGCCTCTTCCTGCAGTGAATCGTGCACTACAATTAAGGTGGCGATGCTCGCCAGCAGATGGAGCACTAGGGTGATGAGCAGGGCGCAGACGAAAGTAAGGCGTCTCTTGCGGATATAAGCGAGCATTCCTTTGCCCCGGGAATGCTTTTTTGCGACAACGCCAAGGAGTTTACTGATGCCTAGTGCCATGAGTAGAATTAGCCCTACTACCCCCACGTTGAAGAGCGAAACTCCGGCAATGGTGCCCGGGATTAGCCGGCGAGACTCAGGCATGAGCGTGAATGCGCTGACATCTATCTCCTCGAGCGAGGGCAGAGCGAGCACCCTTGCTGTAAGGCGGCCCTCATCATCAGCTAGCAAGGCGAGACGGTCCTTAGTGAGGTTTTCCACTTCCGCATAGAAGGCGCCATATCTGTCTTTTAGCTGCTGCTGAAGCGGCGTTAATGCCGCTTCTTTGTCAACGGCCAGTTCCCTGGCTACGGAGGTGAATTCCCTAACGTTCCATATAGCCGAGGGGTGTCGCCGCGCGACAAAATCGCTCCATACGTCCTCCCCCGGTAGCTGTGGCTTCTCCATATGCCCTAATCCCGTAACTCGCTCTAGTTTCCTGGGCTCTTGGCTACGCCAAACTAAGGTGAGTTCTGACTCCATCCCATAGCCAAAGAGAGAAAAGAAAAGCGTGTCACCCCTGTTGTTGACGGCGAAACTAGCCGTACTGATAAGAGCAAGCTGCTCTGGAATCATTTCGGCAAAAGACACCCGCCAAGTGTGCTGCCGCCTGATATCTGTGATTCTTAACTCGTGGTTTGACACGGAGACGACATAGTGCGAATCAGGCGAAAAGGTAGGCGGCATAATAGATAAATGGATGGGCTCAAGCAAGGTGCGTCTCTTCGCTACAAAATCGTAAAGTCTGTAACTTAGCCTTCGATTGTGCCAAGCGCCGACTAAGAGCATCCGGCCATCCGGCGACCAAAGAAGGTCGTTTGACGACCATTCTTCGGTTAAACGCTCGATTTCAAATCTACTCCTGTGCTGCCTGATATCGCTGGCCGACAGCTCTAGGCGAGGGTTTTCGCTGGACAATTCGGGCAGCCTGAACACCAGCGCCAACAGCTCATCTACGGTAATCGGCCATAGCGCAACTTCTACTAGGTATACCGGCCCTAAGTTGACACTGCCGACAAGGCCAAGGTCCGCTGCCACGCCTTGCGGGTCTAAGTCTAAGCGATAGTTATCCTTTAGCGACAACACGGCAAAGCCGTCCGACACGGATTCCGGCAGGAGTCCTTGATAGGCGTCGTCAGAAATGGCGATGACCAGGGTAGAGTGGGCTGATTGCAGCACGCCGCGATGCTGCAGGCGAGTAAAAACATTGTCGATTGCGTCCACATTTTGCGACAAATCCGAGACTAGCCTTGCCATGGGCGAGGCATCTTCGTGATTTAGCGTAATGAAAGTCGTCTTTCTCTCGCTCACAAAGCCGGTTACGACTTCGACTGTAGCACTCGCGCGGTAGCCTGGCAACAAGATACCGACGAGGAGCAGCAGAATAGGCCCGAGCACCTTCAACTTAGCGTACATCTTCCCCCAACCTCCTCTATTCTCTCCTATGGTTGTAGCAGGCGAATACACGCGCTGCCCGAACAGGGTATCGCCTCCCTCTTTAGCGACGTGCCTTTCACCGCTACGCCTTCCCAACGTATTCGCCCCCGCAAGTGCCTTATCCTGCCAGTGCGAGCAACATGCACTCTTACTATAACTGCCGTTCTAAATGCGTTCACACCCGCTAATGCCCTCACTATAAAAGACACCTAAGGCGGGAGAAATGCAACACTCGCCAATCTTGGAAATCACGTAATTGATGGGCCTCATTTGTCTTTGCTATACGGCATCTCGGATAAAAAGAATGAAATGGCCTTTAGTTCATCAGGGCCTTCTCTAACTACATCTGGATGGGCACCGAAAGCAGCCACCACATCATCATATGTGGCAGTGCCATCAATTCCGTTAAAACAAAAAAGGCGCTGATTATCTTGCCTATATAGAACGGTTGCCGCCATGATGTTGCCGCTTTCGTTTACGGCGATGTTCAATCCGGTATCAAACAAGTAAAAGCGATGAAAGGCATAGCCATAATCACCGCCGCGCCCTTTTCATTTACGGGCACGACGAACAGATTACTTCACAGGGTGACTGACACGGTTTCGGATAGCGAGTTCCCGGCACGTGCTGTCTCTACGCCCTGGCTCATCTGTTCAACAGACCAGTGCCATGCCCCTGCCTCGTATCCAGGCGCAGAGACCATCACTGACAAATGCATCCCTTGGCCACGCTTGTCTAAACACTTAGGCTACGTGAACACTACCACTCCTTAGAAGTCAGTGTAGTCAGACTACAGACTGGGCGTTTTACAAGGGTGGTTACGCGAATAGCGTGAACCATTCCACATTCTGCGCGGTTTTCTAGGCCAGATATGTCCGCGGTGGAACGTAGTTATAAATTTAAGCGGGAGCTCAGGTTGCAATATACAGTTGCATAGCTGCGGCGTACAGGCACTTCACGCAGAAGCTGGTAGATTCGGTGACCGGTCCATAATCACAAGGCAAGCTCTCCTGGGGTCTACTATTTAGGCCTTATTGCCGGCCTTAGCTCGAGAAGGAAAAGCGAACCGTCATAACCGCTCGTATTGATGGAAAAATACCTTGCAGTTCCATGTTTATCTACAAAAGAAATGCCTCTGTGCGGCAGGTCCCGCCCCAGCCATGTTACTATGAGCGGCTTTTCAGGCAGTAGCGCGTCCGCGTAGTGCAACACATTTCCCGCACGCAAGAAAGGTGAGTCCTCACTAACGCTAACCTCTCTGAAGCTGAAATTTCTCAGTATCTCATTTGTAGCGATAATAATCTTGCGGTCAGATTCTGCGTCAACAAACTTTTCGACGTAGACAAATTTGTTCAGTATCCCTTCTTCTGCATAAAACACGCGAACCTGGACTACTAAATTTGACAACAAGGCGTAGAGGTCGTCATTAAGACCACCTAGACCCCCTTGGCCATGCTCTCCTGCCGTATCGGTATACCGGAAAAAATAACGGCCACCCTTAGCTGAGTGTATAGTTTCTGCGTGCGGGTAATCATTATATTGAATCAAAACCATAAAACTTTGCCCAGGCTCTGGCTGCTCACTTTCATGAGAGAGAGTCGTTAGCGTCGCTTCGGCTTTCATGGCTGCCAAAAGATAGTGAGTCCGCTCGGCATCCCCAGGGCTTAAAAGATAAAACGTTCCATTGCTGCAGCGGAAACGGATTTCAGACCACTGACGCAGAGGTGCCGTCAATATGCCACTTGAAGTTGTTTCGGGTGGTTCCGGCACACTTCGGCAGCCCGCAATAAGCAGTATCATAAGGAAAACGAATATCCTCATAAATGGTTTCACAGCTCGATTCCTCGATTCATTGATACTTCCCCTTTCAATTGATATAGCATGCATCAGATGGCCTTAAGGAACTCTTCTGGCGACTGCAATAAGCAGTTCACCTAGATGCTCAAGCCTGCCCTGATTGTCTCTCCAGTATTGAGGAGAATTGAGTATGCCTCTTGAAGCGAGGCGGTCAATGGCAGCATCTACTGTCGTTATAGTTACTGGGGTAGCGTTTTTAGGAGCGTTTGCCATAGCAATGATGAGGCCGCCCAGGAATTGAATCGCGTGGAAGTTATTAATCCAAAACGTGGGCGTATTGATCACCCCTTCATCACGAAGCCTGTTTGCCGCAGCAGTTACGCCTGCTGCCTGATTTCTGGATTCGGTGAGCCGGGTGTTTACAGTGTCACGGATTGAAGGCATGCGGTCCATCAAGAACGGCCCGGGACATGCCTTATTTGCAAAGAAACTGTGAGCGGTCATGTTGCCCTGAGTAGAGCCATTCTTCACCCAGCTCAGTGACGAAATTCCGTTTCTTATGCATATATCCACACATAGGTCAATCGTTGCACTTACAGCAGCCTCGGATGTAGTCCAGTTAGGTCCTTGGGAGTTATTGATTACGCCAATATTTATGGCGCGATCATCATTGTCATGATTACCAGTCGACCACGCCCTGCGATTTCCCTCAACTGAACATCCCCACCCGTCAGACCGTGCTAGAATGATAATTATAGCAGGTTCTCATAGCAAAAAAAGGGCTTATGTCTAAGAAATGCCCTTGATTTCTGCCGGTATATTGACAATTGGGGAGTCAGTTTCTTTCCTTTAAGCCGCCATTCTTAGTTGTGGAGCTTATGGAGTA
>Ga0209413_1000010_pt1 | contig 40824 bp, 36 predicted proteins | sample JTO22cmmetaG_FD_184157 | JGI IMG/M metagenome (GOLD analysis project Ga0209413, IMG submission 184157) | Freshwater bacterial and archeal communities from Indian Creek, Illinois, USA - JTO22cm metaG (SPAdes) (version 3) | ecosystem: Environmental > Aquatic > Freshwater > Unclassified ...
CACAGCGACTGGCATGTGCCGCCGTATTGGTTGACGTTAGAATTGTTACTAAGTTGGCAGATTGACACACGACTTCTCATGCCATTGGCGGTGAGAAACGCCACGCCAAATTGCGTGACTGGCAACACCATGCGCGGTTTGTCTGTCCATGATACAATTCTAGTCAAGTAAGACAAGAGGGTATCGTCAACACTGAGAACGGAGGGGTGAACTACTCAATGAAAGTTGGTGCGGGGCACATAGGGTTAGAATTATGGCAGGTGCTACTGATGGTGATTGGTGCTGGCGCTATCTTCCTACTAACAGTATCTATCATGAGGGATCTGGTGCGTCGTGCGCGGGTGGGGCAAGAGGCGAGCGATGTCAAGAGTTCCGAGACGAGGGGCCGAGGAGCAAGGTTTGCGACTTCACTTTGGGTGGGTACCGTTGCAATGACTTTGGCGGTGCAGAGGGATTTAATCGAGGCTGATGTTCTTTGGCAGGGGCTGTTAATGGTGATTGGTGTTGGTACCGTGGCGTTCACGGCAACTGAGCTCATGTGGACGTTGCACCGCTGGGGCAAGAAACAAGAAGCACGAGGCTAGACTGGGTGGAGAGCCTTTTTTGCTTACAGATGGGACCAAATTGTTATATGTTCCTCTCTTGCTTTCTCTGTGTACTCTGTGGTTGAAATCGGCTCCTAAATCTTAGCCTGGTATGTGGCCATTCGTGGCGTCCATCCGCTCTAGTGAACAGAGTATCTCATGCTAGAGGACCCAGCGTGCAAGATGCAGCTGGGTCCTTGTCTCTTGTCTCTTGTCTCTTGCCTCTTGCAGCCTATACTACCGCTAATCCCGTGACTAGCAACATCACCTCTGTGGTCAAGGTAGTGGTATCAGTAGATTTTAGATCGGCCACAAAACTGGCGGCGGAGTCCTCGATTGTGACCGTGAGGGTGCCATATTCATACTTGATCAGCACATGTTTGTCGTCGAGGGTTTTGGCCATCCAGCGCGGATTTTGTTGGGTGCCAAGTTCTACTAATTGCTTGATGAGCATTCCCTTAAGGTTTTTCATTGTTGTCGTCTCCTTTGGAGAATCTTTATTTTAGTATAGCATTTTCAGTGACATGATGTCTAAAGAAGGTCGCTAGCCAATTAGAGGACAACTAGCTAGAGGTGGGGAGCCACCAGGTAGATATGGTCTTGGACGGCGGATGCTTCGGCTTGGACTTACGTGTTGATGATTCGCTTGCGAGTATGGTATTGTTTGCATATGGGGTGCTGGCATGGACCGACAGGTGATATCGTTCAGAATGATACGAAAAATTGGGGATAGTGAAGAGGTGAAAATATGCATATAGTCGAAAGAGGCATTAAGGAGACAGCAGTCATCTTCGTGACTGTGCGCTCCCATTCTAGCGAAGTCGAGGGCTTGCTCGATGAGCTAGTCGCCCTCGCGGACACCGCCGGAGTGGAGGTGGCGGGGAGAATTACGCAAATCAGAGATAAGCCCGACCCGGCGACATACCTCGGGCGGGGGAAGGTGGAGGAGCTTAAGAACCTTTGTCTCGCCCTAGACAGTAATGTCGCCATTTGCGACGACGAATTGTCTCCGGCACAGCTGAGAAACTTGGAAAAAGCACTGGAACTGAAGGTGGTCGACCGCACACAGCTTATTCTCGATATCTTCGCCCAGCGCGCCAAGACCGCGGAAGGCAAGCTGCAGGTTGAGGCGGCCATGTTGGCCTACAATTTGCCACGCCTGAAGGGCAAAGGCATTGAAATGTCTGGTTTAGGAGCCTCTGCCGGCGGACTTCGCACGAGGGGGCCAGGTGAGACCAAGCTAGAATATGATCGCCGCCGCATCAAGACCCGTATGGCAGATTTACGCAAAGAAATTGATGACCTCGCCAAACATAGAAGACTGCAAAGAAGTGATAGGGCCACGCGTGGAGTGCCAACGGTCGCCTTAGTAGGATACACTAATGCCGGCAAGAGCAGCCTTTTGAACGCCTTGACCGCGGGTGGAGCATATGCCGAAAGCAAGTTGTTCGCGACCCTTGACCCGACGGCGAGAGAGCTGGTTTTACCGAATAACAGCAAAGTGATGTTGGTAGATACCGTTGGGTTTGTGCGCAAGCTCCCACACCAATTAGTAACGGCCTTTAGAGCCACTCTCGAAGAAGTAAGATACGCTGATGTGTTAATACATGTCGTAGATGCTTCCCATCCCGAGGCGGCGGAACAAGCACGGACGGTGGAGACAGTTTTGTCCGAACTCGACTCCTTGGAGAAACCTACCGTTCTGGCCCTCAACAAGATGGACAAGCTCACACAAGCACCCATGATTATGGCGCGCGGTAAATGTGTTCTAGTGTCTGCGGCCGAGCGGACAAATTTGCCCGCTCTGATCACCGCGATCACTGAAGCACTCGTTGATCAACCGCAGCGCTATACCTTCCAAGTCCCTTTTGCGCGGGGCGACCTCTTGACCTTGCTCCACAAAGAAGGAAGTGTTCACTCGCTAAGCTATACCGAAGCGGGTACGGAAATAGTTGTCGACATTGTACCCAAATATGGCAATAGAGTCCTAGCAGAGCTTAAGAAGACATGAGTCAGGCGGAACGCATTATTGAACAGGCCGAGGAGATGTCTGCTAAGATTTTCTCCGCCATTGAAAAGCGTAGCTTCATCAATCAGCGGCGAGTCTTACGTGCCTTTCGGGAAGCCAAAGTGGCAGATTTCCACCTGCACGGCTCAACCGGCTATGGGTATGGTGATGCTGGTCGTACCGTGGTAGAAGAACTTTATGCCAAGATTTTTTTCGGCCAGAAAGCCCTCGTGCGGGGACAATTTGCCTCGGGGACACATGCCCTAGCCTGTGCTATGTTCGGCGTGTTGAGACCTTCGGATGAGTTAATTGTCGCTACAGGTACACCTTACGACACCTTGCACGGAGTAATAGGGCTAAAAGGGGCGGGACAAAGCTCATTGGCAGCTTGGGGCGTTTCTGCCAAAGTGGTACCGCGCCTCCTATGTGGTGGTGTCGACCTAGCGACCCTCAGGCAGGCTCTGACTGCGCGCACCAAGTTAGTGCACATTCAAAGAAGCAGAGGCTACGAATGGCGGGCGGCGCTCTCCCTTATGGAGATTTCGCAGATCATTGAGCTTGTCAAAGGCTTTAACAAGCAAATTGTCTGCCTAGTAGACAATTGCTACGGCGAATTTGTCGATATTAGCGAGCCAGGCGAATGTGGCGCTGATCTCACGGTAGGTTCACTAATCAAGAACCCTGGCGGCGGTGTGGCACTCACGGGGGGTTACATTGTCGGCCAGGAGGAACAAGTCAACTTAGCTACAGAAAGATTGTATGCGCCAGGATTAACGGGGGAGGTAGGTGCCTCTACCACCTTTACACGTGGCTTTTTACAGGGTCTCTTTCTCGCCCCCGCGTTGGTTGAATATGCGCTGAAGGGCGCTGTCCTATTGGCGCAGGCAGGAACATTGCTCGGCTTAGAAACATCACCTGCTCCCGACGATGAGCGCGGAGACATCATTCAAGCGATCAAGGTAGGCAGTCGGGGACGGCTGATTAAATTCTGCCAAGCTATTCAGCGGGCATCTCCTATAGACTCTCATGTTGTGCCGGAGCCAGGCGAGTTACCGGGCTATAAAGACGCAGTTATTATGGCCGCAGGTACCTTTGTGCTAGGGGCTTCAAGTGAGTTCTCCGCGGACGCGCCTCTGCGTGAACCCTATATCGCCTATGTTCAGGGCGCGTTGAGTTATGGACATGTGAAAGTTGCTTTGTCCGAAGCCCTAGAGGCCTTGTTCTATTAGAATGATCTGAGAAGGGGAGATGATCAGGTGGAAGACAAGAGAATCTATTTTTTTGGTGAGGGCAGGAAGGAGATGAGGGCGGCCCTCGGGGGAAAAGGGGCCGGTCTCGCCGAAATGACTCGCATAGGGCTACCTGTTCCTCCCGGCTTCACCATCACGACGCGAGCATGTCGTGAATACTATCTTCAGGGCGAGTTGACACAAGATTTGTTAGCTGATTTGCAGGAAGCAATTAGCAAGTTAGAAGCCGCAACAGGCAAACGGTTTGGCGACCCCGAAAATCCCTTGCTATTGTCGGTGCGTTCTGGTGCGGAATATTCCATGCCAGGGATGATGGATACCATTCTTAACTTAGGTCTTAGCGGAGCGGTGGTAGAGGGATTGGCCAATCTGACGTCAGAGCGGTTTGCTTTGGACTGTTATCGCCGTTACATCGAAAAATTTTCTGAGATTGTCTTGCAAGTGCCGCACGCTGTTTTCTCCGATACGATGGAAGATCTTCTCTTTCAAGAGAAGATTAAGTGCGACCGCGACTTTTCCGCACCAGCCTTACGCAAACTCATCACCCAAGACTTAAACTTAGTACAGGTGCACACCGGCAGGCCTTTTCCTGATTCGCCAAGTGAGTGTCTCATCCGTTCAATCAAGGCAGTGTTCGCAAGCTGGCAAAACGAGCGCGCCAAGGTATACCGCCGACAGCACCACATTCCTGACTCCTTAGGAACGGCGGTGACCATACAAGCGATGGTTTTTGGCAACTTGGGGGTAAATTCAGGCACAGGGGTCTGTTTTACGCGCAACCCTTCTACTGGTGAAAAGAGGCTTTATGGCGAGTTTCTGGCGCGAGCGCAGGGTGAGGACGTAGTTTCAGGCACGCGTACGCCACAAGATATCTCCTCTCTGGAGGACCTCGCACCTTGTGCCTATGCGGAGCTACTAAGCACAGCCTCGCTCCTTGAAGAACACTATGGCGATATGCAAGATATCGAATTTACGGTGGAAGAAGGGCAGCTATACCTGCTGCAGACCAGAGTGGGTAAGCGTAGCCCTAAGGCCGCGCTCAGTATCGCTATGGAAATGTTTCATAGCCATAAAATTGAGCGTAATGAACTGTTGTCCAGAGTGACGCCCCAGCAAATCGAGCAGATGCTACATCGCAGCATCGACTACGCCCAGCAGCCAAGCGTGTTGACGGTGGGCTTGCCTGCCTCTCCCGGTGCAGCCTGTGGGGTAATCGTCTATAGTAACGAAGCCGCGCTGCGCTTAACTAAGAACGGCTACAAAGTGCTCTTGGTGAGACCGGAAACATCTCCGGACGATATTCAAGGGATTATCGCCAGCCAGGGTATTTTGACCAGCCGTGGTGGCATGACCAGCCATGCAGCTGTTGTCGCGCGGGGCATGGGTAAGCCCTGTGTATGCGGTGCTGAGGCTCTTTCTTTCGACTTTACGCGCGGGACAGTGACCATAGGAGAGCATGTGCTCAAAGAAGGGGATACATTATCTCTTGACGGCACGACGGGTAAAGTGTTCCTGGGGGAAGTTTCGCTCGTCGAGCCTGATCTTAGCGATGAGTTCTGGGATTTGCTGCAGATCGCGGATAACGAGTCTAGGCTCAAGGTGAGGGCGAATGCTGACAATCCTCACGATGCTGCCTTAGCTCGCCGTTTTGGCGCGCAAGGCATTGGTCTTTGTCGTACCGAACATATGTTTATGGAGGCTCTACGGCTACCCATTGTGCAGGCTATGATTATGGCTGAACACGAAGATGACCGAAATGTCTCCTTGCAGAGGCTTTTGCCCATGCAACGCAGTGATTTTTACGGCATATTAAAGGCCATGAACGGGTACCCCGTGACGATACGCCTACTAGATCCGCCCCTGCATGAGTTCTTACCCAGCCGAGAGGAGTTAAAGGAGCAAGTAGCCAGCGCCACTACCCCCGCCACCCGCATAAGGGCTGAAAGGGCCTTAAGGGCCGTAGATCGTCTGCATGAAAACAATCCCATGCTGGGGCACCGGGGCTGCCGCCTTGGCATAACGACACCTAGTATTTACGCTATGCAAGTTGAAGCCATTGCTCTAGCCACACTTGACCTGCAGCGAGAGGGATTTAGTCCCCAGCCGGAGATTATGATTCCCTTGGTGTCACATCACCGTGAGCTAGTTTTGATGCGAAGACTGGTAGAAGATAAGTGGCAGGAGGTCCATCAGGCGCAGTCCGCACAAGGCGAAGTCCCTATCGGCAGCATGATTGAAGTGCCTAGGGCCTGTCTCGTGGCGCAAGATATCGCCAAACATGCCGATTTTTTCTCCTTTGGCACCAATGATCTTACCCAGACGGCATTTGGCTTTAGCCGCGACGATGCCGAAGGCAAGTTCTTGCCTTCGTATATTGCGCAGGATGTGCTCGAGCATAATCCTTTTGCCGTTCTTGATGTCGAGGGAGTAGGACAACTGATGCGCATGGCTTTTACACATGGGAGAGAAGCGAAACCGAGTCTTAAGGTGGGCATCTGCGGCGAACATGGCGGAGAGCCGACTAGCATCGCCTTTTGTCATGAACTAGGCCTAGACTACGTGAGTTGTTCACCATTTCGTGTGCCTGTGGCGCGCTTGGCTGCCGCTAGGGCTAAGACAGCAGAGCAAAACAAGCAAGTTGATAAGTGAGAAGCGACAAAAAGAGCTGCCCGGCATCTTGCCAGGCAGCTCTTTTTTAGTTGCCGTTAAAACCTGCGGTACAAACCTACTACCTTGCCAAGGATGAGGACCTCGGTGCTGTAGATGGGTGCCATGGTGCGGTTCTCAGGCTGGAGGCGTATGCGGGTGGGCTCGCGATAATAAGTCTTCACGGTGGCCTCGTCACCTAGGAGTGCAACTACAACGTCACCATTTTGGGCCGTATTTTGCTTGCGCACCAATACCATGTCGCCATTATGAATGCCCACTTCGATCATCGAGTCGCCCTCGATGTTGAGGACGAAAATCTCCCCAGTTGGCGTGAGGTGAGCGGAGAGGTCGAAATAATCTTCGATGTTTTCTACCGCCAATATGGGTTGACCCGCCGTAACGCGGCCAATAATGGGCAGAGATACGATGTGGGCAGGGGGAGCAACGAAAGGAGCACCATCTAATACCTCTATGGCGCGTGGTTTAGTTGGGTCACGCCGTATGTAGCCCTTTTCTTCAAGACGGGCTAAGTGACTATGGACAGTGGCACTAGAGCTTAAACCAACCGCCAAGCCAATTTCTCGCACAGCAGGCGGGTAGCCCTTCATTCTGACTTCTTGCTTGATAAACTCAAGTATTTGAAGTTGACGTTTCGTCAAACCATTCTTCACCCTTACTCCGCCCCCTCGCCTATATTGGGACGATTATAGCACAACTCTAGGGCATGGTCAAACACTAGTTTGGTTTGCCAGTTGACAAGGGCGAACATATGATTGTACAATTGTGCCAAGAACATATGTTCGGAGGTGCGATAGTGTTGAGAATTATCTTGTTAGTGGGTTGTGCGTTTCTGATACTAGCCGTGATTACGGCCGTTGGCCCTACGCGGGCCGCCGATAAAACGGCACCAGAAGTCTATATCGTTGCCAGGGGAGATACCTTGTGGGGTCTCGCGGAGCGCTTCGCGCCGACGAACATGGATTTGCGCGAATATGTTTTTCGTCTCCGCCGATTGAACGAGCTGCACAAGTCTGTCCTCATACAGCCAGGGCAGCGCCTCTACTTGCCATCGCGCTGATGGCACATAGTTGTCTGGAGTGGGGCTTTGTGACCATCATGCTACTTTTTTGCCAGCAAGAGTCTTTTGTTCGCAGGGAGGCTGCCAGAGCGGGCCGATTTTTGCGAGTATGCTCTTGTGTTATATTCTTCACAAAGGAATCTAGACAAACACGCCGCAATAAATTATGATTACTGCAAGTGCATTTTTGTCATGTTATCGAGGGGGGTGGCAAGCAGTCGAGGGGGCGTCGTCAGGTCGCAGGCTAAGAACTTTGTTCTAAAGTGACGTTACTTGATAAATGTAGTGCGTCTCCTTATTCGTGCGCCAACACTTCGCGCCAACAAGCACAAAATGCATTAACAAGCATAGTAGTTCTCATTTGATGAGAACAAAGGAGGTAGTACTAGATGACTAACGAATACCGCGTTTTGGCCGGTCCAGAGGGATACTTACCGCCGTCGGCAGCAGTGATGGGGGTCGAGCTCCCTAACACGGGTGATGCCTTAGTAGAAGGAAAAATCGTTTCTGATAATGAGGCCTTGCACCTAATTGCTGAGAAGCTTCTCAGTGCTAAACGACCATTTTTCTTCCCAGGTCCTCTCTTGTTATGGGCATGGAAAGATGGAGTGGCAGAAAGAGCACAAGCGGTTCGCGAGCTAGCCGACGCTGTCGGCGCGGGAGTAATTCCCATGCCCGACTACCGCCCGAAGTACCCCATGATTAATCCCGCCATTGAGATTAATCCTAATCATCCTAACCTCACTATTTGGCACAACAAGATTGATGTCTGCGTCTTCGTCGGCGTGCACTGTCATTATGCCAATGTCGCCCTCAAGATTATTCGCGGCGGTACAGACTGTTATACCATCGCCCTGTGTGGCGAAGCAGGGCACGAGGATGCCATGATTAGCCTACGGGATGTCAACTTGGCTAAAATACAAGAGTTAACGGCGATTGTTAAGGAGAAGAAGCGGCAGATGGCCGAAGGGGGTAAGTAGTTTGCAGAGGGTAGTTAGTCCAGAACATCTCTTTTTTGAGGCTAAGCGCGAACCAGTGTTTATCACCGGCAGTGAGGCCGTTAGGGAAGCAATTAAGCGTGCTAATGTTGATATGGCCATCTCGTACCCCATCACTCCTCAATCTGAGAGCATGCACCTCGTAGGTGACATCTACAAAGAAGGTTATATCCGCGAATACTTCCGTGGCGAGAATGAGTTTGCGGTCATGTCAGCCGTAGCTGGGGCAGCGATGGGTGGCGTGCGTATTTTTACGGCCACGGGCGGCCCGGGTACGCTGCGCGCTTTTGAACTGTTCTCCACCTGGTCTGGCGCTAGGCTGCCAATTGTCTGTGCCTTTATGACGCGCGGGGTCAATTCACCATTGACGATTCAGCCCGATACCATCGAAATGTCCTACTTGCTGGATACCGGGATCATCATGCTCCACGCCGAGAATGCACAAGACCTACATGATTTTCTCCTTAAGGCCTACCCGATAGCAGAGCAGACAGAGGTCCATATCCCCGTGGGTGTTTTTGCTGACGGCTTCTTTGTCACCCATACGCGTGAAACGATCCAAGTCGCCCCAGTGGACATGAAACTACCTCCTTACAATCCTTATACTGCACCTGTTCCGGTCATGGACATGGAAAACGTGCCCATCCGTCAGATGCGCGACCCCTTTGTCATGAAGAGCAATTTCGTAAGCTACGCTGCGCACGCATCGTGGCAGCAAGAGGTTATGGCTGCGGCAGAGCGTGCCCGTCCCTTTATTTCTAAGTACCTAGGCGGCCTGGTCGAGGTTGAAAATCCCGATGCGGAAGTAATGATTGTTACCTCCGGCACGGCTGTTTCTATCTCCCGCGAGGCCATACAACTTGCCAAACAAGAGGGTCTTAGTGTCGGCTTGGTCAAGGTGAAATGTGTACGCCCCTTCCCCACGGAAGAAATCCGCGCGCTTACCAAGAAAGCAAAAGCAGTCATCGTGCCGGAGTTTAACCGCGTGGGGTGGATGGCACGCGAAATCAAGTCTATTATTGACGACAATGCCAAAGTCATCGGTGCCCCACGGGTATATGGTGGGATGACTATGCCAGCACAGAGTATTTTGGCAGAAATCAGGAGGTGCTGGGCATGACTAAGAAGATTTTAACCATGTCTCCCGCTTTTGCCGATATTATTCCGGCGGAATATAGGGAATTAGTGGCCGATGGCCCTTATGGTAGAGATGTTGGCGTCGCTGAACTAGGCACATTTAAGGAACTTCTTGAAGAGCATCCTTTGTGCGCTGGCTGTGGCCTAGCATTAGCGCTGCGTATTTTTCTTGCCTCATTGCCTGCTCCTGAGGACACGATCGTGGTAGGTTCGACTGGTTGTAGCTCACTTGTATTCCCACAAGCCGCGGTGCAAAACATTCACTCCCTGTTTGGCAACCAGAACTCCGTGGCCTCAGGGCTAAAGCGTGCCCTCAAGTTGCGTTTTCCTGACAAGGTCAAAGATGTGGTCGTTGTTGCTGGTGATGGCGCGACAGCCGACATTGGCCTAGACATGGTCATGCATTCTTGGTTCCGCCGCGAAAATATCACGACCATCATGCTCGACAATGAAGCCTACGCCAACACAGGTGGGCAAGAGAGTGGCATGTCGCAAGAGGGAACCGTGCTCTACATGGCACCTAAGGGTAAGAATTTCCCCAAGATCACAATGCCTGAGCTGGCCAGAGAAGCAGGCTGTGCCTATGTCGCGGTGTGCTCGCCCGCGCAGCCTCGCAAAATGGAGAAAATGATTCGCCGGGCGATAATTTTAGCGCGCGAGGTAGGTCCTACCTACGTTCAAGTGCTAACTCCTTGCCCCACAAACTACAAGTTTAAGAATAATGACACCATCGCCCGTATTAAGAGGCTTGAGAAGGACGGCTTGTTTAAGCAACGGGAGTACATCACTCCAGAAGCGCAAGAGATGCTTGACAAGCTCGAGGGGGGTAGCAAGTAGTGGCAAAGAGAGTAGACATTCGCATGTCGGGTTTAGGTGGCCAAGGCGTGGTGACTGCGGCTCATATCTTGGGAGCTGCCGCGACGCGAGACGGCTTAACTAGTATCGTAAATCCTTTTTTCGGTGCGGAAAAGCGCTTAGCTCCTGCAGAGAGCTATGTGCGCATCTCAGACGGGGCCATCCATGAGCGGGGCGAAGTATTGTTCCCAAACATCATTATGGTTTTCCACCCCCATGTTATTACCATGGGCAAGTGTTACACCATGCCATTCTTTGACGGACTTCAGACAGGCGGCATGATGCTCATTAATTCTGATGAGGTACTGCCACTCAGTGAAGAAGAGATTGCCAAATTGATAGAGCTTAACGCCCGGGTCTTCTATGTACCTGCTACTAAGGTCGCCTTAGAGATTGCTGGCACCGAGCTTTCGACGAACATCGCGATGCTGGGTGGCTTAATGGCCATCGCACCTGATCTGGTTTCTACTGTTGCCATAAAGGACTCTATTGCTGAGCGCTTTGGCGGTGGCAAGTTTGTGGCCTCTGCTACTACGGCTGCTCTCGACGACGTGGTAAAGAGCAAGTTCGGCAAGCTAGAACAACTTGTGGAAAAGAACATGGAGATCGTCGAACGAGGCGGAAGTGCCGTGTATGAGTTTATGATTCCCCGCGCGGTTAGCGCCTAAAAGGAGGCCGTAACACTATGTATGTGGCTGTTAAGCTAGATAAAGAAAAGTGCATCGGATGCAAAATGTGTATTTTTGTCTGTCCCGAAGCCAATGTCATCGCCTTCCTGCCTGAGTCCAAGAAAATCATGGTCAATGACGCGCGTTGCAAGGGCTGCGGACTTTGCGTAGTAGCCTGCCCTAAGGACGCCCTAACTCTCGACAACAATTAGTTGCCAAGGGCGAGTTGACATGAGCGGCATGGCGTGCTAGTATTCTAACAACAACGGTGATAAGGATTCGTAGGGAGTGACACGCAAAAGAGAGCTGTCGTTGGTGCGAGACAGTTGCGCAGAACCCTACCTCTCACCTTGGAGTTGGAACCGGTTAGCACCGTTATCGGCTACAAGTGGACGCTTAGGCGTCAATTAGAGTGGTACCGCGGAAGCAAGGCCTTTCGTCTCTTGACTGAGATGAAAGGCCTTATTTTTTATAAGAAAAGGGGATGCGAGATGGCCAAGTATGGAAAACACACTGACATTAAGTGGCAGGACTTGTGGGAGAAAAACGCCCTCTACAAATTTAACCGCGACAAGGTTGACAAAAAACTATACTGTCTTGAGATGTTCTCTTACCCCTCGGGCGCTAAGCTCCATGTGGGCCATTGGTGGAACTTTGGCCTAACTGATTCTTGGGCCAGAGTGAAGCGCATGCAAGGACATGAGGTCTTTCATCCCATGGGCTTTGATGCTTTTGGCCTGCCGGCTGAAAATTACGCCATAAAGACGGGCATACACCCCATGGACTCTACCATGAGTAACATCACTACCATGCGTCAGCAGCTACGCGCCATGGGAGCCTCTTTTGACTGGGACTATGAGGTTGTGACTTGCGATCCAGAGTATTATAAATGGACACAGTGGCTATTTCTTAAGCTCTACCAGCAGGGGCTGGCGTACCGCAAGGAGGCTCCGGTCAATTGGTGCCCTAGTTGCAATACCTCCTTGGCCAATGAACAGGTGGAGCAGGGCCATTGTGAGCGATGCAGCATGGAGGTCACCAAGCGGAACTTGACGCAGTGGTTTTTTAAGATAACGGCCTATGCCGAAGACCTCTTAGCAGGGCATGCGCAGATAGACTGGCCCGAAAAAACGAAGGCGATGCAGAGAAACTGGATCGGCAAGAGCCATGGCGCGACGATTGTCTTTGCCTTAGAGAATGGTACCGCGACGATCGAGGTCTTTACCACCCGTGCTGATACTTTGCTTGGTTGCACCTATGTAGTGCTCGCCCCAGAGCATCCCTTGCTAGACAAAGTAATGTCTGCCGCCTACAGGGCAGAGGTACTGAGCTACCAAGAACAAACCAAGAAACAGAGCGAAATAGACCGCCTGTCGACCACTAGGGCCAAGACCGGCGTTTTTACGGGCGCATATGTGCTGCACCCCCTGACAGCGGAGCGCCTGCCCGTATGGACAGCTGATTATGTTCTCGCTAGTTATGGCACCGGCGCTGTGATGGCAGTCCCAGGGCATGACGCCAGAGACTACGACTTTGCCATGGCCTATGGCCTACCCATACAGCGCGTCATTAGCGCTCCCGATGCGAGCCTAGATGAGGTTCTTCCTTTTGTCGACGACGGAATCTTGGTCGATAGCGGTGTTTTCACGGGGCTGACCTCGGAAGAAGCGCGCCAGACAATCGTCGATCAACTGCAGGCACAAGGAAGTGGCGCGCGCCATACCACAACATATCGCTTGCGCGACTGGCTTGTTTCGCGTCAGAGATACTGGGGCGCGCCCATACCCATCATCTACTGTGAGCGCTGTGGCACTGTCCCTGTGCCGGAAAGCGACCTACCAGTCTTGTTGCCATACGATGTGGATTTTTCACCCGACGGGCAATCTCCACTGGCAAAATCCGAACAGTTCTGGAGCACTACCTGTCCGACTTGCGGCGATAAAGCCAAGCGAGAAACCGATACCTTGGACACTTTTGTCGATTCGTCATGGTATTTTCTGCGTTATCCGGACAACAAAAATGATGACCAGGCTTGGGATCCGCGGTGGATAAACAAAGTCCTCCCTGTGGACATGTATGTGGGTGGGCCAGAGCATGCCGTAATGCATCTTCTCTATGCTCGCTTTATCGTCAGGGCGCTTAAGGACATGGGCCTAGTTAGCTTTGCCGAGCCCTTCAAGGCCCTTGTACACCAGGGCATTATTCTGGGGGCCGATGGCGAAAAAATGAGTAAATCCAAAGGCAATGTTGTTTCACCGGATCCATACATTGAGAAATTCGGCGGGGATGTTTTTAGGTTGTACTTGCTGTTCGGCTTCAACTATCTTGAAGGTGGCCCCTGGGACGACAATGGCATCAAGGCCACGACCCGTTATGTCGAGAGGGTGGAACGAGTCGTGGAGAGGGTAGGGGAGTATGCCCACCTCAAAGGACAGTCCTTTGGCAGACACGAAAAAGAACTAAACTACGCCTTGCACCGCGCGATCCAAGGTATCACAGCTGATGTAAACAGCTTTGGTTTTAACACCTGTATCTCACGTCTCATGGAGTTAACTAACGCGCTCTATCGTTACGACGCCGATGCGCCTGCTAAGAATGCCGTGTTTCTCCGCGAAGTGGTAGAAACTTTTGTGCGTTTGCTAGCTCCCTTTGCGCCGCATTTAGCAGAAGAACTCTGGGCAGAGCTAGGGCACAAAACATCGGTTCACAATGAGCCTTGGCCGCAGACTGACCCCTTGGCCCTCGTGCGCGAGGTGGTCGAACTGGCGGTACAAGTCAACGGCCGTCTCCGCGATAAAATAGAAGTACCAAGTGATGCCGATGAGGAGTTAGTAAAGGAAATGGCCTTGCAGGCGGAGAAAGTTCTGCCTTTTCTCGCGGGTGCTACAGTGCGCAAAGTGATCATCGTAAAAGGTAGCCTAGTGAATATTGTCATCGGTTAATTATTTACTTTGACTATAAACTACAAGAAGACTAACTTGCTGCGATAAGCTATACTCTATCCAGTATGACAACTTATAAAAAGGGAAAGGTGAAACCATGCCAAAACACAAAGTAACCATTGAAGGAAACACTGCCGCGGCCCATGTTGCTTACGCCTTTAGCGATGTAGCTGCTATTTATCCTATCACCCCCTCATCAAATATGGGAGAAGTTGCCGATGAATGGGCAGCTTACGGCCGCAAGAATATGTGGGGGCAGACGCTAAAGGTCACGGAGCTACAGTCAGAGGCTGGTGCGGCCGGGGCTGTCCATGGCGCACTGGCGGCTGGCGCACTTACGACGACTTTTACGGCCTCGCAGGGGCTGTTGCTCATGATCCCCAATATGTACAAAATAGCGGGTGAGCTTTGGCCAACGGTTTTTCATGTCTCGGCTAGGGCCTTGGCGACACATGCTTTGTCCATATTTGGCGACCACTCTGATGTCATGGCTACGCGGCAAACTGGCTTTGCCATGCTGGCCTCCGCCTCAGTTCAAGAGGCCATGGACCTAGCTTTGGTCGCTCATCTCGCCACCTTGCAGAGCAAGGTTCCCTTTTTACATTTCTTCGATGGCTTTCGCACTTCACATGAAATTCAAAAGATTGAAGAGATCGATTACCAAGATATGTTCAATCTTGTAGAAATGGATGCGATTAGAGACTTTAGGCGCCGGGCACAAAACCCAGAGCATCCTCTACAGCGTGGCACAGCCCAAAACCCAGACATCTACTTCCAAGGCCGCGAAGCCAGCAACAATTATTATGCCGCGACACCACAAATTGTCGAGAAGGTGATGCAAAAGGTCGCTGCGCTCACTGGGCGAAGCTATGGACTCTTTGACTATGTGGGTGCGGCTGATGCTGACCGGGTGATAGTTATTATGGGCTCTGGCGGAGAGACAGTGCAGGAGACCGTAGACTATCTTAACGCCAGAGGGGAAAAAGTAGGCGTTCTTAAAGTGCGCCTCTATCGTCCCTTTAGTGCAGCACATTTTCTGAGCGCTTTGCCCATATCTGTTAAGCGGCTGGCCGTTATGGACCGCACCAAGGAACCAGGGGCCTTGGGTGAGCCACTTTATCAGGATGTTTGTACCGTCTATGCCGAGCAGGGCGAACAGAAACTCATTGTCGGGGGCAGGTATGGCCTGGGGTCAAAGGAATTCACGCCTTCCATGGTTAAGGCCATATTTGACAATTTGAGAGCCAAGCAACCTAAGAATCACTTTACAGTGGGAATTGTCGATGATGTGAGCCATACCTCGCTTGAAGTTGCCGAGTATATCTCGGCTGCGCCAGAGGGTCAGTACAGCTGTAAATTCTACGGTCTGGGCGCTGATGGCACAGTTGGAGCCAACAAGAACTCTATTAAGATAATAGGGGATAACACTGACCTCTACGCACAGGGTTACTTTGTCTACGACTCTAAAAAATCTGGCGGGATCACTGTTTCTCACCTACGCTTTGGGCCTAACCCCATTACCTCGCCCTACCTCGTCGATCAAGCCGATCTCATAGCCTGCCACAACCCTTCATACGTGACTCGCTACGATATTCTAGGGGATATCAAAGAGGGGGGAGTATTCCTCCTTAACTCGCCGTGGTCTTTAGAGGAATTAGAGCAGAGACTGCCTGTTCACATTAAGCAGGTCATTGCGCAGAAAAACCTCAAATTCTACAATATTGACGCGGTGAAAATTGCGCAAGAAGTAGGGCAGGGGGGGCGCATTAACACCATCATGCAGGTCGCATTTTTTCAAGTGGCAGATGTTATTCCCAGTCAGGACGCTATCGACTTTATCAAAGGGGCCATCAAGAAGACTTACGGGCGCAAAGGCGACGATGTGGTTCTGCAAAACTATGCGGCCATTGACCGCACCGTCGCAGCTCTGACGGCGGTAAACTACCCTGCCACCTGGAGATCGGAGGGAGAGGATAAACATTGGCCTCTACCTATCGGCGAAGACCTTGTTCTGCAGGGTTACGATGCTGTCGATCTCGCAGTGTCGTCCTTAGCACCAGTCGACTATCCTGCCTCTTGGGGAGCAGGCTGTGCAGGTGCCCATGGTGATAACCAAGTACAGGAACCGACTTTTGTCACGGAAGTTATGCAGCCCATGGTAGCACTCAAAGGCGATAATCTCCCCGTTAGTAAGTTTAGTGATGACGGAGTGTTCCCTCTTGGCACAACCAAGTACGAGAAGCGGGGTATTGCCGTCGATATTCCCGTCTGGGTGCCCGAAACCTGCATCCAGTGCAATCAGTGTTCCTTTGTCTGCCCTCATGCCGCTATTAGGCCATATCTTGCCAATAGCGCCGATCTCGCGTCCTTGCCGGTGGGTTTACAGGGCAAGAACGCTCTCGGCAAGGAATTTGCCGGGCTGCAGTACTTTATTCAAGTGTCACCCCTCGATTGCACGGGCTGCGGCAACTGCGTACAAGTGTGTCCTGCTAAGCCAAAGCCCTTGGTCTTTAAGAACTTGGAGCAGGTGCTGCCCGAGGAAGAAAACAAATTCAACTTCCTCGAGTGTTTGCCTGAAGTGCAAGTTGTGTTTGATCATTCTACGGTCAAGAACAGTCAGTTCAAAAAGCCATTATTTGAGTACTCCGGCGCCTGTGCCGGCTGTGGTGAGACCCCCTATATAAAGCTCATTACCCAGCTTTTTGGCGAACGCATGATGATTGCCAATGCTACGGGCTGTACCTCAATTTACGGCGGTAGTGCTCCGTCCTGCCCCTATACTACCAATAAGGATGGTCATGGGCCTGCCTGGGCCAACTCCTTGTTTGAAGATAATGCTGAGTTTGGCTACGGCATGGCCATGGCCGTCGCACAAAAGCGTGACAAGCTCACCGAACTTATCACGCAAGCATTAGCGATCGACAATGCTCCTTTTAGGCAGGCAGCTGAGGGCTGGCTCCTAGGCAAAAAGAATGCCGAGCAGTCACGCCTGCATGGCGATGCCATGCGCGCCCTCATTCCGCAGCTCCTAGAAAGCGCTACGGATAATATGAAAGAAGCCCTGCAAGGCATTATGGAGCTACAGGACCATCTTACCAAGAAGTCCATTTGGATTATTGGTGGTGACGGTTGGGCCTACGACATCGGCTTTGGTGGCTTGGACCATGTGATTGCCTCGGGGGTGGATATCAACTTGTTGGTGCTCGACACCGAAGTCTATTCGAATACTGGGGGACAATCATCTAAGGCCACGCCTACGGCGGCCGTCGCCAAGTTTGCCGCCAATGGCAAGCGCACCCGCAAGAAAGATCTCGGGCTGATGGCGATGTCTTATGGCTACGTCTATGTGGCCTCTATTAGCAGTGGAGCTAACCGCAACCACACCCTAAATGCCATTATCGAGGCGGAAAAGTACGATGGACCCTCACTCGTTATCGCTTACTCGCCCTGTATAGCGCACGGCATCAATATGTCAGCCAGTCAAAATGAGGGCAAGCTGGCGGTGGAATCTGGTTACTGGCCGTTGTACCGCTATAATCCGCGGTTGGAGGACGAAGGCAAGAACCCGTTCAGTCTTGACTCGAAAGAACCGACCTACAACTTCCGCGAGTTTCTAACAGGGGAGTCTCGCTACACGACGCTCTTGCGTGAGTTCCCCGCTGCAGCGGAGGAACTGTTTGCCGCCGCCGAACAAGATGCAAAAAGGCGCATGGCCCTTTATAAAAAACTAGCGCAGTAAGTCGCAACGAGGGAGGAGTCCCCAGGACTCCTCCCTCGTCTTTTACGTTGTGTCGTATAATGTATATTATGTCAACTAGCAAAGAGGGAGTGGCCTTGCGCTGAAACAAAAGTAACCGACCGCGGTCGGTTACTTGCTAGATACAGAAATGATTGCGTTTTAATGCGTATTACTCGAAAACCACGTGTCCCGTCGAGTTGACCAGCTGCCGATAGGCCTGGATGAAGAAGCGTGTAACGGGGCCCGGGGCACCTTCCCCGATGACTCTGCCGTCACAGTTAATAACGGGAATGACCTCAGCACCGCTGCCGGTGAAAAAGACTTCATCAGCAATGTAGACATCGTGCCGCGTAAAGACTTGTTCCCGTACGTCGTAACCTGCCTCGCGGGCCATGTCCATAATGGTGTCACGGGTAATGCCCTGCAGTATGCCCACATAGCTGGGCGGCGTATAGAGCACCCTTTTTTTGACGATAAAAATATTGTCGGCCGTGCCCTCAGTGACAAAGCCCTCATTGTTAAGCATAATACCGCCAAAAGCACCGGCTCGCGCCACTTCGATCTTCGCCATGACATTGTTGAGGTAATTCAGCGATTTAACGCGGGGGCTGAGCACATCTACGGCCGGACGACGGGTGGCCACCGTAACGACATCAATACCTTTTTCGTAAAGCTCGGCTGGGTATAGGGAAATTTTATCAACAATAATAATGACACTGGCTTTAGGGCATGAGCGCGGATCGATGCCGAGACTGCCGACCCCGCGGGTGACGAGTGTGCGAATGTAGACGTCGCGCAGACCATTGCGCCTCACAGTTTCGACATGGGCGTCAATCATCTCGCTCATGGTCATGGGAATATGGAGCATGATGGATTTTGCGGACTCATAGAGGCGCTCTATATGTTCTGCTAATTTGAAAATGCGTCCATTGTAGACGCGCAGACCCTCAAAAATACCATCGCCGTAAAGTAGCCCGTGGTCGTAGACAGACACTTTGGCCTCTTCTTTTGGTACGAATTGTCCGTCGAGGTAGATAATGTTGCTCAGGTAGACTCCCCCTTTGCTTGTTCTTGCTCACAGCCTAACACATCTAGATTCTATCAGTCCTCGCTCCCCATCTCAACGACTTTGCATCATTTGGTAAATGAAAGAGTATTGCGATAAAAATCCTTGCGAGGGGTAAAACGCGCCTCTCCCAATCGCTTGACCAAGTTAGCCTTCCGGAGTATAATGAAATAGGTTTTCGCGTAGGGGTATAGCTCAATTGGTAGAGTAGCGGTCTCCAAAACCGTTGGTTGTGGGTTCGAGTCCCTCTGCCCCTGCCACTAAAAAAATTGCACTGCTCTTTTGAGCAGTGCTTTTTTCATTATTTTTTGCTCCGGCCAAGCTTGTTTTCTGTGCCTGCCCAGAGGCGGGCGATGTTACTTCTATGGCGGTAAAATGCCAAGGCCATAATAAACAAGGAGAAAATAATGTAAGCTGTGTCAAACCCCCAGAGAAACAAGAGAACCGGCATCAAAGCGGTCATAAGGAGCGACCCTAGCGAGACGTAGCGCGTAATATACATGACAAACGCCGCCACCGCCAAGGAGATCAGCAGCACTGGGGTGTACAGTACTGCACTGACACCAATAGTGCAGGCAATGCCCTTGCCTCCTCTAAAGCCAATATAAACCGACCAATTATGGCCGATGACCGTGGCGGCGGCAATGGACAGCACTTGCCATAGGGCCACACCTTCTATTTGCATTACCATATAGGTGGGGATAACGGCCTTAAAAAAGTCGCAAAGCGCTACAGCTACACCCGGCCCCACACCCATGACGCGCATGGCGTTAGTACCACCCACGTTGCCGCTACCGTGGCGGGTGATATCGATGTTGCGCCACTTCCCCACGACATAGGCGGTAGGAATTGCTCCTACCAAGTAGGCAGCTAGTAGTGCTAAAACATAATGCACGAAAATCACGGTACAGCCACCACGCTCTGCATTTAATTTAGTTTCCGAGTAGATTCTCTTTAACGTACTCTAGGGCATCCTGTAGTTGCTTATCATCGGCGAGGGGTTCTGTGGCCTCAATCACCACATCCGGTACAATGCCAGCGTCGTCAATCTCCACGCCGGCTGGCGTTCTGTAGGTCTGTACGGTGACCCACACGCGGGAACCGTCGAGAAGTGAGAAACCTTGCTGCACAGTGCCTTTGCCAAAGGTCGTTACGCCTAAGATCTTGGCCTGACGATGATCGCGCAAAGCTCCAGCTAGAATCTCTGCGGCGGAGGCGCTGCCTTGGTTGACTAGCAAAGTGACCTCACCCGTAAAGAGTCTTGGTTGATTTGTTCTGTGCTCGGTAATCTCCCCTGCCCGGTTGACGGTCTTGTAAATGACGAGATTTGGCTCGAGGAAGAAATCGGCGATATCTTCTACCACCGTGGTGTGCCCTCCTGGGTTAAAGCGGAGGTCAAGCAATATATGCTCAACACCTTGTTGCTCAAGATTTTGCAATGTTTGTCGCATTTGCCCTGTGGCCGTGGTGGTAAACTGGGTGAGCACCACATGGGCCAAGTCTGGTTGGATAATTTTGGCTTCGACCACTGGCACGACAATGCGTGCACGAGTAATGGTCACATTGAGCGTGCTTCGCAGGGCTGGACGAAAAATGGTCAAATGAACTTCGGTACCCACAGGTCCTTTAATGAGACCCGTAATGTCCCGGAGCAGGAGCCCTCTGATGTTATCATCGTTCACCGCAATGACTATGTCTCGTGGCAGTAAGCCTGCCCCTTGGGCGGGGCTACCGCGAAACACGTTTTCGATATGCACTTGTTCTTCCACCATCCGCACCGATACACCTATGCCGGAGTACTCCCCTGCCCCCATTTCCGTGGTCTCGCGGGCCTCATCGGGGCTCTCATAGCGCGTATAGCCGCCATCCACCCTTGTCAACATTCCCCGTATGGCGTTTTCCATCATAGTAGCGGGGTCAAGATCGGGCGAGACATGGCGATCGAGCACAAGGTTTTGCACGGCAAGTAGCTTTGACAGCTGTGGGTCGATGGGGACACCGAGCCTAGACAAAATAATGGCTGCGTTCGGCCCCATGATGTATTGGCCGGAAGCGCCTAAAAATAGGCCGATGACGAGGAAAAGCGCGCACAACGCCACGGTCTTGTATCTATAAATCTTTCTAAATTCCACGTTAACACCTCTCTAGTAAAGTGGTTGCGAGGAGAAACCTATTGGCAAGGCTACTAGCCCATAAACTCGGTTTCCATGATGTGGGTTAGCAACTTGACCCCATTTAAGACGTCTTCGTAATCTACCATTTCGCTGGCCGTATGAATGTAGCGACAAGGTATGGACATAACCCCAGCTGGAATCCCTCCCTTGGTCAGTTGTATGGCCCCGGCATCTGTGCCACCGGCCTCCAAGACTTCGAGCTGGTACTGAATGCCATTTTGCGCTGCTACCCCCTCCATGAATTTGCGCACGGCAGGTGTGCAAATAAGGCTTGAATCGCGGATTTTAACCGTCGGTCCTTTCCCCAAGGAAACATCCATGGTAGCAGATTCAGGCGTATCACCTGTGCGGGTGACATCAACGGCAATACCGAGGTCAGGGGTAATGCCATAGGCTGCTACCCTAGCCCCACGCAGGCCAACCTCCTCTTGTGTCGTGAAAACAGCGTAGATGTCATAGGCAGGCTGTTTGACTGCTCTTAGAGCCTCTATCAGTATAGCGCAAGCGATACGGTCGTCCATAGCCTTGGCAATCAGTCGCGGGCCAAGGTCAGCAAATTCGCGCGCCATGGCTGCGACGTCGCCTAGGCCGACTTTTGCTGCGGCCTCTTCCTTGCTATTGGCCCCAATATCTATAAACAATTTGTTAAGAGTGAGATCTTTTTGCGCCTCTAGTTTTTCTGCCCCAATCACGCCAATGGTGCCATTTTCAAACACCACTCGGTTGCCAAGCATAGTCAACGGGGAAAGGCCACCTACCGGGTAAAAACGTAAAAATCCATGCTTATCGATGTGGGTCACCATGACGCCGATTTCATCCATGTGTGCTGCTAACATTAGCTTCTTGCTGCCATTGCCGCGTTTAAGGGCAATCAGATTGCCAAGGGCATCCACCCTCATTTCATCAACAAAAGGGGCGATCTCCTTTTGTATAAGTTCCCTGATTCGACCCTCATTGCCGGCGGGACCATAGGTTTCAACGACCTTTTTAATGAGCTCTTTCATATAGTGAACCCTCCTTCAGCGATGCTATTAAGAAACAGTCTGACCAGGTGCAGCGTATGGTTAAAGTCGCAGAGACTGAGCATAGACACGGGTGAATGAATATAGCGGCAGGGTACCGAAATGACTACCACCGGTACTCCTTCCCTGCTTTGATTAATGCGGCCGCCATCGCTGCCACCAGTGATTGAGCGCTTAAACTGTATGGGGATGTTGTGCTCCTTGGCCAGCCGTAGCAGTTCGGCGATCATGCCCTTGTCACAAATGACGGAGGCGTCCATAACGGTGATAGCTGGGCCGCCGCCTAAGGTTGTGCAATAACCATGCTCTTTGCTGGGTGGAAGGTCATGGCAAGTCGTTCCCTCTAGCACGATGGCTAAATCCGGATCAATGCCGTAAGCCGCCACTCCTGCCCCTCGTAAACCTATTTCTTCTTGCACTGTGAAGGCACCGAAAAGGTCCACCGCGAAATCTTCTTTGAGAATTTCTGCCAAAATAGCACAGCCGGCGCGATTATCAAAAGACTTGCCGCTCACTACGGTCTCACTTAGGGGCTTAAACTCAGTGGCAAATACCGCATAGTCTCCTATTTTAACTAACTTCTCGGCGTCTTCCTTGCTTTTCGCGCCGATATCGATGTAGAGACCGCTTAACGGTATAACTTGGCTGCGCTCCTCTGGTTTTTGCAGGTGAATGGCTTTGGCCCCAATAATGCCATTGATTTTCTTGGGCCCTATAACCACATGTTTAGAGATTAGCACTCGATCGTCAAGTCCTCCCACCTTGCGAAAACGTAAGAGGCCCGAGCGATCAAACGACGAAACCATGAGCCCGCATTCATCCATATGTGCGGCTAGCATCACGCGCGGACTTTTGGCATGAGGTTTGACAGCGATGAGATTGCCTAGGGCATCTCTCCGCCATTCGGACACATGGGGGGAGAGTTCTTCTAGTAACACATTTCGGACATCACCCTCACAACCAGAAGGGCCAAAGGCTTCTGAAAGTCTTTTTAATAGCATAGCAATCCCTCCACAAAAGACTTGTCGACGCTGGCGATAAAGTAGGCTAGGAGTCGACCCGTGGATTTGACGTCGGCCATAGATAGGGTCTCAACTGAGGTATGCATGTAGCGCAAAGGCAGAGAAACGAGCGCCGTTGGCACACCGGCCCGGGTTACCTGCATGGCCCAAGCGTCCGTTCCCGATGCACCCGGTATCGGGTCCAGAGTGAAGGGGATATTGTGTTCTTTTGCTACTTCAAGCAAGCGTTCGTATAATTTAGGATGTATATTGGCACCTAGGGCAATATTCGGACCTTTACCCAGGGGTGCAGTATCTTGTTCGGGAACACCGGGCATATCGCCATGACAGACATCAATGGCAATGCCGATGTGTGGCCGAAGACGGTAAGTACTCACCAAGGCCCCGCCTAAGCTCACTTCCTCTTGCACAGTTGCTACTGCATAGACGTCAGCATGGTGGCGAATCCTTTTTAGCTCTTGCAAACATTCCCCTAGGACTGCCACGGCAGCCCGATCATCCATGGCTTTAGCAGCCACAAAGTCGCCAGCTAAAGGGATGAACTGCCTGTTTATGGTCACAACATCGCCGATGGAGACGGACTGTTGTACCTCTGCGCAGGACAGACCCAAATCGATAACCATGTCCTGCATCTTGACGGCGGTCTGGGTTTCTTCTGGGCTCATCAAATGTGGTGGTTTCATGCCTATAATCCCGATGAGTTCTTTATTGCCGTGCACTTTGACTTCTTGTGCCACTAGTGTCCGTTGGTCTATGCCGCCGATAGCGATAAACTTAAGAAAGCCCCTCTCATCAATCTTTGTCACCATAAGGCCAATCTCATCCATGTGGGCGGCCAACATGATGGAAATGTCGCCCTCACCCTCACCCTTCTTTTGTGCCACTACATTGCCCATAACGTCGATGCGCACATCGTCAGCAATCGCGAGAAAGGCCTCTTTGATTAAAGCGGCAACCGGAGCCTCATGGCCTGATACCCCTGTCGCCTCAACCATTGTCTTAAGAAAATCTCTGCTGTCCAAGCTGTGTCCCCCTCTCGTCCGCACCTAAGAGTGCAACCTTTAATTCATTCGACAGAAAGCTGAAATCTCCTGCTGGATGTACCGCGGCCACGCCACCTTGACCATAAATCCCCGCCGTAACAATAGTGCTTGCGTGTGCCACCAAGACCTTAAGACGCCTAGACAAGGCCATGGGCTAGTGCTATACTGAGGCGAAGAAAGGTGGTGGTGGAAGTGGACGGAGACGGTAGTCGAAAGTGTGATGTCGCAGAACCTGGAGGCTCTCCACTTGCCGCCGCGACACAGGGAGAGCCCTCTTAGACAAAAAAAGGAGGAGGGTTTATATTGACATGGAACCAAGAAAATGCCGTCTACCAAATTAAGTCCGCCCTATCACAGGGCAGGCCCGAGCTACTCGATCGCCTTTTTGCCGAGCTGCAACCGGTAGACATCGCCGATTTACTGGCTTTCCTTGATCGCAAGGAGCAGAAGGCCGTTATCATGCATTTGTCTAATGATGATGGCGTACGAGTTTTCGAAAATCTTGACTCTCCACTTCAGCAATCACTCTTGTCGGAGTTAGACAGCGCCAAAGCAACGGAGATCCTTGAAGGCATGTCGTCTGATGACATCGCGGATTTTGTGGGTGAGTTAAACCCCAAAGATGCGCAAGCAGTGCTGAACCTAATGCCACATGATGAGGCCACGGAAATTAAAGAACTCTTAGTCTACCCCGAGCATAGCGCGGGCGGTCTTATGACTACCGAGTTTCTCTCTCTCGAACAGCATCATTCCGTGGATGACGCGATCGCCGCTATACGTCATGTTAGTGAAGCAAATTCTAGCCTCTACTACGTATACGTCACCGCCCAAGAGCGATTAGTGGGCGTCGTAAGTCTACGGCAACTGATATTAACATCGTCTGCCTCCATTCTAAAAGACATTATGGAAGGTAACCTGATCACAGTTACCCCGGAGGCCGACCAAGAAGAAGTCGCGAAAATTGTCTCTAAATATGACTTATTGGCAGTGCCGGTTGTCGATCCCAGCCAGCGCATGCTGGGCATTATCACCGTTGATGACATTCTTGACGTAGTACAAGAAGAGGCTACCGAGGACATTTTTCGTAGCCGAGGCGCGGCGGGAATGGAAATACTTGATCCCGTACGATCCCCTGCCCTTAAGAAAGTAGCGCAACGCTTGCCCTGGCTAATAATCACGCTTTTTGCTGGGCTAATCTCCGGCAGCATCGTGGGTGCCTACGCCGAAGCGATCGAAGCTGTCGTTATCTTAGCTATGTTTATCCCGGTAATCATGGATATGGGGGGCAATGCCGCCACCCAAGCCTCCACAGTCTTTGTGCGCGGCGTAGCCACGGGCGAAATATTGCCCCGAGAACAGTGGAGATATTTCTTCCAAGAAGTGCGGGTTGGTTTAGTGATGGCCACCGTTTGTGCACTAACCATTGGCGCAGTAGTTGCCATGTGGCAGCAACCAGTTCTCGGCCTTGTCGTCGGCATCGCGATGTTTGCTACGGTTACTATAGGTACTGTCGTCGGTACTGCTATCCCACTAATTTTCACTAAACTTGGCATCGACCCGGCCTACGGCTCAGGCCCCCTGGTGACCTCCATTAAAGATGCCACAGGCTTGTTAATCTTCTTCTCTATCGCTACTTTGTTTATGAGCTACCTTAAGTAGGTGAGCAAAAAGCCAAAGGCTACTCCTAGCAGCTGTCTGGGAGTAGCCTTTTCATTATCTATACGCCTAAATAATCAGCGATATTGGCACTACCCGACAACACGGGTCTGATAAGACTTTCCTTGCAGGTCATAAGAGTGGTCACGCCCGGCCCATGGCCCGTAAGCACACAATCAGAGTGGATGATAACGCCTATAGTGACCGCGCCTGAAAGATAACCGCGGCCGTACATCGTGTCACAGTCCATAAGAGCGACAATGTCACCAAAGCGCAATTTACCGAGGCCAAACTTTTCGTAGGCGACTTTATCGTGCGTCATGATGTCGTAGTCGCCACGATAGGCGGTGTTGGCGCCAATACCAGAGCCCATGAGGTAGGCAGGCACCTCTGCGGCCACCGGCACTTCTAGGGCCCCATCGGCTGCCACCACCAAGCCCAACTTCTCTAGGAGATCGGGGTCTAGATTCATGACGGCAATGCCGGGAAAGTCCAGCAGCTTAAGACCCTGGCCGATGCTCTTAACAAGTATTTTATCGCCCACCGCCAAGTTTTCTAATGTTTCCTTACTAAAATACATCAGGACATGTTCCGCGCCACCATGGGTACCAGTGACATAGCCTAGGGCGTTCTTGGCGTCTCCGCTGACCACTTTAGCCACATTGCCCACGCAAGCTAAGGTGTTAAACCCGCCGTTTTCGTTCTCCGCTGCTCGCGTCGCGGTGACACCTGGTTCCACATGATCGCCCACCAAATCCATGCAGGAGTCGCCAATTTGGTGGCTATAGGTGATGCCGCCCGTCCCTGGCAGCACTACCGGGCGCCCCTCTACCGTGATGCGATACGGCGCCACCGCTTTCGGATGGTTGACTTCCCCCTGCACACTAATCATAACTAATTTGTCGCGATTTGTTCTTATCATTGTATCTCCCCCTCTGTTTTTATCACTAGCGATGTCCTTGTGTTGCCGAGTGACAGCCACAGACCTGCATTGTATCTACAGTTCTCAGAGTCTCTGCTAACAAGACACGCAAAGTAACAGCATTGGCCTTCATGCACTCTAGTACCTCGGTGTGCGACAGAGGACTAGCTGTGATTCCTGCCGCGAAATTAGTAATCATGGATATACCCACATAACACATCTCGGCTTCACGCGCCAAGATAGCTTCTGGCATGGCGGTCATGCCCACAACATCGCCACCCATTTGCCGATACATACGTATTTCGGCGGCGGTTTCATAGCGCGGGCCTTCAAAACAAACATAGGTACCACCGTCAACCAAGGGTAGGCCGGATTTACTAGCGGCGCGCAAAACTTGCCTTCTTAAATTGGGACAGTAAGGATGGGTGAAGTCAACGTGGACGACACCTCCCTCAGGGGCATCAAAAAAAGTTACCGGCCTGTTGCGCGTAAAGTCGAGCAATTGGTCGCTTAATACTAATGTTCCTGGGGCAAGAACGCGGCTTAAGCTACCGACCGCCGTTGTGGCAATGACGAATTTCACCCCTAAATCCGCTAGGCACGCGATATTGGCGCGATAGTTTATCATATGTGGCGGGCTCCGGTGTCCTTCACCGTGACGCTGCATAAAGACTACCTCCCGCCCTTGAAACTTGCTACTTAACACCGTGGCCGAGCCGTATTTTGTTTCTACGTTGACGGTGGTCGCTGAATCTAACATATCAGGACTATAGACGCCGCTGCCCCCAATAATGGCAAGAGAACTCATCTTAATCCCTGCTTTCTTAATGTTTCTAAGATTAAAGGCATCGCTGCCCGGGTGGCCATCCTGCCGGCGCTGTAGGCTGATTGAGCGCGGTGCAAATCAGCCATCGATTGATTGACGATATCTGGGGAGATAAGAATATCAGGCTCCATCATCTGTTGCGAGCGCTGCATAATCTCGGCTGCTTGGGCCAAAATACCAAAAATAGTGTGCGGATGCTGCGCTGGAGTTCCCCCTTGATTAAGTCGCACCGCGATGGTCACCTGCGCCCCCATCCGCCTAACAACGCTGACAGGAACGCCATTTACCAGTCCTCCATCGACGAGGAGATGATCACCATGCGGCACAGGCACGAAAATACCCGGTATGGAACAACTGGCACGGACAGCTAAGGCAATGTTGCCCTTGGTGATGATCACCTCTTTGCCCGTCATGAGATCGCAGGCGACAGCGGCAAATGGCAGTGGTAAATTTTCAATGCTTCTCTGGCCGAGCAAGCCATTAAGTAGCGCCTGCATCGGATCGGCATTGACAAGCCCCACCCGCGGCAATGTCACGTGTATCAAGTCTCGCCAAGTGGTGCGTTTTGCGAGGTCAAACATTTGGTCAGGCGTAAGACCCGCTGCATAGAGAGCCCCAATAATGCTGCCGGCACTAGTTCCCGCAATCAAGTGCACAGGTATATTCTCTGCTTCAAGCTCTGCCAAGACACCGATGTGTGCAATGCCTCGCGCTCCCCCACCACCTAGGGCGAGGCCGACCTGCACAGCTTGTCCCACCAAAATCACCCCTCAAAAATACCATAAGTAACGAGCTCGATGCCGCAATCATGTAGTTCTGCGGCGAAAGATGGCGCAGTCAACATGATGAGCTCCTCTTCCCTACGGTAGGAGAGCGAACTTTTAGCGCGGAGCTCATCATCAACTTTTCCTGGATGACAGAACATCTCATAGATACCAGGGGGCAATGCTTTTAAGGCGCGAAGGTGGCGCATATCAAGCGACATTAATCTCTGGGGAAATTTGAGACCAGAGAGTCCTATGAGCTTCGCGGAACGAGCCACCACTGGTAGCAACAGGGCGTTCTGCCAGAAGGCCTGTTCTCCCCACACATCGCGCAACGTTAGCCTGCGTATGGCTGGAATTTTGTATTCTCTGGCGATGTCTATGGCTACGCGAGTAAGTTTGGGCACAAGATGCACATGATGATGGCTGTCAAGGTGGGTCGGCTTTATGCCACAGCGCAGGATCGCCTCTACTTGAGCACGCCATTCTAGATGCACTTCATGCGGGTTGGCTAGTCGCGTAGCTTGCCGAAAATCGCGCCAAAATTGCCCCTCACTGTTGACAAGACTAGGTACGGACTCGCGCGGCAAGATGGGGGCACCGGCCGAGAGCACCAAATGCACCCCTAAACCACAGCGCGGCAACCCCTCAAGTAGCGACAGATGCCTAGGCAGATCGACGCAATTGCCCATAATTGTCGTCGAAGTAACATTGTGACGCATGGCCTCGGCAATGCCCTGACTGACGCCTAGGGTGAAGCCAAAGTCATCGGCATTGATAATAAGCTGCTTTTTCATGACTGCTCGTAGGCTATGCTTCCTGCGATCATAGTCAATTTAACTTTAACTCCGCGAATGTCTAGCGGCTTCACAGCCTCTATATCTTCCCCCAAGAGAACTAGATCGGCCAGGTAATGTGGCCGAATTTGGCCTTTACACCACTCCATATGTTCTGCGTAGGCTGACCCAATGGAAAATAAAGCAATCGCCTCACGAATGCTGAGCTTTTGCTCCGGCAGCCAACCTTCTCTAGGGAAGCCATTGCTATCGCTTCTGGTCACTGCAGCGGCTATGCCCGCCAAAGGAGAAATCCCTTCCACCGGGCAATCTGAGCCACCGGCACACTGCACCCCAAACTCAAGCAGGCTCTTCCACGCATATGCATAAGGCAGTCTTTCCGGTCCGATGCGGTGTTCAGTCCAGTGCAAATCTGTGGTGACAAAAATAGGCTGAATTTCTGCTACGATATTTGCTTGCGCCATCCGGGCAACTAAGTCACGGCGCAGAATCTGACAATGAATGAGTCGGTGACGACGGGCAGTATCGCTCCCTTGCGCCCGTTCGATCGCAGTGATGGCCTGGTCGGCAGTGTAATCTCCAATAGCGTGGATCGCTACTTGAAACCCCGCTTGGTGTGCAGCGCGCACCAAGTCGTCGAACGCTTCCTGCGTGTAGTAATAGAGGCCAGTATTAGTAGGATCATCATGATAGGGTTCACGGAGCGCCGCGGTTCGCGCACCAAGTGACCCGTCTGCCATGATCTTAATCGTCTTAACGCCTAGCTTTTGCTCGTCGCGCGAGCTTGCCGCGCGCATGTCTTGCCCGTACGCCAATATCTCATCTTTATCGAGATTAAAGAGCACATTGACGCGCAGAGGCACATCTAGATCACGGTAGGCTTGGACAACTTCCTCCCAGTCCTTGCCTCCTCCATCATGGGTCTGAACAGTGGTGATGCCATTTGCGACTGCATGCTCCGCTGCTTTTACCAGGGCGTCCCGCAATACTTGTGGGCTACTTTTAGGTAAGGCGCTGAGGATAAAATTCATCGCTTTCTCCCTGAGCACGCCGGTCAGCTTTTCATCTGGGGTGCGGTCAAAGCTCCCCCCTTCTACATCTTGGATACTGTCATCGATATTGGCCATTTGCAAAGCACGGGAATTACAGACTAAGACATGGCCGCAGGCGCGAAATAAAATAACGGGGTGGTGCGGAGAAACTTGGTCAAGGTCATAGCGGCTAGGATAGGTAGCAGCGGGCCATTTGTTTTGATCCCATCCCCGCCCCAGGATAGCTTCTCCCAAAGGCGCACTACGAACCCGCGCCGCAACTTTCTCTTGCAGAGCAGGCATGTCCAGGACGTCGCGGCAATCGATATTATTCATACTTAGTCCAAGTCCCAGAAGATGCAGGTGGCTATCATTGAAGCCAGGGAGCAAGGAACCTCCCCCACCGTCAATAAGTTGACTATCATCGCCGGCAAAGCTCAGCGCTAAGCGATCATTGCCGACATAGATAATTTTTGCACCCTCCGTCACTACAGCCGTTGCCTCTGGCATACTTGGGTTCATGGTGAGAACCCGACAGTTATGAAATATAGTGCGCATGGCGTCTTTCTCCTTCAACTTATCATATGTCCAAGTGTCCAAATCTAAGCAATATGGCTAGGTATCGGCGGCTCTAAACGCAGTAGCTCTACGTCTTGCATTAAGCGATGCGTGGCCTTCTCTTCGCCATAGGCTACTATGCCCACAGCACCTTCACTACCGCCCACACCACCGCTGTGGACATGTACTGCTTCTAAATCATAGAGGATGGATATGGCATCAATCTCGGTGATGACTGTGCCGAAGCTTACAGGAAAAAGGCCGCAAGGCAGACCCGAGCAAGCATCAAGCTCGAGTTGACCCAGCAAATTGGCAGCGTCAACAACTGAAGGGATGAGTTTCTCCAGACCGATGGGGAGAATGAGATGGGCCCCCAGCGAAACCAAGTGCCCGATAGCAGTGCCGATCGTGCCGCCATTTTTGGCCGCCACTAAGACGCCGACATTGCCATCAGGGTCTAGAGCATTGCCGCCTTTTATAAAGACATCCCCTCTGGCAAATTCGCTCAGCACCTCGGGCCAAGGCCTTGCACATTCCTCACCTTTGTCGAGCACGAGGGGTGTTATGCGTTCGGCGACTGGCGTCAATGTCCACAAGGAATCAGTGACTATACCAGCTGTATAGCGCCATTTCTCCAGCGGCCTTCCCATCAGCTCTTCCACAATAAAGGCATTAGTAGTGCCACCCGCCACAATAATTTTGCCGTGCTTGTGCGCATACTTGACCTCAGGCAACGCGGCCACTCCCTTGGCAATTAGTCGTTTGCTAGCGGCAGGAGTAAGGACAAAGGCTACCTTACGCATTTTCTCAGACCTCTCTTTCATTTAGTAGTGCCAAAATAGACCTCGCAGCAACAGTTAGCAACTTTACCACCGGCGATCCTAACATTATTCTGTAGCAAAAAGAGCCGGCGGTCAACCAAATATTGCGAAATTCAATAATCACTTGGCGAGAGATGGAATGGGTGCTATAATACTAGAGCACTGACATACAACACAAATCGCCTCTTGACGAGAGCCGCGAAATCGTGTAACCTATGTTGTGTTGCATGTCGGGGTATAGCGCAGCTTGGCTAGCGCGCCTGCCTTGGGAGCAGGAGGCCGCAGGTTCGAATCCTGCTGCCCCGACCATTTTGGCCCCATAGTGAAGCGGTTAACACACAAGCCTTTCACGCTTGCGACGCGGGTTCGAATCCCGCTGGGGTCACCATTTGCCGGCGTAGCTCAACGGTAGAGCAGCTGACTTGTAATCAGCAGGTTGCGGGTTCAAATCCCATCGCCGGCTCCATTTCTTGTATCTTGCATCTTGCTTCTTGTATCTTGCATCTTGCTTCTTGTTACAGGGGCGTCGCCAAGCGGTAAGGCACGGGACTTTGACTCCCGCATGCGTTGGTTCAAATCCAGCCGCCCCTGCCATTCACATTACATTACCATGGGCCATTAGCTCAGCGGTAGAGCACCCGCCTTTTAAGCGGGGAGTCGATGGTTCGAGTCCATCATGGCCCACCACTAAACGCGAGGATGGCGGAACTGGCAGACGCGCTAGACTTAGGATCTAGTACCCGCAAGGTGTGGGGGTTCGACTCCCCCTTCTCGCACCAATAACTAAAGCAAGCAGCTTACCTTCGGGCAGGTTGCTTATTTTTTGCGAAGTTTATGGTCGGTGCTAAAAGCTCGCTAGGATGGTGGCCGCGGCATTAACGAAAAAGTGGGCTATAATCGGCGTGGCCAGCTTGCCTGTGTGCTCATAGGCTAGGGCCATGCCGATTCCGGCAAATACGGCCCAAAACCCAAGTAGATTAGCTCCGTGCATCACTCCAAAGAAAATACTCGACAACAAGATGCCCCACTTGATACCATAGCGCAACCTTAGCAAGGGATAGAGCAACCCGCGAAAAAAATATTCCTCGAAAATAGGAGCGAAAATAACCCCACGCAATGCACCAAGAAACCAAGAAAAGCTAAAAATCGCCTTCCCCATCACCGGGTTATTGTCCGGCAGATACGGCATCCGCCCCATGTAGTGCATGGTCAAGGCGACGAGCAAGACAGGTAGGATTGGCAACAGCCGGAAAGCCACGCCGTAGAGAAGTCCGACCTTCCAGTAGCGTCGGAAATCGACTAACCGTGCCCCAAGGTAGCTTGCTGAGGGCCAAAATTCATAGTGTCGAATGAAGGGAATAAGCATAAAAGCCGACACCGCATAGACGATAATGTGAGCGTCGGTGAGCGACAACAAGAAGGAACGACGCAGGATTTGCAACAGGAAAATGGTCATCACCAATTGTATGCCGATGTAAAGTCCCACTAAGCGCCAAAGATCTCGCCACTGCCAGTGCACGGGCTTTTCATCAAGCGGGCGGCCATCGAGGAAAGCTAGTAACCTAATCTTCACGAAAAACCCACTTAAAGAGGGCCTGCTCATAGCTGACTAGCTCTTCCGGCTGAAAGTAGAGGCTAATTTCGTAGGTGGCTGCCTCCACACTATCGGCGGCGTGCACGATGTTGCGACTCATAGTAAGACCAAAGTCACCACGAATGGTCCCTGCCATGGCCAAGGCCGGGTCAGTCTTGCCATTTATACTTCGCACAACTTCTACCGCACGGTGTCCTTGCACCGTAATTGCCACCACGGGTCCGCTGGTAATATGTGCCACTAATGCCGGATAGAAGGGCTTCCCTTGGTGCGCCGCATAATGTTTAGCAGCGAGCTCCGCACTAATGTTAAGCATCTTGATGCCCACAATTTGTAGTCCCTTTCGCTCGAAACGTGCAACCACCTCGCCTATCAAGCCGCGCTGCACCCCATCAGGTTTTACGAGACACAAAGTTCTTTCCAACTTGTCACCCTCCTCATCGCCTGAACATCTGTATTCTGCATGCGGAGTGGTAAATCCCCTGCCGGTCGGAGTAACTGCAAAAAATTTATTCAGCGCGCAAAGAATACGACATGTGGAAGATTAATCTCGACCGCCACACGACTGCCTATATCTAGAAGATGGGCCGACATGCGCTGCGAATGCAAAGAAGTCTGGTCTGGCAAAACAACGCGATACACGGCGTCACCACCAAGAAACCTTGCCTCAACGACGGTACCTGCGCCAAGTGGGTCTGGGGTCAGGGTAACATCATCGGGTCTTACCATCACGTCAACTTCCCCGCCCTTGATGTAGGACTTGCACTCAAGGGGAAAAGAGCCGATGTTAGAAACGATATGTCCACTACGTATGGTAGCCCTGAAAAAATCAGCCTTGCCAACGAAGTTGGCCACAAAACGAGTGGCCGGTTGGTGGTAAATCTCATAAGGAGTACCTACCTGCTCTAGGCGACCGCCATTCATTACGCCCACGCGGTCAGACAAAGAGAGCGCTTCCTCTTGGTCATGGGTAACCAAGATCACAGTGCTGCCACTTGCGCGCAGTATCTCCTTGGTCTCCAGGCGCAAGGCATCTCGCAATTCCGCATCCAAATTAGAAAAAGGCTCATCAAGCAATATTACGCTCGGACAAGGCGCTAGGGTGCGAGCTAAAGCCACCCTCTGTTTCTGCCCGCCAGATAATTCGTGTGGATATTGCCCGGCGCTATGTTGTAGGCCCACCAAGGAAAGCATCTCCCCTACGCGCATCTTGATGGCTTCTTTGCTCAGGCCGTACAGGCCAAAAGCGACATTGGCAAAGACGGTGAGGTGGGGGAAAAGAGCATAGTCCTGAAAGACTATCCCCACTCCCCTCTTTTCCGGCGGTATGGACATGTGAGGGGTGGCCACAGTCTCACCATTAATGGAAATTTCGCCTGCGTCGAGCTCTTCGAGACCGGCAAGAAGACGCAAGGAGGTCGTCTTGCCGCAGCCAGAAGGACCCAAAAGAGAAAAAAACTCTCCTCTGGCGATGCTTAAGTCTACATCTTTGACGGCCTCGAGCTCGCCAAATTTCTTGTATAGATGCGACAGCCTTACATACCCAGGGAGCAAGTCGCGTGTCGGCAAAGGACAATGCAGTAGCATGTTAATGATCCTTCCTCATCAGCGTCTGTGACGGTGTATTTTCTGGGCGTGACGAGCCTGCATCAAGCAAGAGCTTTATGGGGATCAAGCCGACGAGAACGATGATCAGGGCTGGCAGAGCCGTGCTGGTCCAGAGAGACTCTGCGGCCATCTGCCAAACCCATACCGCCAAGGTGTCATAGCCCATCGGTCGCAGCATTACGGTTATTGGTAGTTCCTTCATGACATCAACAAAAACCAAGACCGCCCCCGCTATAACGCCCGGCATAATGAGCGGCAATTGCACTGCGAACATCACGCGTTTGGCATCTGCTCCCAAGGCGCGCGCGGCTAGCACAGTATTTGGCGTTACTTTTTCTAAGCTGGCATCGACACTGCTGTAGGCGATGGCCATGAACCGAACGACATAGGCGTACATTAAACCCACCAAGGAGCCGGTGAGAAGAAGACCGGGGGTAAACCCCCACCATGCACTAGTCAGGGCATTTATAGACCTATCTAGGAAGGATAGGGGCAACAGTATGCCGACCGCAATCACTGCCCCCGGAATGGCATACCCGATAGTTACCAAGCGGGCGATGTTTTGCAGGGGCTTTTTTGCTCGGAAGCGCGACAGACTAGCCACCACTAAGGCTATTAAGACCACCAGCACGGCCGCAACAGTAGCTAGGAGCAAGCTATTCATGGCCAGTCGCATATACACAGCCAAGGTGGCCGAGGTAATGTTGGCAATCTCGCGCCCTGCCCAAAGTAGGAGTTGCCCCACCGGCAAACCAAAAGCCGCGAATAAGACAAAGACACAAAAAGCTGTTGCTAGTAGGCCGCGGCCACCCACGAGTCGTGTCACTGGAATCCCAGCAAGTTTGCCACGAGTCTGGTAATATTTCGTCCTGCCCCTATTTTTTTGTTCAAAAAGAAGTATAAAGAGCGAAAAAATGGCCAGTAGCCCCGCTAACTCTGAAGCGGCTCCAAGGTCCATCAGTCCGTGCCATACCCGCAAAATGCCATCGGCTACAGTGGGAAAATTAAAGTAGCGCACGGTGGCAAAATCAGCCAGAGCTTCCATGGCGGCCAAGGCTACCCCGGCCGCGATGGATGGACGCGCCAAGGGCAAAGCCAAAGCAAAAAAAGCCCTCGTGCCGCTACTCCCCAGCGATTTAGCAGCTTCAAAATGTGAGCCCGCTTGTTCTTCAAAACCGGCCTTGGCCAGCAGGTAGACATAGGGGTAGAGCGTTAAAGTCATGACCAAGATAGCCCCTGCACCACTGCGGATGGGGGGGAAGTAGGCCCCTGCACCCCATACAGAGCGCACAAAGGTATGAAAAGGACCGGCAAAGTCAAATAGGGCCATGTAAATAAAGCCCATAACGTAAGCGGGTATGGCCATGGGCAACACCAGGAGCCAACGGAACTTATCTCGCCCCGGAAAGTCAAAAGCCGTAATCAGCCAAGCCAGAGCAGTGCCCAGCACTAGAGTCCCCGTAGACACGCCCACCAAGAGGAGGGCGGTATTACCCAGCAAGAGTGGCAAGATGGTCTGCCCAAGGTGAGTCCAGACCGCTATTGAGGGATGCAAGAGCGATGAAGCCACTACCACGACTGGCAGGACTACTAGGGCGATAGTAACGTACAAAACCAGAGGCAAAAGGCGACTAGGCCTCTTGCCTTGGTTAAGGGACGGGGTATTCTCTCGTATCTTCATACGTCAGATCCTATCTTATCTGTATCCTGCCCTATTTAAAATCTCTACGGCGTCTCTCTGCAAGCGGCCAAACTCACCAATATTGAGCTGGTCTGTCTTAAACTCACCAAAAGCAGCAATGATGGGATGCGGAGCAACCTCGGGGTTGGCGGGGAACTCATGATTAGAATCAGCAAACAATTTTTGTCCTTCGGGGGCACTTAACCATTCCAGCAACTTGAGGGCATTGTCACGATTGCGGGCATGGGTGGTAATGCCTGCGCCGCTGATATTAGCATGTGCCCCGCGGTCGTTCTGATTCGCCCAGAAGATTCTAATGGGGAAGTTTGGGTTACCATCGAGCAGGCGGCCTAAGTAGTAGTGGTTAGTTAGAGCAACATCGCCCTGCCCTGCCGCTAAGGCTTCGAGAATGCGCGTGTCGCTATCGATGAGCGTAGGCTCATTGGCTACCCAGCCGCGCACAATTTCCTCAGCCCGAGCGGGGCCATGAGCGGCAATCAAGCTCGAAACAAGTGACTGCGTATAGGAATGAGTGGCGTTCCTCATGATAAGGCGGCCTTTCCACTTAGGGTCAGTGAGGGCCTCGTAAGTCGAAAGTTCGGCGGGAGTGACGCGGTCGGGGTGATACATAATAGTGCGCACGCGCTTGGTAAGACCAAACCAGCGATTGCCGGCGTCGCGCAGATGGGCCGGAATATTATCTTGCAGGCTCTGGCTATTAATTTCTGCCAGAAGACCATCTTGAGCCGCTAGCCACAAGTTGCCTGCGTCAACTGCGATATACATATCAGCAAGAGTGTGCTTGCCTTCAGCTTGGAGGCGTGTGCGCAATACAGCGTCCGATCCAGTGGTGAATCTGATTTCGATACCAGTCTGCCTGGTAAACTCATGGAAAACCGACTCAACCCCATAATGTCGGGACGTATAGATATTGATGACCTGTGGATCTGTAGCGACGTTTGTGCGATTCATAATTGATCCCGCGGCAAAAGCAGCGATCACCAGCAACACAGCCAACCCAGCGTAAAGTAGCTTCTTGTTCATAAGCACCCTCCTAATTTGTCATTACCGTTAGCGATAATGATTGTCATTAACAATATAGCATCACCGCTAATGACTGTCAAGGGTACTTGGCGTGTTATCGCGGATTAATCAGCGTTCAATTCTGCAACTTGGGCGCTGTCTAGCCTCTTGACTAGCTCTATGACCAGTTTGACGGCATTGTCATAGTCATCGCGATGGATAATGCCATAATGACTGTGAATGTAGCGCGTTGGTACGGCGATAACCAAGCTCGGCACTCCACGCCCCGTAACATGAATACGCCCCGCGTCCGTTCCCCCGCCCGGCATAACATCAAATTGCAAGGGGATGCCGATTTCAGCAGCCACACCAATAACAAAGTCGCGTAGCTTAACATGCGGAACCATCGAAGCGTCATACATGAGCAAGGCGGGCCCTTTGCCAAGCTTCTCTGTCATTTTTTCGGCACCTGGCGTATCACCGGCAATCCCTACTTCGAGAGCGAAACCGATGTCGGGATTCACGACAAAGGCGCTAGTCGTCGCGCCACGCAAACCCACTTCTTCCTGCACTGTACCCACGCCAAAGACGGTGTTAGCATGCTCTACGCCCTGCAGGGCCTTAATGACTTCGATAAACAGAGCGCAACCGAGGCGATCATCCCATGCTTTTGCCATGAGAAACTTTTCGTTCTTCATGACGGTAAAGGTCGCGTCCGGCACAATGGGGTCACCAGGGCGAATACCGAAGACCTCCTTGGCCTCGGTCTCATCGGCGGCACAGACGTCAATAAACATATCGTCAAGGCTTACGACCTTGTTGCGCTCTTCTAGGCTAAGGATATGGGGGGGCTTGGAGCCAAGGATGCCAGTTATGTCCCCTTTTTTGGTCTTAATAATCACCTTTTGGCCTAGCATTACTTGGCTCCACCAGCCGCCTAAAGTCTGAAATTTTACAAAGCCCTCTTTGGTGACCTTGCTCACCATGAACCCAATTTCATCCATGTGTCCGGCAATCATTATACGTGGGCCCTCGGCAGAGCCCACTTTTTTGCAGATGATACTGCCGATGCGATCGGTAGTAATTTCAGCATGACCATCCATGTAGGAGCGTATTACTTTGCGCACCTCGTGTTCAAAACCCGGAACTCCAGGTACGTCGGTGATCTCTTTGAGCAGCTTAAGCGTTTGGTCCATAATTTCTTCCTCCTGTCAATTCTTCTCGCAGATCTCTTTGATCGCTGCTAGCATGCCCTCGCTGTTCTCACGAATCTTTTTCTTTAGCAAAGGATTAAGCAGTGTCGCGACCATGGGTATGCCAAACTCGAAGTCTACCGTTAGCACGATCTTTACGCCGTCCGCAACTTCATGGAGAAGCCACTGCCCTTCAAACTTCTTTAGATCGCCACTGATTTGGTGGTAGGCGATCCTATATTCAGCCGGAAAGAATTCGTCTCGCTCGCGCCACTTAATTAAGCGACCATCGACATTGCTTACCCAGTGACTTATAGTGCTGTTCTCTCCGCGCTCTTCGATTGTTACGCTGCGCAGGTTGGGCATAAACTTAGGGTAACCCTCCATGTCAGAAACTATCTCCCAAATGCGCGAGATATCACCCGTGACAGTAGTCGAAACTTCAACAAATGGCATATCTCTACCTCCTAAATATCGTCTTTCATCTCGGCGGCGGCCGCAAATATTTTCTCCCAGACAGCAATCGCCATATCGGTTTCTTCCAGCGTAATTACGAGAGGCGGTTCAACGCGAATGACCTTGGGATTATTGAGGGTGTAGGCTGCTAAGATTTTGTTGTTCACTAATTCTGAAATGGCAAAGCCAGCATAGCCCGCATCAGTGAACTCAATGCCGATGATTAGCCCTCTGCCGCGCACATCGGCAATAATGTCAGAGTACTTCTCTTTGGCAGCGTCAAACGCCGCCATAAATCTATTGCCCATTTCATGCGCTCGCTCAGGGAGACTTTCTTCTAGCGTTACCCTGATGGATGCGATGGCAGCGGCACAGGCCAAAGGGTTACCCCCAAAGGTTGTTGTATGGAGGAATGGCGATTCAATCATGCCGTCCCAGAGGTGCGGCCTAGCCACAATCGCGCCAATAGGCATAATGCCACCTCCCAGAGCCTTTGCCAAGCAGATAATGTCCGGCACTACGCCCTCGTGCTCGACGCCGAAGAGCTTGCCAGTGCGCCCCATGCCGGTCTGAACTTCATCGACAATAAGGAGGATATTGGCTGCATCGCAGATCTCTCTTAGTTCCCTGAGATACCCGTGCGGCGGGACAATTACCCCGCCCTCTCCCTGAATAGGCTCGACAATAACTGCAGCTGTATTGTCGTCAATAGCTTCCCGCACTGCATTGGCGTCACCATATGCCACATGCTTGAAACCAGGAAGTAAGGGCAAAAACGGCTGGCGGAAAACATCCCGCCCAGTTGCGCTCAGTGCACCAAGGGTCTTGCCATGGAAGGCCCCCTTGGTTGAAATAATGCCTTGTTTTTTCGTGGCCAACTTGGCGAGCTTGAGCGCTGCTTCCACTGCTTCGGCACCACTGTTGCCAAAAAAAGAATATTGGAGATCGCCCGGAGTCACTTGGGCTAACAACTCAGCTAAATCGGCCATCGGTTTATTTAACAGTATTTTTGTCGACATACTCATGCGGTCTAGTTGCTCTTTTACAGCTTGAACAATTTTCGGATGAGAATGACCAGCGCCAAACATACCGTATCCGCCGAGTAGGTCGAGATAGTGGTCGCCCTTGACATCAGTTACGGTAGAACCCTTAGCTTCCCATTCCACAGTCGCTAGCCCCATGTAGCGGAAGAGGCGCGATAAACCAGGATTCAAGTACTTCTCATACTTTTCAATAACTTCTTCCGCCACCAACTCGGCATCCCTATGTTCCACGGAAAATCCCTCCTTGCATCGTTTGCTCCACCCTAATTGTATACGACTACGTGCACAAATCAAGTATGGCCGGAAGAACATAACAAAACCGCTGAAAAACTTCAGCGGTTCGTGGGACAAAAAATGGTCGGGCTGACAGGACTTGAACCTGCGACCTCTTGCACCCCAAGCAAGCGCGCTAGCCAAACTGCGCTACAGCCCGTCGCTTGCTTATTATAGCGCACGCGAGCCTAGGTTGGCAAGCGCACTATTGAATTATCAGAGCTGACGCATGAGATTTTTCGGGAGCCCCTTCGATCCGCACAATGAAGGTTAAAGGAGCTTGTTAGGAGGTAATTGGCGCAGATTCGACCATGTTGGGTGCCAAACATCCTTGTGGTTGAAA
>Ga0209413_1000011_pt1 | contig 38070 bp, 31 predicted proteins | sample JTO22cmmetaG_FD_184157 | JGI IMG/M metagenome (GOLD analysis project Ga0209413, IMG submission 184157) | Freshwater bacterial and archeal communities from Indian Creek, Illinois, USA - JTO22cm metaG (SPAdes) (version 3) | ecosystem: Environmental > Aquatic > Freshwater > Unclassified ...
TTCTGTAAAGCGCATTTACTTCATAGAGTACATCTTGTGTGCGCCCCACAGCAAAGGCAGGGATAATCACTTGCTCATTGTCCCTGATGGCTTCCAGAATGATGCCTTTGAGTTGTTCGCGTCGCTCGCGCGGCGACTCATGCCGACGATTGCCGTAAGTAGATTCCACCACGACATAATCTGCTTCTGCGATATAAGTAGGGTCAGAAACTATAGGCCTACCCCTTTGACCGAGATCGCCTGAGAATACTATCTTTTGCTCTACATCGTCCTGCTTGATAAAAATCTCTATCATCGCTGAACCAAGAATATGCCCGGCGTCGTGAAAACGCACGACGACGCCTTCCTTGATCTCAGTGTCCTCTCCATATTTCACACCGCGAAACTGCTTTAGGCATCGCTCTACGTCGTCCTGGGTGTACAGGGGCTCTACTTCCTCGTTCCCTGCCCTCTTGCCCTTACGATTCTGCCATTCGGCCTCCATCAGCTGCACATGTGCTGAATCCTTGAGCATGAGGTTGCACAGACTAACAGTCGCACGGGTGGCAAATATATCGCCCGTAAAACCTTCCCGCACTAATTTGGGCACCAAACCACTGTGGTCGATATGAGCATGTGTTAAGAGCACGGCGTCAATCGTGTGTGGCAGGAAGCTAAAGGGCTGTTCATTGCGTTCTGCTTGTTCCTTGCCTCCCTGAAAGAGACCACAGTCGACGAGAATCTTAAAATCCTTTGTCTCCAACAAGTAACAAGATCCGGTCACTGTATCGCAAGCCCCAAAAAATGAGATATTTATCATTGTGCACCTTCCTCTCACAGGCCGTGAAGATCTAAATTCAGATATGCGGCCAAGCCCTGCGCTGTTTGCTGAACCGCATCCTTAACTTCGATGCGCGCATCGTCTAACCACAGATTGACAACTTGCAGTTGTGCTTTTTCACGCTGTGCCTTAAGCTCAATGCGCCCTACGAAGTTCTCGCCATACAGGACAGGCAACACATAGTACCCATAACTGCGCTTCGCCGGCGGCGTATAAACTTCCCAACGATAATGAAAGGCATATAAATCAGCCAGTCGATCCCTGTCCCACAAAAAATTATCTAAGGGAGCGACAAAGACGGCCTGCTCCGCCGCAGGCAAGGGGAGATGCGCAGTTAGCAAGGGAAGATCATCGCGATGACAAAAATACATTTTCTTTACGCCTTCAATACTAACTTCAGACACATTGCCCCGGGCGATAAGGCCCTTCAATGTAGCCTTGGCTTGGCTTTTCGGGGTCGTCCAGCCGAAACGAAAGAGGTTGACTTGACTAAGCCCATAGGAGCGAATGAATTTCTCCACCATAAACTCGCGCCACTCACTTTCGTGGACGCGCGTTTGCAATAAATCCTCCGGTACTATTCGTTCGGGTAAATCATAGCGCCTTTGACCATTCTGCCGCGCGGCGATCATCACCTGTCCGGTGTAATGCAAAGTATCTAAGGCCACTTTTTCGGCCTTGCTGCTAGCTTCACCACCATCCCACCAGCCCGCCGTGCGGTGACTAGAACGCATTTCGCGCGATAAATACGAGCCGTCGGCCTTTATTTTATCTAGGACAGACATGCTTACTGCGGCTAACTCAGGTGACCACTGGCAATTAGCCTGTTCAATGTGCATGCGGTAGGCAAAGTACGGATATTCTGCCATGGGCAAGACGCATAGGGCATTGCAATAATACTCAAAGCAAACTCGCTCTTCGTACAGCAGGCGATCTAGCATCGCCGGGCTGTACCCCGCAACACGCGAATAAAGCACATGATCATGATTGCGCGAGAAAGGGTTAATGGGGTCGATTTGCACCGCTCCGAGTTCCGAAACGGCTTCCCTCACCCCCGCATGGCCGGCGAAAGCTATGGTGTAGGCAGAAAACATTTGTTTTCGAATGAGAAAACGCTTGGCTTGGGCTAGAGACACGCTGACACGACTCAATAAAATCCCCCCATGACGCTTCTTGCCTCTACAGTCTTCGTCAAGTGCCGGCCAAATCCTGCACTACACCCATAAGGATAAAACAGCAGAGCCGCCTCAACAAACTGAGGGCTCTGCTGTTGCTTAACAATCAACTAAAATCCGAAGAGGGCCGCGGCGCCCCGCATGAGAAGTCCCGCTACTAGCCCGAGGAAGGGGTCGGTGAGTGCTGTCACCGTCAAGGTTATGCCGCTGACTAAAACCTCAGAGCCGGTAGCTGCACCAAAGGCCAGGGCAGCGTTAGAGGGGACGGTGACGATGGCACCGATGACAAAGAGGAAGCCCGCAATTGACTGCATGGGTACATAGCGAGCTATTTTCGGCAACAGACCGGAGAGCAAGACGATAGTCATGAACACCATGAGCAAAATACCGGCCGCCATCGGGTTAGGGGCAGCGCCCGTGGCCGAGATGATAGCCTCGGCAGGCGCGCCGCCGAAGAGGGCAGCCGCCACGTTTGCGATGCCGGAGTAGACGGTCAGGTGGTCGATATTTGGCGTCACGCGGGCCATGCCGGCCGTGATGTTGCCAAAGGCAATGTTAGAGCCAATGGTCAAGCAGGCGAGGGCGAGCGTGCCGCGGATGACTGCAACGTTAATCATAGGCTTATGCAGAGAGATTTGGAACTTCTGGGATTCGACCTCGATGGGTTTTCGGTATTTTAGGTAATGCGCAGCCGCGGAGATGACTACACTGTACCCGATGACATAGACCAAGTTCCGCGTGCCGGCCCAGACGGCCAGGGCCACGACTAATGACACGCCACCCGTGAATACATTGGACTTGAGCATGTTGATGCCCACGCGGGCTAAGATAATGCCTACCCCGGCCATCATAGCCCGGATGATGGTAACGCCCGCGAAGTCCATGACGTCGTGGAGTACCCCAAAGGCGCCTAGGATCGCCATGACAATGCCGGAGAACAAGGCGATGCTCAACCGCTCTTTTAGGTTTGAGCCCATTTGACCGATTAGGGCAATGGTACCCGCCTGTATAGAGATGGGCAGGATGGACGAAAACAGAAGCATGCCGCCCGCACCTACCATGAAGCCAAAGGCGGTGGGGGCCGCCAAAAAGCCGTAGCTCATGGCAAAGATCATCATGGGGATGCCGTTGAACACTACCGCTATGGCAGCGAATAGATCTTGGATCGTCATTTGCACACTCCCTTTCGATTTTCCTCTGGCCTGTGGGGTATAGCACCAAAAAATCCACACCCCTCTTTCATGGAAAATTTAAGCCTCGAGCTACGCGGATGGGTAGCAACAAAAATACTACGGGCGGCCTCCCATGATGAGGGCCATCAGGGCTTTTTGCACATGGAGACGATTCTCGGCTTCGTCGTATACCACCGATTGTGGGCCATCAATCACCTCGTCTGTGACTTCGCGGCCGCGATCCGCCGGCAGGGGATGCATGTAGATGCCATGTGGCTTCGTCAAGGACATCATTTTGCTATCACAACACCAGCTCGGGTACTTGGCAATCAGGTCTAGGCCTTCTTGTTTATTTTGGGTATGTAGCAACGGACCCCAACTCTTAGGAATGACTACGTCAGCGTCGACAAAGGCACTTTCCATGTCATGCACGATTTCAAACTTGGCTCCGGCGGCAGCAGCATTGGCCTTGGCCTGTGCCTCGATTTCTGGCATCAGCTTGAACTCTGGCGGATAGGCCAAGGTAACATCAATGCCAAAGCGCGGCATCATGAGGATTAAACTCTGTGGGACCGACAAGGGGCGAACATAGTTGGGTGCCGAAGTCCAAGAAACACCAAGTTTTAGCCCGCGCGTATTCTTGCCAAAGCGTTCGCGTATGGTCATAAGATCGGCGATGATCTGGCAGGGGTGGTAGATGTCACACTGCATATTGATGACTGGCACTTTGGCGTGGTGGGCGATGTCACGGATATACTTGCTACCCTCGCCATAGGCACAGTGGCGTACAGCAATAGCATGTCCAAAGCGGCTTAGGACATTGGCTGTGTCTTTGGCGTTTTCTCCATGCGATATCTGCAGCTTATCTGGCGTCAAGTCATGCGCATGTCCACCTAGCTGGGTCATGCCGGCTTCAAATGAATTGCGCGTGCGCGTAGAATTATCAAAGAAGATCATAAAAAGTGTTTTATCGGCCAGTAGCCGATGGGGGATACCGAGGGCAAAGTCTTTTTTGAGGTCTGTAGCCACGTCAAAGAGAAAATTTAGTTCCTCGATAGTCCACTCCTGGGTAGTGATGAAGTCTTTACCTCTTAACATACTGTGCATTGTACATTCACCCTTTCTATTATACTAAATTGAGGCTGATAATTGTTTTGCCAATACGCTCGGGAAGAGGGCATAGAACATGGTGGCTTGAAGCAGATGCTCTATCTTCACTTGGTCATCCACGGTATGCGCCCATTTCTCTTCACTGGGCCCAAAACCGATGGTAGGAATGCCCAGCTTGCCCATGAGCGAACTGCCATCAGTACCAAAAGTCCACTTGTCGACGCGAGGCTTGTCCCCAGTAATTAATTCTGCGGCCTTAGCGCCACTTGTCACGAGCACATGATCTTCCTCAAGCATCCAGGTCGGGAAATACTTATCTACTCGTTTCTGGTACCCGGTCCAACTTGGGTCATCGTAGTACAACATTTCGATGTGCGCTTCGTCCCCTCCTGGCAGAGAGCGTATTTCCGCAAAACACGTTTCTCTAGTTTCGCCTACGGTGGTACGGCGATCAATGTAGATGGTACATTCATCGGGCACGGTATTCAGCGAACCTGTTTTACATTCCATCATCGTGACGGCAATGCTACCCTGCCCAAGAAAACTATGGCTGGCGAGCTTGCCCTGCAAATCCTCAATACCCTTGATGATGGGTAACATTTTATAAATGGCGTTTTCTCCTCGCTCTGGGGCAGAGGCATGGCAAGAGACCCCTTTCGTGACTACTTTGAACTCGATGCGCCCACGGTGGCCGCGATAAATGGCCAAATCCGTGCATTCGCCAAGCACCACGAAGTCGGGAACGACGCCCTCATGCTCAATCATCTCTTTGACCGCCCACCCATCGCATGATTCCTCTTCTACTACCCCCACCACGTAGAGCGTGCAACAATCCGTCAAGCCGAGGTCTTGCATGATGCGAGCGGCATAAACAAAGGTCGCCATGGCAGCCTTGTTGTCTGAAGCGCCACGCCCATAGACCACCCCATCGGCCACTTTGCCAATGTAAGGATCATGTTCCCAGGCGAGAGGGTCCGCGATGCCCACAGTATCGATATGCGAGTCATATAATATTTTTATGGGGCCCTGCCCAACGCGACCGATAACATTACCAACACGGTCTAGGCGCACTTCGTCAAAACCTTGTCGCCGCATCTCTTCGGCAATCCTCAAAACTACGGCCTGCTCTTGACAACTAACGCTCGGAATAGCTACTATGTCGCGCAGGAACTTAACTATGTCCTCCTCATAGGCCAGAGCACTAGATCTTATTTTCTCTATCACTGCTTTATCCAAGGCCATCCTCCTCATCCCTTTATGAGAAATCTGATTGAACTATCCCCCCCCTCGCCTATTAAACGAAAATTCCCTTCTTAGCCTTGACGAAAGCGCCATGAGTGGGTGTGCCGCAAAAAATCCCGCGGTCGTAAATCACCTGCCCCCGCACTATAGTCATTCTCGGGTAGCCCCTTACTCGCCATCCCTCAAAAGGGGTGTAGTTTGCGGCAGAGTGCAGACTGCCTGCCGCGATAGCCACTTCATGGTTAGGATCAAAGATGACCATGTCCGCATCACTGCCAATCTCTAAGGCACCTTTTTGCGGGTATAAGCCGAAGATACGAGCGGGATTTGTGGCGAGAATGCGCACCAAGTCGCGCAGTTGCAGTCGACCTTTGCCTACACCCTCGGAGTACAAGAGAGGCAGTAGGGTTTCGACACCCGGCACTCCGGGGAATACGTCGCACCAAGACTGCGCTAACTTCTTTTGCGCTGGAGTGTAGGAGCAGTGGTCTGTCGTGACCACTTGCAGCGCGCCGTTTTTAAGACCCGCCCATAATAGCTCATTATCTACTTGCCGCCGCAGGGGAGGATTCATAATAAACGCGCCCGCGTTTTCTCCTTGGTACTCGTCTTCTGTCAAGAGCAGGTAGTGGGGGCAGGTCTCGCCCATTACCTCTAGTCCAGCATGGCGAGCCTCGGCGATTAACTTGCAACCCTCTCCGCTCGATACATGGACTATGTAAAGTGGACAACGCACTTCTTTCGCCATCTGAATCAACCACTCGATGGCGCGATCTTCGGCCTCTATCGGTCGACTCAGACCATGGTAGGATTTATCAAGCTGACCCTTGGCGCGTAGCCTTCCCTGCGCCTCGGCCAGCAAATCGTCATCCTCGGCATGCATGGTTACTAAGACGCCGACATCCCGCGCACATTCCATGAGCCGGCGCAAATCCGCCCTCTCAATTTTTAGGCTGGGGTGAGAGGTAAAAATTTCACCCAAGCTTGTAATGCCGTAGTCTACTAAAGAAGATAGCTGGGGGGCATCGTCAGCACTAAAGCTCGCCACCACAACGTGCAACGCGAAATCGATGGCCATACTACCTTCTGCTTCTTGGCGCCGCTTAATTGCTGCCGCTAGCAATGACTCACCTGGCAGCGGCTCCGCATAATCAATCACGGTCGTAACCCCACCACAAGCTGCGCTGACACTGCCCTGCAAGAAATCATCTGCCGTCCGCTGCCCTCTGGCATTGACTAGGCCAAAATGCGTGTGCACGTCAATAATGCCTGGCAACACCAGCATGCCCGCGGCATCGACTACTTCTACGTCTTTTGTCGACACAATGTCAGGACCTAAGCCCACAATTTTGCCGTTTTGCACCAAGATGTCGGCCTTCCGCTCTCCAGTTTCACTGACCAGGAGCCCGCCCTTCACGAGCATGCCCACTCCCCTACCTCCCCGCAAGACTTTTACTAAATAATGTGGCGCACAAAACTTCTACTTGCTGCCAGGCAAAAGCGATAGCAATTCCTTAATGTCTGGAGGCACAGAGAGGGGTTGGCCTGCGGCCACAATTCCGTTCTTTACATCCTTGAGGCCATTGCCCGTGACACAGAGAACGACACTTTCTTTTGGCCCCACCATGCCTTGTTCGATTAGCTTTCGCAGTCCTGCCAAGACTGCGGCTCCTGCCGGCTCGGCAAAAACACCAGTCATCTGGCCCAAATGCCGCATGGCCTGCAAAATTTCATCATCTGTGACGGTGACCATGGTGCCCCCAGAATTGCGTACGGCACGGAGTGCCTTTTCTGGGTTAAGGGGTGCACCCACGGCAATGCTATCTGCCAAAGTGTCCTCCGGCATGGGGACAAGAGGTTCATTGCTATGGAAAGCCCGGCTTATGGGGCATGAACCCGCGGCCTGAACTCCTAACATTTTGGGCAAGCGGTCGATCAGACCGACCTGGTAGGCGTCCCAAAAGCCTTTCCACGCGCCGCCTATCGTACAGCCGTCGCCCACAGAAACCACCACCCAATCGGGAACACTCCAGTCCAGCTGTTCGCAGATCTCTAGGGCCACGGTTTTCTTGCCTTCGAGCAAGTATGGGTTGATGGCCGCATTATGGTTGTACCAGCCGCATAAATCTATGGCCTGCGCCGAAAGTTGTAGGGCGGACTCGTAACTGCCTTGCACGCTAACCACCGTGGCACCGAAAATTAAGAGTTGAGCCAGCTTACCAAGCGGTGCCCGCTGAGGTACAAAAATGTAAGCCTTCAAGCCCAGCGCGGCGGCGTTTCCCGCCAAGGCCGAGGCGGCATTCCCTGTCGAAGCACAGGCCACGCTCTGTGCTTTTGCTTCCAGAGCTTTCGCCAAACCGACAGCCGCTGCCCTATCTTTGAGAGAACCAGTGGGATTTTGCCCATCATCCTTCACGTACAGTGTTTCCAGGCCAATTGACGCCGCCAAGGCCGAGGCATGATAGAGGGGGGTCCACCCCACGCGCAGGGGCGTTCGCGTCGTCGTGGGATCGACCGGCAATAGGGGCAGGTATCGCCACAAGTTGTTTTCTCGCGAGGAAGCCAAGTCCGCCCTGCCAAACTGCCGTGCCACATAGTCGTAATCGTACACCACCTCGAGCAGGCCCTGGCAATCCGCACACTTACACTGCGCAGGCAATGCTTCGTGCCGCTTGCCACAGTGGATACATTCTAAGAACTTGATATGCCGCACTTTTCTTTCACGCTCCTTTGCCCTACAACGAGTGTCTATTTCTGCGATGGCCAAGTCTGATGCGTTACCGTTCTTCCCGGTCAAAATGCAGCCCCAGTGCACCAGGCGCTCCTAGTCTTTTTACCCTGCCCTGATAGGTAACGAAAATGAGGACAATAATGGTGAAGATATAGGGCATCATTTGCAAAACGAAGGCCGATATGGGAAGACCAATGATCTGAATGCGAAACCCAAGTGCGGCAACTCCGCCGAACAAGTATGCTCCCGCCATGGCACGCAGAGGATTCCACACTGCGAAAATAACCAAGGCAATAGCTATCCAACCACGCCCAGCCGTCATGCCGTCCAACCATACGGGGGCTAAAGCCAAAGTCAAATAGGCCCCTCCCAAGCCGGCCAGCATACCGCCCACGACTACGCAGACATATCGCACTAAATTAACATTAATCCCCACAGCATCAGCCGCCGCTGGATCCTCGCCGACCGCCTGCACATTCATGCCGGGCCTTGTCCAATATAGGAACACCCACACGAGAGGAACAAGAAAGTATGTCACGTAGACTAGCGGATCATGCATGAAAAAGACTTGACCAAGCCAAGGTATTTGTGACAAGAGGGGCACTGAAATGTCCGCAAATGTTGCCGGCAGGGGCACGCCGATGAAGGGGCGACCGATTAGAGAGCTTAAACCAGTGCCGAAAAGCGTGAGGGCCAGCCCTGTGACTACTTGGTTAGCGCGCATAGTGATCGACAAGAAGGCGTGGACAAAGGCCAAAGCCCCACCAGCCAGCATGGCCGCCGCAGCACCCAGCCAGGGACTACCCGTGACGACAGTCGTCATAAAGCCAGTAACCGCGCCCACCAACATCATGCCCTCAACCCCGAGATTTAGCACGCCAGAGCGCTGTGCCAATAATTCCCCGAGAGCCGCATAGAGCAGTGGCGTTCCTGCCGTAATAGACGCAGTGAGCACCGCTAAGTAAAAGGTGTAATCCACGCTAACTCCCTTCCTTTCGCCGAAAAGTAAGGCGGTAGCGCGCAAAGACACTACTGCCGAGCAAAAAGAAGAGTATCGCACCCTGCAACATAGACACTACTGCTAGTGGTAGCCCCGCAATCTGCATGCTAAAACCACCGACCAACAAGCCGCTCAAAAGAAAAGAAGCGACGACTACCCAGCCGGGGTGCATGGCGGCGAGAGAAGCGACGATAATGGCCGTATAGCCGTAACCGGGCGAAAAACCGGTCTGCAGGCGACCGTGAATGGCAGAGATCTCTGTCACCCCCGCCAGACCCGCCAAGCCACCGCTGATCATCATCACCAAAAGAATATTGCGCTCTATATTCATCCCGGCATAACGGGCTGCGCGTACACTCTCTCCAATAACGCGCACTTCAAAACCCCAACGGGAATGATAAAGAATCGCATAGAGCAGCAGTGCTGCTGCCAAGGCAATGAGGATGCCTACATGAATGCGACCGATGAGCATGGGGAGACGAGCCGCACTACTGAAGGCTTTGGTGATAGGAAACCCCAAAGCACCAGGGTCGCGCCATGGCCCAAAGACGAGATGGTCAACCCAGTAGATGGCGACATAGTTGAGTAAAAGGGTGATGATCGTTTCGTTTGCTCCCAAATAGGCGCGCGGAATGGCGGCCAGGAGGGCCCAAGCAGCGCCGGCCAGCATGCCAGCGATCATCATGATGGGAAGAACCACATAGGCGGGGGCCCCTGGCAGACTCAAGGCCACGCCACTGGCAGCCAAGGCACCGACGTAGATCTGCCCTTCCGCTCCGATGTTCCAGAGCAGCATGCGAAAAGCCAGCGCCACGCCTAATCCGGCTAAAATCAGGGGGATGGCTTTGACCGCAGTATCCATCAACCCAGAACGCGACAAGAAGGCGTGGGCCAGCATACTGCGATAAACAGCGAGGGGGTTAAAACCTAGTGCCAAGATGACCACGCCGCCCACCAACAGGGCAAGAACAATAGATACAATAGGGATGGCGATGTTAATCTGCTCGGAAGGCTCGAGTCGTTTTTCCCACCGCATGACGTAGCCGCTTTGCTTCTTAGTTGATAGCAACATCAGACCGCTGCCACCCCTTTCGTTTAACCCCGGCCATCATCATGCCCACGTCGTCTAGTGAATCTCTTGTGGCAGGCAAAACGCCCACAATCTGTCCTTCGTAGATGACGGCCACGCGATCAGCCAGCTTAAAAATTTCATCCAAATCCTCTGATACTAAGAGAATGCTCGTTCCTTGATTACGCTGTTCGACCAGCAACTGATGAATGGACTCTGTGGCGGCAACGTCGAGCCCGCGCACAGGATAGATGGCCACGATTACATCTGGGGAGGCGGATATTTCGCGCGCCAGAAGGAGCCGCTGCAAGTTGCCACCCGACATCAATCTGACGGGACAATCGATAGTCGCCGTTTTGACGCCAAAGGCAGCTACTAGCTTTTGCGCTCTCGCTCTTATGGCTTTGTGATCTAACATCCAACCCGGGCAGATGGCAGGATCGCGATAAGATTTTAGCATGGTGTTTTCGATGACCGACATATTCGGTATTAGACCCATGCCTTTGCGGTCTTCGGGAATATGACTGACTTTGGCGTCAATGATTTGCCGGACCGAACAGCTCGTAACATTTTTCCCGTCGAGCCATATTTGGCCAGTCGTAACAGGGCGCAGACCTGTTACGACTTCGGCCAACTCACGTTGACCATTGCCGGCTACCCCCGCAAAGGCGAGAATTTCACCTCTATGGATGGAAAATGAGACATTACGTAGAGCTGGTAGACCTTTGTCGTTAAGAGCAGAGACGTTTGCCAGCTGCAAAAGTATATCCTCGCTCACCACCGGTGGCTTAGGAATATCCGTCATGAAGTCTCTGCCTACCATGAGTTCCGCTAGCTCCTGCACCGTCGTATCAGTTCTGTTGCGAATGGCTACTGAACGTCCCCCTCGCAGCACGGTAATGCGGTCGGCATAAGCCATAACTTCATGCAGTTTGTGGGTGATAAAGATAATAGTCTTGCCGCTATCGGCTAAGCGGCGCATATTTCTAAAGAGCTCTTTCACTTCCTGCGGCGTCAGCACAGCTGTCGGCTCATCAAGAATGAGAATTTGGGCACCACGATAAAGCATCTTCATAATCTCTACCCGTTGTTGCTCTCCCACCGACAGTTGCCATATTTTAGCATGCGGATCGATTAACATGCCGTATGAGGCCGACAAGTCGACAACTTTTTGTTGAATCAGGTGCGGACGCCACCAAAATCCTTCGCTGTGCATCCCCAGAGTGATATTTGCCATGACGGTGAGAGGCCCAACTAAACGGAAATGTTGATGCACCATGCCCACTCCGGCCCTGACCGCGTCGCGGGGCGTGCGCAAGCTGACAGATTTACCATCGATAAGTATTTCACCCTCATCTGGCCAATACAAACCGGTAAGAATATTCATGAGGGTGCTCTTGCCCGCGCCGTTTTCCCCGAGCAAAGCATGAATCTCGCCTCGCCAGGCCTGAAACTCTACCTGTGAGTTTGCCACCACGCCAGGAAACTTCTTGGTGATTCCTCGCATTATCAGTGCTGCGTCAGTCCACACCTAAACCCCCCCTACTCCTAAATGTGTTGCTGGGGGGCGTCACCACCCCCTAGCACCCACATTCCCTCTCATAGCCTGCGGCAGAGGTGCCGCTTATCTTCCAGGTAGCGACCCAATGACCCCTTCAATCAACCAGTCTACGGCCAACATCTCTGTCAATGGCATTCTTTGCCCTGCAGGCACCCTTATGGTCCCTGCCTGATCTCTGATTGGTCCGGTAAAGATGAAGAACGTGTCGTCAATGATCTCTTGGCGTTTAGCCATTACTCTGTCCCGTACAGCCTGCGGCACGAGGTCTTCATTAAATGGCCCTAAGTCAACAATGTCCGGCATGGCCCAACGGTGTTGTGTGCTAGTCCACGTGTTGTCTCGAACGGACTCGAGGACTTCGACATAGAATGGCGCCCAGTTCCATACGGGACCAGTCAGTGTTGCTCGGGGAGCCATAAATCTCATGTCCGAGTTGTTCCCCGTCCCAAAAGCGCCTCTCTCCTGGGCTGCCTGTTGCACCGCAGGAGAATCTTGATGCTGTCCGATCACATCCACTCCTGCGTCTAGCAAGCTTATTGCTGCTTCCCTTTCTTTGGCTGGGTCAAACCAAACATTTGTCCACACCACTTGCACGGTAGCAGCAGGATTAACCAAGCGCGCGCCTTGAGTGAAGGCGTTTAGTCCGAGAATTACTTCAGGAATCGGGTGTGCCGCGACATAACCTAAGCGGTTGTTTTTCGTCATTAGGCCAGCCACCATGCCTGACAAGAAGCGCGGGTCCTCGACGCGACCAAAGTAGGTCGACAAATTGGGCGCTGTTTTGAAGCCCGTGGCGTGCATGAACTTGACGTTAGGATTTTGCTGGGCGAGATTGACCATGAAGTCCATGTAGCCAAAGCTCGTGCCAAAGATTACAGTCGCGCCCTGTTGGATCATTTCGCGCACTACCCGCTCAAAATCCGCTCCCGGCGGGACACTCTCGACAAAGAGCGTGTCGACCCAGGGCAAATTCTCCTCAATATACAGTCGGGCTTGATTGTGAGCAAAAGTCCACCCGGCATCGCCAATGGACCCGACAAAAACAAAGCCTACAATTAGCGGTCGCTCTGGAGCAACAACCTCGGGTGCTTCTGTAGGCCAAAAATACAACGCTGTCACGAGAACTACGGCTACTAGCAGCGCGACCAGAAGTCTAGTGTTCATTCCTTTGAAAGTTGTCATGGCTAGACTATCTCCCTTCTTAATAAATTGGTATTCCTGATCTCCTGTTTAGGTAGCTAACTACAGGGCAAGTAGCGCGCTGATATGGCAAACGTTTTTCTTTAGACATCAACTCCTGCTCTCTTATATAATCGCTCGATAGCGCGATGGCTCTCTCTGACTACATCGGCTCGGTTTATGGTCATCAACGCGCCATTTTGCCAGACTATCTGCCCGTCCACCATGGTCAAGACCACGTCCGAACTCTTGAGTTGGTAGACCAACTCGGCATAGATGCTACTTTTTTCGCGGGGGGAATTATGGAGCCCGGTCAAAGATACCAGCGCGAGATCTGCTTTCTTGCCTACTTCGATACTTCCGATCAGGCTTGCCATGCCCATTGCTTGAGCGCCACCGATAGTCGCCATCTCAAAAACTCTGCTCGCCGGCATGGCGGTAGGTCCATGGAGAGGCTTTTGAATGAGAGAGGCCAGACGCATTTCGTGAAACATGTCAAGGTTGTTGTTGCAGGGTGCACCATCGGCGGCAAGGCCCACAGGGATACCTTGGGCGAGCAGATGAGGGATCGGGGCGATGCCGGAGCCTAGTTTAAGATTAGAAGATGGGCAGTGTGCGACTTTAGTGCCACTCGCTGCTAACATATTTATCTCGTTTTCATCTACGTGAATACAGTGTGCTAAGAGCAAACTAGGGCCCGTCAAACCAAGGTAGTCGAGATAAGCGACGTTACGCATACCCCGTTCTCTCTCCACCAAGGCCATCTCCCCGCGGTTTTCAGAGGCATGCGTGTGTACTTGCACGCCATATTCTTTTGCCAAGATGCTTACCTGTCGCAGTAGATGCTCCGAACATGAGACGACGAAACGCGGCGAAAAGGCATATTGAATGCGTCCGCCGTGGCTACCATGCCACTTTTTTAACAGGCGTACGCTCTCGCCGAGAGAGTCCTCCGCACTTTCGCGCAAGGTGGACGGCACACTTTGGCCCCAGTCCATCATCACTTTCCCCGTCATAGCGCGCATGCCGCATTCGGCGATAGCCGAAATGGCGGCGTCGGCATGATGCACGGTCTCCATATCCACGATGGACGTAGTGCCGCCTTGAAACAGTTCCCCACAGCCAAGGAGAGCCGAGAAATATATAGATTCCGCATCGTGCGCTCCTTCGAGCGGCCAGATACGCAGCTTCAGCCAGTCAAGCAGCTCCATATCGTCCGCACAGCCCCGAAATATTGTCTGACAAAGATGAATATGAGGCTGTATGAGACCAGGAATTAGGGCCTGATCTGTAGCATCAATCACGCAGTCGGCCACAACACGATGGCTATTGACCTCGACGATGCGATCTTTTTCGACATAGACATTGCCGGAAAAAACTTCTCTCTTGCTGTTCATGGTCACAACGAGAGCGTTCTTAAATAGGACGTTCATTAGTCATCACCTCTCTGTGCTGACTTAAGCAGTGCGGACAGCACTATGTAGTGCGGACAGCAGTTTCTCCGCTGTGACAGGTAGTGACGTCATTCTTACACCGACAGCGTCGTAAATAGCGTTCAAAATCGCTGGCGCAACGGGAATGAGGGCGGGTTCTCCAACGCCTTTCGCGCCGAATGGCCCACTGGGCTCATGCGTTTCGACAATGATCGCCTGCACATCGGGGACGTCCATGGCGGTGGGTATGAGGTACTTGGTGAATGAGGCGTTCTGCATCTGGCCTTGGACGAGAACTACCTCTTCCATGAGGGCAAAACCAAGGCCTTGCGCCAGGGCTCCCTCAATCTGCCCTTCTACACCCGCGCAGTTGATCGCCCTGCCGACGTCATGAGCGGCCACCATCTTTAACACCTCTACGCTACCAGTCTCTGTATTTACTTCCACCTCGGCAATATGCGTGGCAAAGGCGTAAGGCCAGTAGGGGGCGCCTTGGCCAGTTTCTGGGTCAAGAGAAGTCGTGTGGGCGATAAAAGTCGCCTCCCCCCTCTTCATGACACCGAGCTCCTCCGCCATCAGGACTAGTTCAGAAAGTTTAATCCTTTGCCTTGGATAATGTTTGACCTCGATATGCCCATCGCGCGCGGTCAATCCCTCTACAGTGTTTACTCCTAATTTTTGCTGCGCCAGATGGAGGAGGGGACGCAGTGCCTCCAGCGATGCTAAGCGCACTGCATTGCCGGTATTGTAAGTCTGGCGAGTTGCTGCCGTTGTGCCTGTGTCGGGGGTCGTGTCGGTGTCCGCGGCCATTACCATGATGTCTGCCACTTGCAAGCCCAGCACCTCGGCGGCAATGATGGCAAAGACTGTACTCGATCCTTGACCGCAGTCTACGGCTGCTGTGCATACTGTCGCCGTACCGCGAGGGGAAAGTTCAACATAGGCCTGTGACACATCGGGGAATCCATTACCGTAACCGGTGCCGTAAAAAACGGTTGCCATACCAATGCCCCGTTTCTTAGCCAAACTCATCCCCTCCTGTGTGCTCTGTGCTCGTCAATTTAGCGACATCCCAGCCCATTGCTCTGGCAGCTTGCTCCATCGTTTGGCGCAGGCCCACACTGCTCTCCAGGGACTGCCCGGTAACCGTCTGGTCGCCTATAGTGAAGGCATTGCGCCAGCGAACAGTAAAAGGAGAGATCCCCAAGGCATGGGCGACTTCGTCCATCTGGGCTTCGTAGGCTATTGCAGGTTGTGCAGCGCCAAATCCGCGCATGGCACCAGCAAAGGGGTTATTGGTATATACGGCATAGGCATCGATTTTAGCGTTTGGCACTACGTATGGGCCGGTGGCATGCACTGCCGCTTTGCGCAGCACATTGCTACCCCAAGAAGCATATGCGCCAGTATCGCCTATTATGCTGACTTCGAGTGCTGTCAGCAGACCTTGTTGATCGGCCCCTGTGCGATAATGCATGGTCATGGCATGACGCTTGCTATGGGCATGAAATGACTCAGCACGATTACATACCATCTTGACTGGTCGCCCCGTCCGCAGAGCTAAAATCGCTGCCGGGATCTGTAACGACATATCCTCGCGCCCGCCAAAAGCGCCTCCCACGGCTCCGCTCACGACCCGAATTTTGTTTTCAGGTAAGGCCAAGGCATGAGATAGCTCTCTTCTATCCCAATGGGGATACTGAGTGGCGATATTGACGACTAGGTGCCCCCGCTCGTCTATCTCTGCCAGAACTGCTTCTGGCTGCAAAAAAGCATGGTCCACCATGGGCGTACGGTAGGTGTTTTCCACGATCACCGCGGCGCTCGCAAAGCCCTCTGCAAGGTTGCCACGACGAATTTTATGGTGAGAAAGTATGTTCCCCTCTGGATGCACTAAAGGTGCTCCCGGCTTCATCGCTTCCATGGCGTCAAAAACTGCTGGCAATTCATACAGCTCGCAGCGAATTCTCCGCATGGCCTCTTCGGCAGCATCAATGGTATCGGCGGCGACCGCGGCCAATACATCGTTGACTGAACGCACCATTTCCGAGGCGAAAACAGGCTGGTGCGCTAATATCACACCATGACCATTGTGGCCAGGCACATCGCGAGCCGTAATAACCGCCCGCACACCAGGCACTCGCAGCGCCATCTCTACATCAATTCTTATAATCCTCGCGCATGCCATAGGGCTATACAAGAGTTTGCCGTAGAGCATGCCTCTGGCAGAGAGGTCGCCGGGGAATTTAGCTCGTCCGGTCACTTTTTCTACAGAGTCGACCTTGACGGGCGAACTACCAACTACCCTGCTATTCACTCCTACCCCCCCTACCGGCAACGCCATCGCAATTGACCGCACAGGGCACGATTTGACCCGTGCCCACGTCAACGAGACCACGACTGGTCAATTTTAATTCTGGCACGACTGGGAGAGCTAAAAAAGATAGTGTCATAAAGGGGTCGCTGCCCGGTCGCACGCCTAATTCACAAGCTATGACGCAAAGCTTAGACAACTCGGCTGCCACCTCTTCAAGACTTTTTAGAGACATTAATCCCGCGACGGGCAGAGCCAGTGAGGCTAAGACTTCGCCACTCTGTACGAGGGCGATACCGCCTCCTAGCTTTATGATGGCCGCAAGAGCTGTTTCCATGTCGGCATCATTAGTGCCTATCACGACGAGGTTGTGCGAGTCATGTGCCACGGAAGAGGCGATGGCTCCCTTTTTCAAGCCGAAACCATGCACAAGGCCCACACCCACTTGCCCAGTAGCAAAATGGCGCTCGACAACGGCAAGCTTGAGTACATCTCGAGCGACGTCAGCCACATAACAACCGTCACTAATGGGCACCGCCAACTCTAGCTTGAGTGTGGCAATCTGATTAGGCACAAGGCCGATTACACGCGCCAAAGGTCCCTCGGCATAAAGCTGCAATTGCTCTGGGCGCAGGGGAGCGGCATTGATAGATTGCTCGAGCGCAGGCTCACGGTATACCGAGGCCGTCGCAACTAGCTCACCCCCTGTAGCAACCATTATCCCGCGTTGAAAAACACAGAGCGGGCGGAAATCGCTGAGATTCTCAAGCACCAAAAAATCGGCATCATAGCCCGGTGCCAATGCGCCTTTGGCGTGCAGCCCAAAGTATTGCGCCGTATTTATAGTCGCCATCTGAATCGCCACAATTGCCTCCACGCCTGCCGCAACTGCCCGCCGCACCAAGTAGTTTATATGCCCCTCATCTCGCAAATCGCTGGGATGACGATCGTCGGTCACAAACATGCAGCGGCGGCTAGTGATTGGAGTTACTGCCGGCAGCAATGCCAGGAGATTTTGGCAGGCTGAGCTTTCACGCAACATGATGTGCATACCTAGGCTCAACTTTTCCCACGCTTCGCCTTCTGTTGTGCATTCGTGATCAGAGCCGATACCAGCGGCGATGTAGCGATGCAGTGAGGTTCCTGTTAACTTAGGGGCGTGCCCATCGGTGACCATGCCCCGAAAGAGATTTAGCTTGTCCATGATTCCTGGTCGCTCTGCCAGCACCGCGTTATAATCCATGACTTCGCCAAGCCCAAGGACGCGCGGATGAGAGCGATAGACACAGAGATCACTCGCCGTAAGTACAGCCCCTCCTGTTTCAAGCGCGGTGGAGGGAACGGCTGATGGCAGCATAAAGAAAACATCTAAGGGCAGAAATGCCGTGGCCTCCATTAAATATCTAATCCCATCGAGGCCACAAACATTAGCGATCTCGTGCGGATCGGCGATGACTGTAGTGGTGCCAAGTGGTACCACAGCGCGAGCAAACTCTGCCGGCACGACGAGAGAGCTCTCGAGGTGCACATGCCCATCTATAAAGCCAGGGCAGATATATCTGCCCGCCAAATCTATCTCTTCGCGCCCCTGGTAGTTTCCCCAGCCGACGACCTTACCGCCATGGACAGCGAGATCGGTAGGTAAAATCTCGCCCGTGAAGACGTTAATCAGTTGTACATTTTTAAATACTTTTTCGGTCCACACAGCAGCGACCTGACCGTCAACTTGCGCTAGATTATCGACCGACATACCCGCCTCCTTTTGGCTTTACGCCGTTTTATGGCCTTCAGTGTCTCGCCCGCGCCATTAACCGGTCACTAGGACATAATCTGTGGATACAACTGAAAGAAAAGCTCTGCGGCTACACCGCGTATGGCTTCACGCTTGTACACGGCGGAGGCACGACTGCCAAGTTTTTGTGCGACGATTTCGGTTAGCGCTTTAGAGCAATCACTTACAACCCTGCTACTTAGCCGCCTGTTGCGCAAGACTTCTTCTGCTTGAGTTGCCCGAAAAACGGTTGCGCCTACTGCGCCTAGCGCTAGTCGCGCTTCCTCGATCAGGCCCTCGTCGTTGATCTTTACTAAGCCGGCCATGCTGATACGTGCTATCGCCATGGCTTTTCGTCTGCCTAGTTTGACAAACGCACTTCTCGTCCCAGCGTTAGGCAGCAGAAAGCTGACTTCCGTTATCAATTCGTCAGGAGCCAAAGTGTTTTTACCTACGCCCTGCACCAGGTCAGCAATTTTTATCTGTCTTGTGCCCCGCACACTAGCGATACTCACATTAGCTTCCAAGACAAACAAGGGGGGCATACTATCGCCAGCAGGTGAGGCATTGGCTAAGTTGCCGCCAAGCGTGCCTTGATTGCGAATCTGCACTGAGCCAACTTGGGCAGAAGCGATGGCCAATGCGGTGGCCTGAGCTGCCACCAAAGGGTCCCGCATCAGTTGCGCAAAGGTAGTCATGCTGCCGATACGTAATACTCCGTCTTGCAGCACAATACCACGCAAGGCGCTAACTCTTGAAAGATCGACCAAAGTCCTAGTCTGCATATGCCCTTCGCGCATTTGCACGACGAGGTCTGTACCGCCTGCCAGAAGTCTAGCCGGCTGAAGTTCTGCCAAAAGTTTCAATGCTTCTCCGATAGTGTTCGCCGCAACAAAACCCACTCCACTCATGGCAAGCCCACCTTCATTCGGGATTTTTGCTGTTTTTTAGCGCGCAGAAAATGTTGCCGCGCCAGACAACCCGGCGAGAACTCGCTCGAGTGTGGCCGGTATCTCAGTAATCCGCACTCCCACGGCGTCGTAAATAGCATTGGTGATGGCTGGCGTAATCGAGATACACACAACTTCACCTACGCCTTTCGCGCCGAAAGGACCAGTTTCTTCAAGCACTTCTACCGTGATTGTCTCGATAGGTGGGCAATCGACGGCTGTAGGTAAGATGTAGCTGTTAAAGTTGGCGTTCTGCACTATGCCTTGCTCAATAATGATGTCTTCTAGCAAAGCGTAGCCCATTCCCATCACCGTGCCACCTTCCGACTGGCCCTCTAGCCCTTGCAGATTTATCACACGCCCCGCATCCGAAACCGAAACTGCCTGCAGAACTTCGACCTGCCCCGAGAGAGTGTCCACTTCCACCAAGACAACATGCGCATTGGTGCCAAAGACGAGGTGCGGGAGCCCGTACGCACCTTTGATTTCCGCGGCAGCTTTTGGCGCATCGAAACGGCCAATTTGCAAACATCCTGCACCCCAGGAATCTAACTGCGCAGCAATTTGTGCAAAGGAAAAGTCTATGCCGTTACCGACAACACGGTTTTCCCTGATCTCGATCTCGACTTCGACTTCCTCCCCCTCTTGGCTCCCAAAAACGGCGGCAAGCGAGGAGCGCATTTTTTGTGCGGCAGACAAAACGGCATTCCCCGCCGCATAGATAGAGCGTGAGGCCGTAGATGTACCCGATTCGGGAGTGTCACCCGTGTCTCCGGTAATGACTTCAATTTGATCGACGTGGCAGCGCAAAATTTCGGCAGCTATTTGCGCATAGGCGATGCTATTACCTTGCCCAATCTCAGGGCACCCGACACGCACGCGGAAAGAACCAGTGGGCAAGAGCTCAACGCTGGCTGCGCCGAAGTCTGGCATTCTAAAGCCAAGGCCGCAACCCTTAATGGCAGCAGCCACGCCTACTCCCCTTTTTTTCCAGGGACGAGACGGGTGGGCTTTATACTCGGCGCGGTGCTGCCAAAGCTCTGTGGCGCCTGCAGCTTGTAAAGTCTGCACCGGGCCCATGGCCGTGACGAGTTCATTGCCGAGAGGACCGAGATCGTGGTCTTTTAGCCCGTTCTGCACCCTAAATGAGAGCCGGTCGAGACCTAGACTTTCGGCCAGAATTTCCATTTGCGTTTCCATAGCAAAGGTTACTTGGTTGGCACCGAAACCACGCATGGCACCACTGATGGAGTTGTTGGTATAGATGCTCCAGCCCTCAATCTTGGTGTGCGGCACGCGGTAAGGTCCACTGCAATGCTCGATGGCGCTGTGCAATATTGTGCCGCCGAGCGAGGCATAAGCACCTGTATCTGCCCAGATAGAGACTTCATGGGCGGTCAAATCGCCTTCTCGGCTAGCGCCTGTCTTCATGCGAATATGCATCGGGTGCTTTTTCCAGCAGGTCAGGACGGATTCTTCGCGCGAGAGAACTAATTTGACGGGACGACCACTCGCAAGTGCCAAGAGAGCTAAGTGTATTTGGATCGTAATTTCGTCTTTGCCGCCAAAGGCGCCCCCCACCGGATTACCTACCACGCGTATTTTCTCTTTAGGCATTCCTATGGCACGCGCGATCTGTGTGGCGTCGCGGTCGGGGTATTGTGAGCCGCAGTAGACGGTTAAAAGCCCCCTCTCATCAACGACCGCCACACCGCCTTCAGTTTCTAGGTAGGCCGACATTGGGCGCGAGGTAAGATAGTCGCGTTCCACAATAACATCGGCCGCGGCAAATCCGGCTGATATATCGCCATGCGTAACTGCCGTATGCCGCAGTATATTTCCTTTTTCATGGACGAGAGGCGATTCCGGCAATAGCGCTTGGTGCATATCAAAAACCCCAGGCAAGAGTTCGTATGTAACTTCGATGAGCTGCAGAGCGGTGTCCGCTATTTCTTTCGTCTCGGCTGCCAACACGGCGACCGAATCGCCCGCAAAACGCACTTTATCGCTACAGAGCACCGGTTGATCCTGAATAACTATGCCATAGGCATTCAGTCCCCCAATGTCGGCATGAGTGAGCACCACAACGACGCCAGGCATCGCCTTAGCCTTGCTAATGTCGATACTCCTGATGAGAGCATGGGGATGAGGGCTGCGCAGGATGCGCCCCCACAACATACCAGGCATTGTTAAGTCGGACATATACCTCACTTCGCCCGTGACTTTAGTCAGAGCATCTTGTCGCGGAATAGGCTTGCCAACCCAGTTGAAAGTCATGCCATATCTCTCCTTTGCTCAAGTTCGAGCACGCCAAGCAGCAGACTGAATTGCTTTGATAATTTTAGTGTAACCTGTACAACGGCAGAGATTGCCCGCAATGGCCACTCTAATCTCGGTTTCGGTAGGAGTCGGGTTTTCAGCTAACAATGCTTTTGCTGCGAGCACCATTCCTGGGGTGCAATAACCGCACTGCACCGCACCTTCATCGATAAACGCTTGCTGTAGTGGATGCAGGATGCTGCCCTGGGCTAGGCCTTCGATAGTTTCAATTCGCTTGCCCTCGACTTGGCCGACTAAGACCAGGCAAGCATTGACTGCCTCGCCCTCTAACAGTACGGTACAAGCGCCGCACTCACCCTGACCGCAACCCTCTTTAGTACCCGTGAGGTCTAGTTCTTCGCGCAAAATGTCAAGAAGACGGGCACTTGGTATAGCGCTGACTTCGACAGATTGATTGTTCACGACAAAGCGCACTGTCGTCTTTTCCATGAGAAACCTCCCCGTTTTACTACTTGCGCACTAAAGTAAATTCGTACTTATCTCCGCGATAATACTGACGGCCAAAATTAATCGCTCTGTCAGACTCATCGTATAGCACGCCTTCCATAAATATCATGGGTGTGTAAGTATCTACCCCCAGCGCAGCGGCGACCGCAGCGGGCGGAAGCACGGCATTGACCCGTGCGACAAACTGTTGCGGCCTGTAGGGAGTGAACTGCCTGATAAACTCAGTCAATGATTTACACCAGCTTCGGCCCTTAAGGAGAGACTCACTGCTGAGCAGCCACAGGGGGATCACATCGTAGCAATATATTACTGGTTCATTATCCGCAAAGCGCAAGCTTTCAATGATGTAGACTTGTGCATCTTCCTCGAGGGCGAGAGCACAAGCTATTTCAGGTTCTACTCTGCCCTCATAAATATGCACGACTTTATCCTCCGCTCGCCAGCCTGCCTTCTCAATAGTGGCAAAGAGACTTTCGAGCTTTTCCATGCCGGCAATAACTTTGACAGGCTCCTGTTTAACAAAAGACCCCACCCCATGCCGCCGAAAAATTACTCCCTCCTTTTCGAGCACCGATAGAGCTTCCCGCAGGGTGCCCCTGCTCACGCCCAGATCCCCCGCTAATTCCGGCTCGGAAGGCAGCTGCCTTCCGGTTAAGTAGAGTCCAGCTGCGATTCTCCTCTTCATTTCGTCGGCAATTTCTACATACAAAGCTGTCCTCGCTCGCCGCATTGTACCTCCAAGTCCACTCAAAATTTCTCCCAGAGCATAGCCGCGAAGCGGCGTGCCTCCGCCGCCAATGATTTCTCGTCTACGACCTGCAACTGCCTGCCTCGCATCCGTACTTTGCCCGCCACGATGGTCGTATCTACTAGGCCGCCGCTCACGCCAAAAAGTAAGTGCCCATAAAAATTGCCAGCGGTAAGGGGCGTAGGTGGGTTATAGTCGATTATGATGACGTCAGCGAAAGCCCCGGCTGAAAGTTCGCCGAGCGGTTTGGCAAAATAGTTGGTCATAATTTGGCGATTGTTGTGGAAAATTAGCGTTGGCACCTCGCCCCAGGCTGCGCTTGGATCGCGTCGGTTAAATTTGTGCAGCAAGTTAGCTACTTTTATGCCCTCGAACATATCGGCAGTATAGGCATCTGTGCCCATCCCTACTCTGACTTTCGCCGCCAGCATTTCTTTAAGGGGTGCGCAGCCAACGGCATTGCCCATGTTTGACTCTGGATTATGGGCGACGTTAGTTCCGGTCACTGCCAAAAAATCCATTTCGGCACTGTCAATGTGAACGCAATGGGCGGCCATCGTGCGCGGCCCCAATAAGCCATAGGAATGCAGTCGTGTCACCACATTTTTCTGGTAGTTGACTCGACAGTGGGTGACGTCAGCCAAATCCTCAGCTACATGCAGGTGCACTCCTACGCCTAGTCGGGCAGCTACATCAGCCGATTTTCTCAGCGTATCGTCGCCTACCGTAAAGGAGGCATGGAGCCCGAATGTCCCTGTAGCCATCGGGTCGGCTTGTCTCTGGCAATGTAAAATGTAGCTTTCGTTTTCGGCAATACCAGCTGCCGCTCTCTCTGGGCCATCCCTATCTGTTACTTCATAGCACAAGTTGCTGCGCACACCAACCACCTGCGCGGCACGGGCAATTGCACCGAGACTGCCGCTAATAGCGTTAGGACTGGCATGATGATCGAGAACCGTCGTCGTACCGTTCTTAATACAATCTAAAAAATGGATTACGGCACTATAATAGACACCGTCTAAATCTAAGGCTTGATCAAGTCTCCACCATAAGCGAGACAAAATCTCCGTAAAATTTGTCGGTGGAGCGTCTTTAAGGGACATACCACGCGCGAAGGTGCTGTATGTGTGTGTATGCGCATTGAGCATGCCGGGCATGATAAGGCCACCTCTGGCATCGATAAATTCAGCCGAGGGATATTTACGCCGCAAATCGCTAGTGCTACCTACGGCTGCGATGGTATCCCCAACTATGTATAAAGCGCCATCTGGCAAAAAAGTATTGGCATCGTCCAAGGCAATCAAGGTGCCATTGCCGACAATTAACATGGCCTACCCCCCCCTTAAGAAAAGTTAAGCTGCATGGTAAGACAACGCGCTACAGGACAAGCCGCCGCGCAGAATCCACACCCGACACATTTTTCTTTATCTATGACAGGTAGACGGTCAGCATTGATACTGATAGCCTGATGGCCACCATCTCTACACGCTAGGTAGCAGCGTCCGCACTTTACACATTTTTCTGGCTGTAGAGTACATAGGGCGGTGTGCTTTCTCGGCAACTGTGAGTGCTCGACCAAGTTTGGCAGGGCTAAGCCCACAACTTGCTCCACGGAATGAAAACCTTTCGCCTCGAGGTAGCTGCTGAGCCCATCAGTCAAGTCCTCGATGACACGAAAACCGTGCTGCATGACAAGGGTGCATAGTTGCAGATTGCGCGCACCTAGCAGCAAAAACTCCACGGCATCGCGCCAGTTGGATATGCCGCCGGTGGCGGTGATCGGAATATCTACTTTACGCGCAATTTCCGCTACGCAGCGGAGTGCAACTGGCTTAATTGCCGCGCCTGAAATGCCCCCGATGCAAGATTTGCCGTTAACATTCGGGTAGGGTGAATAGGTATCTAAATCGACCCCGATGATGCCTTTGACGGTATTGATAGCACAGACGCCGTCTGCACCGCTGCGTTTGACGGCGGCAGCAGCGGCCGTAATGTCGGCAATTTGTGGCGTCAGCTTAATCACGACCGGGATTCTTTTTGCCGCCTCTTTTACCCAACGCGCTGTCTTTTCGGTAAGCTCTGGGTTCTGGCCCACGGTACTACCCATGCCTTTTTCAGGCATACCATGAGGGCACGAAAAGCTGCATTCTATCATGTCGGCTCCGGCTGCCTCGACACGGCGCACTAGTTGCTGCCAATCTTCTTGTTTTTGGCCCATCATGCTAGCAACGACAATTTTCTTAGGGAAGGCCTCCTTAAGGCGCCGAATACGCCCCTCTACAACATCAATGTGGTGTTCCGAAATCAAGTCAATATTCTGTAGGGCCACCAAACGCTTGCCTTCGTAATCTAGACCAGCCATCATGGGGTAGGCAAGATTAACTATCTCTGTTTCGACCGAAGTGGTTTTGAGCACGGCACCAGCCCAGCCCGCGGCAAAAGCGCGCGCAACCATTTCTTCATCATCTGTACAGGGAGAGGCCGCCAAAACGAACGGGTTCTCATAGATAAGGCCGCAAAATTCTAACTGCAGTCTAGGCATAACTAGTTCCCCTCCGCTTCAACATTAGCCTGGCGCAAGAAAACATCGATGGACAAGGCTGCCTGCTGTCCTTCGGCGACAGCCTGTACCACCGTCGCCCCACCATTCAAAGCATCGCCCGCTAAAAATACTTTTGCGTGGCCAGACAACTCCTGGACTAAGGGGTTAGCTACCTGCCCAATGGCCACCACCACGAAGTCACAGCTAACATCATGCTCACTGTTCGGGACCTGCTCTAGGTTGCCAGGAAGGGAATCATGCCTGCCTGACTGCATATACACTGCTCGTACGGCCGTCACATGGTTCTGGCCGAGAATGGCCACTGGCGCAGTCTGCCATCTAAATTCTACGCCCTGACTACTAGCTGCTTGGTATTCTTCTTGCCATGCGGTCATTTCCCCTAGAGTGCGTCTGTAAAGGACGGTCACATTTGCCCCCGCCCGCCGAGCCACAGTAGCTACGTCCATCGCTGTGTTACCACCCCCGATGACAATGACGCGCTTGCCAGCAATAGACGCCACGTTCTGGCCTTTTTTGGCTGTTGTGTTATACTCAGTCAGCATTTGCTCCGCCGACATAACGCCACTAAGTTCTGTCCCAGGGATATCTAAGGTTCTCCCTCGACCTAAGCCGCAGCTGAGAAGAATGGCATCGAACTCGGCCAACAAAGCTTCGGTCGACATCTCGTGGCCTATCTCCACGCCAAATCGCATGTCAGGCACCAGCTCTTGGATGCGAGCCAAGTCGTGGGCAAATACAGCGCTTTCCAAACGGCAAGGCGGAATGCCCCACAGGGTTGTCCCCCCTGCCTCCTGCCGCGCTTCCATGACCGCAACTCTATATCCCTGGCGAGCGAGTGCGTACGCGCCACTTAACCCGGCTGGTCCCGCACCAATAACAGCCACCCGCTTGCCTTGCGCTAAAATTTTCGCTTGTTTTGGCCTGCTCTGAAGCACCGCAAACTTCTGTAGACGGCCGATATTAATGGGCTCCCCCATTTGTGCCACATTACACTCCTTAGCACAGAGCTCAGACTGTGGGCAGACATCGGCACACACCGCGCCAAAGATATTGCTCTCGTAGACAACTCGCGCGGCACCGACATAGTTCTCTGTGACAATTTTTCGGATAAATTCCGGGATGTTAACCTCTACCGGACAACCTTTGACACAGGGAGCATCATGGCAGTACAGACACCGCGAGGCTTCCATCAGTGCTTGGTGCTCCGACCAAGACCCCCCGCCTGACGTGGGCGACTGAGACATCAAACTTCCCCCCTTGTGAAATATTACTTTTATTACATTATCAACGGTGCTTGTAATTTGTTTCCTGCAGCGGCAAAGAAGTCCGACGCCGGCCATCTAAGGCAAAATACGCCGCTGCCACGGCCGGAGCAGTAGGTATGCAAGAAATCTCCCCGATGCCCTTAGCACCAAATGCTTTTTCGTCACGGTTTTTCTCAATCAAAATGATGCTAATTTTTGGCACATCAGTAGCTCGCCACAGGCCCAATTTGCCTAAGGTAGTGAACCGGGGAATGCACTCGTCTAATGGAAAGTCCTCCGTAAGGGCGTAGCCTAAACCCATTAGGATGCCGCCTTCAATCTGACCCTCTAGTAGACTAGGGTTGATAGCTCTGCCCACATCATAGGCGGCGGTGACCTTGCTCACTTTACCAGTTTCATCAAGCATTACGACCTGCGTGCCAAAACTGTAGGCCACATGCGTTACCGGAGCTTCACTAGCGCTCTGCAAGGGGTCAGTCAGGCCCCGATACTCACCGCTGTACTCGCGACCGTCGAGATATTGTAATTTTTCCTGCGTCAAATCCACCGCCAATTTTTTAGCGGCTAGTCGCACCGCTTCTCCGGTAAACAATGTTTGTCGCGAGGCCGTGGTCGCGCCAGAATCTAGTGTGCGCTCCGTATCCGCCAAGATAATTTCGATCCTTTCTGGCTCGAGAGCAGTTGTGGCACAGATAATCTGCAGCAGAACACTCTCCAAACCCTGCCCGAGGCAAGCGGCCCCTGTAAAGACCTGCACCCGGCCACTAATTACGCGCAGTGTCGCCCTGCCAACATCAGCCAGCCCAACGCCTATGCCGACATTTTTCATGCCACAGGCGATTCCGGCATAGGCGCTACTCTCATACTCGTCCTTGACGGCCAATAATGTTTCCTGAAGATGCACGTCCTCAACGACTTGCCCAGTTGAGAGCAGGTCACCTGTTACTAGGGCATTGCGATAGCGCATTTCCCAAGGACTGATACCGACTTTTTCTGCTAGAAGGTCTAACTGACTCTCAATGGCAAAAGCAGTCTGGGGAACGCCAAACCCGCGAAACGCTCCTGCGGGGGGGTTGTTTGTGTAAACAGCTTGCCCCCGTATGCTTAGCGAGGGGATGCGATAGGGACCGGTGGCATGCGTACAGGCTCGCTCCAATACAGGGGCGCCTAAGGAAGCGTAAGCACCTGTGTCAGCGACTACTTCCGCCCGTAAGGCTAGGAGCCTTCCCACATTGTCGCAGCCTAGCGTCAGCACAATTTCCATTGGATGCCGCTTGGGATGCACCAGCAAACTTTCTGCACGCGTCAAGGTCAACTTTACCGGCCTATTTGTATGCCAAGCCGCCAAGGCTGCATGATGCTGCACACTCAAATCCTCTTTGCCCCCGAATGCACCGCCGATGTAGTTATTGCGCACTTTGACTTGGCTAACAGGCAATCCTAGTATCAACGCCAGGGCGTGTTGATCATGGTGCACGCTTTGCGAAGCTCCCTGCACGGCAAGGACTTCCCCATCCCAAGTAGCGACGGCACTTTCAGGCTCCAAAAAGGCATGCTCAGTCATGGGAGTGAGGTAGCGCGCCGTCACGATGTGGCTACAAAGTGGCCATGCCGCCTCTACGTCTCCACGCTCAACATTTGTTCGACTAAGGACATTGCCACCGGGATGCAGCGCTGGGGCATCTACCGCTAGGGACTCGGCCGGCGAGGCAAGAGGCTCCAATACATCGAACTCCACTTGCAGTAATTTCAACGCCGAGCGGGCGATAGTCGGTGTCGTGGCCACGACAATAGCCAGAGCATCGCCCAGGTAGCGCGTTTCCTCGCCCATGCCCACCAGTACGGGCCAGTCTTTCTTGATATAACCGTGCAATTTGTCGCCTGGTATGTCCTCTGCAGTTAGTACGGCTACTACTCCCGGCAGAGACTTGGCGTTGGCTGACTCGATGCAATGAACTCTTATTCTGGGCCAGAGAGGCCGCAGTACCGCGGCATGGAGCATGCCAGGCAGAACCACATCATCTGTGAACACGGCTTCACCTAGAGTTTTTGCTGCGGCATCGGGCCGCAGATAACGGCTACCGATGCTGCAGCTCGCGGCTTGCGCTGATGGTAACGCGGCAGAACGCAACAGCGCTGCGGCTTGGGCAACTGCGTCGATAATCTTTACATATCCTGTACAGCGACATAGATTGCCGCGCAGGGCTATTTTGATTTCCTCTCGTGAAGGGGCTGCCTTGACATCGAGCAAGGCCTTGGCGCTTAGCACCATGCCAGGAGTACAAAAACCACATTGCACCGCACCACTAGCCGCAAAGGAGTAGCTGTATACCTCCTTTTCACGTGCCGTCAGGCCATCTACAGTTACCACGCGCTTGTTGGCCACTTGGCGCAGCCGGAGCTTGCAGGCCCGCAGCGCTTTACCTTCTACGAGGACTGTACAGCTGCCACATACCCCTTCACCACAGCCGTTCTTCACTGATGTAAGACCGGCCCCCGTTCGCAAGTACGAGAGCAAATTCAGCTCGGATGACAAACCATGGCAGTCTACGCGATCACCATTTAATGAAAAATGCATCGCACCCCTTCCCTTCGACCTTCGCCAATAATGCTGACATATAGGTGCGTCCGAGTTGCTTAGATGTTTAACAACTCACCGCACAGGGGAACTGCTCTTCTCAACGATACTTGCGAATATTATATACTGCAGCTCATACATATGCAAATAAAAAACTATGTATTTTCATAATTCTCTAAACAACATTCTCGCCACGCAAGGCCCTTATTTTGCCATCATAATCAACGACTTTAGCGTACTCGTGCTCCCAAAATTCAGGCTGGCGCATGACATCGATATATTCCTTGCTGTAGCCAAAAGGCAGCCAGTCTCTCTCTTTTTGCTGAAAAAGCTGCTCCTTAGCCGCGTTGTGCCGAAAATCATAGATCATTCCGTCATCAGCGCCTAAGAAAATGTCTTTGTACCACCGCTCTAAAACTGCTTCTTCAGTCTCAAGGTAGCGCCTGTCTAAATCCTCTATTACCGAGTGGTACCTATCAAAGCCATCTGTCGCAATGGTGACAACATTATCATTCGGCCCGAGGCGCAAGTACTTGGCCATTTTTATGGCACCTAGAATGTTGCACATCCCAGATACCCCAAGGTTGTGGCGCAGACTCTCGGCCAGCTCAGGGTCAACCCCGTGTCTGATGAGGAGAGCCGTGCCGTCGCGCACAATTTTAAGGGCGCGCACAGCATCATCGTCACGCACCAGCGCCACAAAGTCGGTGGTTAAAATATTGTGGATGAGGGTGCACATCTTGTCGCCAATGCCCTCGATGCGATGCTGCCCTCTACCCCCGGTGGCCAAGGTGGAGCATTCATAAGGCTCGAGTGCCACTACCTTAGCTTCAGGGAAGAGGTGTTTTATCTGATCGCCAGCCGCCAGGGTCCCGGCTGACCCAGGCGCAGAAGTAAAGCAGGCAATGCGCCCATTGCCCACGCCCTTGACAGCTAGAGTAGCCGAGTTGCCGGTCACATAACGATGAAAACGATAGTTGGGCAGTAATTCAAACTGGGCCAAAGGCTTATTGTAGGGGTTCTTCTTGAGCTCATATGTGCGCTCGAGGGTGAGTATAACGTCGCTCTCCGTCCCAGGCGTCAGGTCAAGCTCTCCCCCATACCCCCTAATGCGCTCGTAGCGCTCCTTGCTCATGTTGTCCGGCATAATAATGATCGCCTTGTAGCCCATCAAGCGACAGATATAGGCGACCCCGATGCCAAAATTGCCGGTGGAGGGACCGAGGATGGTGTGCTCGCCAGGTAAGATTTCCCCATCGACACAGCCTTCCATCAACGTGGCATAGGCGGGGCCCACCTTGTGCGAGCCAGAGGGGAAGTAGGCCCCCAACATGACGACAATGTTGGCAGCCACTCCCGTGAGTTCTGGCGGCAAGACAACTTTACGCACTTCTTGGTTCCTATCCTGCCAAGTGATATTAAAGAGATTGATAGGGTCTAGTTCATCGTCCTGTTGTGCTCGCCCGGCCCGCTCATAGACCTGCGGCTCGGCTAAGTTCGGGTGCAGCATTTCCTCATAGGTCGGCCCAAATGGTATGCGTGACTTCAACAATTGCACTCCTCCTTCATTCGTAGAACTACTGCGCTTGGCTAGTTGTTGTCGTAATTCTACAACGAATCTGCCTATTCCTGCCGCCTTACTACGGCAATATGTAAAAAGCCCCTCCCCAAAGTACGGCGGGAGTGGCTTTTAACTTGCAATTAAATGTGGTGCTTTCGACGAAGTACAATTGTCGGCAGAGAACGCTTACTTGACTACGAGGTTGCCGTCTACTAGGTACAAGGTGACGCCAGTCTGCTTCTGGTCAAAGCGAAAATGCCGCGCACCAACTACAACTACGGAATTGTCCCAGGCCGTACCGATGTGCACCTTGGCCTGTGTGGGCACGGAAATCGATGTGGTGACGCCAGACTCCGAGCCTAGTTCCCTCACCACAACGTCGGCGCCGGCCTTTATTTCACCGCCACGCACCACGCCCTGCACTACGATCTTGCCACCCGCCTGTAGCCACGAGTTGTAGCAGCCTCCATTTATGATGGAGATATCGCCTGTGCTAACGAGGGTAGAGTTAATGACATTGCGTGCAGTAATATGGGCATTCTGAGCCGCAATTTCTTCTAGGCGATTCTGCAAGGTGCTGATGGTCCGTGACAATTCCAGCAGATGGCCTTCTGTCCTGCCAGCGCCATTGTTGTCCTCCAGAAAGGCCGCGAGGATCGTCAATACGTCTGCCCCAAAAAGATTGATCAGACGACGGTCAAGCTTCTTGAGTTCGCGTGAGAGCGACCGCAAGCGCTCCATAAAACCAACTAGCCGCTGGTCGATCAGGGTGCCGACTAATCGACCGGCCAGAGATTGTTTATTGGCGGGAATACGCTTCTTTAATTGTTCGATGGCTAGGTGGACCGTGCGAATGTCTTTTTCAATTTCGCGCAAAATGGGCATAAAAGTACGCATCAAACCAGGGGGAGGACCAGCAACCACTTGGGAAGAAATAACATTACCAACCACGGCCACACCGGAACATGCTTGTACATGGCTGTTTTCGGCAACTCCTCGCACCTTGACATTGCCACCCGCCCATACCGAGAAGCCCGCTGTCACGTCCCCTTGAATGGTGATGTCTCCGACGAAGGAGACATTGCCGGAACGAAGATCTACATCACCCGAAACAAGCATGTCAGGTTTAATATCTACGCGCAAACTCTTTTGGCGCAGTATAACCACCGGCCTCCCAGGGGCGGTCGCCATAAGCTGCTCCGCTTGCTCATGTAGCTTGACGCCATCTCCTGCGACAAGCTCAACGTCAATGGGTTCTTTAGCAAAAATAGGTTCTCCCCGCACGGTCTGACCGTCACGACCCATAACTCGCGGGGTTTTGCGCACGAGGATCTGCCCTTCTCGCGCCGCACTGTACTCAAAGCGGGTGCGAAAATCCATGATGGCATCGGGACGAACCTCACGTTGCCGCCTCGCTTCTTGCTCAAATAATATCTCTACAGCTGCATCTTGACCCTGTACGGGGGGTATGCCCCGGGCAATGATAAATTTGGCGGCTTCCTTAGCCGCTAAAATAGCCGATACCACGGTCAAATCCACTCCGACGGTGATACCTTCCTTCCTAAGGGCTGACATCAATTTGTCCAGTTGCACGGGCGAATATCTCTCGATACCTTCTAACACTTGAAGTATTAGCCTAGGAGAGCGCGTGATATCGATTACAGTCCGCGTAATGCTCATGCTGGGCATGATGTGCACCTCGGCCAGGAGACCATCCTTGCTCAGCTCGAGGGCCCATGCTCCCGGCCGTTCTTCATTCTCCGGGGTAATGACAATCTCATCACCTATTTTAACGGCAACCTCAGTATCGTAACTAATGCCATCAACCTGCAAGAGCAGCCCTGGGCAAGGGACAATTACGGGGTAAGGACCATCAGGGCCGTGCGAGAGGGATACAATACCTCCCAAAAGCTCCACATAACACTCCTTTGCCTGGTTTTCGGGATTTGTCACGACACGCCACCTCCCCCTCATCAAATTGTAATGTCAGGCCGAAAAGGCTGCCCATCCGCCAGAAATTACTTAATCGAGCGCCAAAAAGCCGCGCAGTCGCAATAGTTGCAGTAGACTCTGCAAAGTTTCTTGGTCAGGGGCCTCTAAGGTATGCAGATGCATGCCTCCGGTCAATACTGAAAGCGGCTCGGCATTACTACCCTGCATTTTCTCGAGGAAAACATCTACATCGCTTGGGGACATAAGGCGCAAACTGCCAGTTATCTCGCCATAGAGAGGGTGCTCAACAGTGACATCAAGCACTGTTACGCCGTGTGCTACAATGAGGGACAATTCTTCGCGCAAGCTTGCTAAGTCTGGTGTATGTTTGGCAGCGATTGTCTGCCGCACCGCCCTACCACTCCTCACCGGAGCATGCATATACCCCTGCGGTGTGGCGACTATATGTTCCCCCGCTGCCCGCAAAAGCGCAATGTCCCCCACGATCACTTGCCGCGTTACGCCCAACTTCTCGCTCAACACAGTGCCCGTGTGAACGCCGCCGCGACGGAGCAAACTCATAATAATTTGTCGACGCTCTTCACCTAACATAAATTTGTGCCCCCAATCCTTGCGCCTTACCGCCGCTCATGCTAATATATAACATGATAGACAGATGTGTATACACCTGTTGGAAGGAGTGAAACTATGAAATTTCGCGTCCAAGAACTTGTCTACGGCGCCCTGCTCACTGCGCTAGCACTCATCATCCCACTCTATTTTCGCGGATGGCTGCAAATCGTCATCCCGCCTTTTTCGGCCACCTTGGCCAGCCATGTGCCGGTGATGCTGGCTATGTTTGTCAGTCCCTGGGTCGCGGCCCTTGTTGGGGTCGGCTCGACTTATGGTTTTCTAATCACCATGACCCCAGTCATTGCGGCGCGTGCCTCCATTCATATAGTATTCGGAGTGCTCGGGGCTTTGCTTTACCGCAAGGGCCTAAGCCCATGGCAGATAATTGCCATTACTGCCCCCGTTCATGCCATAGGCGAAGCACTAGTGGTGATACCATTTGGCTTTACCATGGGGGCAGCTTTTATAACTGTCGGCATCGGCACGCTGTTACATCATGTGGTCGACGCTGCCATCAGCATCTCTATTTTCACAGCCCTGTGGCGAGCTGGCGTCACTCTTTCTGATCCACGCAACAGGAAACAAGTCCCAACTAAGTAGTAGCTGCTTCGCTAATGGGTAAGATGCAAGTTGGCAGATCATTCTGCGCGCGATTGACCAAGGTGGCAACCTCGTATACAGAAAAATTTTCCGAGCTCGGCCGCACTAGACTACGCGCTACAGCAAATGACGCTTCTAGCTAGGTAGTAAGTTCCTGCTCGGCGGTTAACACCACGGGCATACGGTGATGTACTCTGGCCACGGCCGGAGCAGCCGCAACTGTGACAATGGTAAAGGACAACACTCCATCGCGTTCTTGCCACAGGCCGGCAAAGGCCAAGGGCCGTACCGGTGCACGCTGAATATAGTATGGTACTTTTTTCCCTTCAATCGCTAGCCATTCATAATACCCGTCCGCCGGTACCAGGCAGCGCTGCTCAAGCAGGCTTTTAAAAGAAACTTTCTCGTCCAAAGTCTCTCCTCGTGCGTTAATGAGCGCGGGCGGAGACTTTTCTTTTGTTGCCCAAGGCGGTGTCAGTCCCCAACGCATGGGCGAAAATTGCCGCAGGCCATCTGCCGCAAGTACTACTGGCACCATTTGTGTCGGGGCGATGTTAAAGCGCGGCGTCAGAAATACCTCTGCCTTGTTAATACCAAAGAATTCGCTCATAGCCTCGTTGCCTAACCTCGACGTATATCTTCCGCACACTACGCCCTACCCCTAACTACATTAGTTTTCAAGTTTCTCCAATCGTAGTTCTAACTCCTGCAGCCGACGCATAACACAACGGAGAGCTTCGCTTTCTGGATCAGGCAAATTGGCATGCTCTAGGTCCACGGACATGGATTGTGACGGGGTTTTTTCACTGCGAACCACACGACCGGGGACGCCCACTACCGTGCTGTAGGGGGGCACCTCTCGCAGCACCACCGACCCTGCCCCGATTTTTGCGTAATCCCCGACTCTAAAGGATCCCAAAATCTTAGCACCCGTGCTAATAACCACATTGTTGCCGATGGTTGGGTGGCGCTTCCCTCTCTCCTTGCCAGTGCCCCCGAGAGTTACACCTTGATAAATGGTAACATTGTTCCCAATCTCGGCGGTTTCTCCGATCACCACGCCACAGCCATGGTCGATAAATAGTCCCTGGCCTATTTTAGCTCCGGGGTGGATTTCGATTTGTGTAAAAAACCGTGCGACTTGGGACAAGATACGCGCCAAAGTAAAGAGCCTGCGGTTGTAGAGCCAGTGCGAAAGCCTGTGCACCACCACAGCGTGCAAACCGGGATAACAAAGCAAGACTTCCCATAGACTCTTCACTGCAGGGTCGCGCTCAAAGATGGCCCTAATGTCTTCCTTTATCCTCCGGAGCATGTGCCCTCCCCCTGTCAGTTAATGCCCGTCAAATATGGTACATGGAGCTCAAACAGCACTGCCGTCTGCAGAACTCCTCTGCCAAGCAGGCAAGGTTTGTCGCGTCAAGCATGGCATTCACGCTTTCCTGCACTTTCGCCAGCACTTCATGTCGCACAAAAAGCGCCACTTCTGTGTCACTGGCTGAATCCATTCCGTTGTCGTCACTTTGGCCCAAACTGACGTCACAGGCCCTTAGAATCTGCCCCGCGCTAATCTGATCGGCAGAGCGCGCGAGGGTGTACCCACCCTGCGCACCCTTGACACTGTGCACGAGCCCCGCCCTGCGGAGAGCGGCAAAGACATGTTCCAGGTAATTCTGCGAGATGCCCTGTCGCTCCGCTATGCTACTGAGCGAAACAAGCGGAGAAGAGGAGAGCGCTAAATCGATCATTGCCTGCAGCCCATAACGCCCTTTAGCAGAAATATTCATGGCTAGAGGGAACCAAAGAGGGGAGTGGACAGATATCTCTCGCCTGTGTCGGGAAGAATGACCACAATGGTCTTGCCTTCATTCGCGGGGCGTTTCGCGATCTCGGTAGCAACATGGGCTGCCGCCCCCGATGATATGCCAACCATAAGTCCCTCCGTCTTGGCGAGCTTACGAGTGGTGGCTATCGCGTCCTCAGTGCGAACGGTGATAATCTCATCAATCACTGCTCTATTGAGAATATCAGGCACAAAGCCTGCGCCAATGCCCTGAATTTTATGCGGTCCAGGCTTGCCCCCTGAAAGCACGGGTGAATCCAAAGGCTCAACGGCAATGATCTGCACACTTGGCTTGCGCGCTTTCAAGACTTCGCCCACGCCAGTAACAGTGCCGCCAGTACCCACGCCGCACACCACGATATCCACTGCCCCGTCCGTATCCAGCCATATTTCTTCGGCCGTAGTCGCCCGATGGATAGCGGGGTTCGCGGGATTCTTGAATTGCTGCGGCATATAGGCGTGAGGGGTCATACTTAACAGTTCTTCTGCCTTACGTATTGCTCCCGTCATGCCCAAGGCCCCGGGGGTGAGTATGAGTTCCGCCCCGAGGGCTTGCAGTAAATTTCTTCTCTCTACGCTCATGGTATCAGGCATGGTGAGAATAAGGCGATACCCCTTGGCGGCCGCCACGAAGGCCAGGGCGATCCCCGTGTTACCACTTGTCGGCTCGATAATAACCGTTTCTGCTGTAATGAAACCAGCGCGCTCCCCTGCTTCAATCATGGCGAAACCAATTCTATCTTTCACGCTACCGCCAGGATTAAAGTACTCGAGCTTGGCGACAATTTTCGCCTTAAGTCCCATACTAGCATTGTACTGGCAGAGCTCAAGCAAGGGTGTCTTCCCTATTAATTCCGTCAGGTTCTGGGCAATTTTGGCCATGTGCTTACCTCCCTTTATAACCAACTAACCCGCTAAATTTAGTTGGTATTAATTTAGGATACACCCCCAGCCCCCCACTGTCAAGCGGTACCATTGCCCCCTAAGCGAGCAGGGTAACCTGCCAATCAATTGGCTCGACGCCGCTAGCTGAAAGAAAAGCATTGGCCTGCGAAAAGTGGCGGCAACCAAAGAAGCCGCGATAAGCTGAAAGAGGGCTAGGGTGTGAGGCCGTCAGAACAAGATGGTTGTGGTTAGTAAGTAGAGAGGACTTCAATTTAGCGTGGTTCCCCCATAGCAAAAAAACTAAGGGCGACTGCCTTTCGTTGAGCAATTGGATAACGTGATCCGAGAAGGTCTCCCAACCCTGGCCCTGATGCGAGCCCGGACAATGCGCTCGTACGGTCAGTGTCGTATTTAGTAGCAATACTCCCTGTCGCGCCCAGGGCACGAGGCAGCCATGGTCAGGGATCACGCCTCCCACGTCAGCTGCTAACTCCTTGTAGATATTCTGTAGCGTTGGTGGTTTAGCTACCCCTACCGGCACGGAAAAAGCAAGCCCATGAGCCTGACCAACACCGTGATACGGATCCTGCCCCAAAATAACTACCCTTGCCTCTGAGTAGCTAGTCAGCCTAAAGGCGGCGAAAATGTCTCGCTCATGGGGAAAGACTCTCTCCCTCATATATTCAATCGAAAGAAACTCTTGTAGCCTGAGGTAATACTCCTTGGCAAATTCCGCCCGAAGCAAATCATCCCAGTCATTGCCCAGCACATCCACACCCCCTGTCGCACAGGGACGGGGCGTTTGCGACATCCCCACCGCACAACCCGCATCCCCTTCCACACACTGCTTAGCATAGCAAGTTTACTCGCATATCATTTCGCCAAATCACAGGCAATTTCCTTTTGGCAGGCAGACGCTCGGAAGGATGTCGCATGGGGACGGGGCGTTTGCGACAGCATGTCGCAAACGCCCCGTCCCCGGGGGACATCCCCATCTTCTTCCCCCGGGGTTCCCCCGGGCAGCAAGAAGCCCCTAGCGATGAGCTAGGGGCTTCTTTAAGATTATTCCGGCGGCGACCTACTCTCCCGGGGACTTGCGTCCCAAGTACCATTGGCGCTGGAGGGCTTAACTGCCGTGTTCGGGATGG
>Ga0209413_1000013_pt1 | contig 36646 bp, 31 predicted proteins | sample JTO22cmmetaG_FD_184157 | JGI IMG/M metagenome (GOLD analysis project Ga0209413, IMG submission 184157) | Freshwater bacterial and archeal communities from Indian Creek, Illinois, USA - JTO22cm metaG (SPAdes) (version 3) | ecosystem: Environmental > Aquatic > Freshwater > Unclassified ...
AAGCGCGGGTTGAGGAGCTTATCAGGCAGGTTGTTAAAGATGAGACCAATTCCCTTGTCCTAAAGTGGGAAAGTGGCGAGACACTGCTAGTGTCAAGTCGCTGGGAGGAAAGAGGTTTCGACTTTGGAGTACTGGAATGGGAGATGCCATGGGTACAGTACGAAATTGTGCCTCGGCATCTGGTTGTGGCGGTAAGTAGTGGGGGCCAAGAGGTGTTGTTTAACGTTCCTGTGAGTACGGTTGGCGCTATCGCCATGACCAATGACTTCAGGAGCGCGAGATTTGCTAGGCCCCTATCCTTAGGGTGGCTTCATGTTGGGCTTACTGAATTCGTTATGGACTTGCACAGCGGTGCAGTACATATGGATACGACTATCAAGCACGGTTCCTTCCATCGCGAGAACTATATGCTGCTGGATTGGCAGCAAAAAACGTGGGAGATAATGCGGGAGCTAGGGCTGTCAGGTCGGGCGCAAGGCCTCTCAAACGGTAACTCCCTGTTGGCCATTCATGGCGACAGGCTTCGCGTCTATACCCGTACCGGCGAGAACGTGTTGAGCTATGACATTAAGCGGGGAGTTCTGGAGTTCGAATCTGAGTGGTCTCGCTTTTACTGTGTCTTCTGGTCTCCGGACGACAGCAAATTACTGTACAACAACCCAAGGGACGCTCATAATCTTGATGCCTATATACTGGACCTGCAAACGGGTGAAGCTAGGCTTCTGGGTACTGATCACACTATTGTCAGCGTTTCACCTTTTAGCGCCCACCTCTTTACCCGACTACACACCCAGGAGGGTGGAATCTGGAGCATAATGGACTACTCTGGGCACTCCGTCAGGCTTAACAAAACAAACGAAGCCGCCTTGGTCGTGAAGTGGATAGACAGCAATCGTGCCCTGGTGAATAAGTACACCGAACCCTTAAGCCCGCTCTACAGCAATAGCAGGTGTTACATCTACCACCTTACTGAAGGACGTTGGGAGTTTGTGGCGGCGGGCTTTGGATTTGATTTTGATCCACTTACGGGGACCGCTTACTTGTTGCACGCGGTAACTTGCCCTTAAGCTCCGGAGGCGCGCTACTGCGATGCGGACCTTTAACCGCTCCAGCGCCGTGATGTTGTTTTAAGCATTGTCCCCTCGCCACGAAGGAGGAAGCACAGTCGTCGAGTTTTGGTGGCTCACAGAAAGAGGCTGTGATAGGCAAAGTTCGGCGTTTGCCCATATCTAAAACACCGCAGAACCATAGAGTCCTTGACTGGCCAATAGGCCAATCAAGGACTCTTGAGTTTAGGTCAGGCATACCTAGTGGCATGGCGTGAGCGAAGGGGGTTTGTGTCACCCCCTACTCGACACCTTCCTTGTTACCACAACTTGTCTAAGGTTATAGTAACAGTAGCCCTATAGAGATGACGACACCAGTATAGAGTAGCACCACAGTACAATAACCCATAATGTCTTTAATACCTAGTTTGGCAATAGCCAAGAGTGGCAGTGCCCAAAAGGGCTGCAACATGTTAGTCCAAGCGTCCCCCCACGCGATACTCATGGCTACTACAGACCCGGGCACCCCTAGAGCTGCGCCTGCCGGAATGGCAATGGGCCCTTGCACAATCCATTGTCCCCCGCCAGACGGAACAAACATGTTGATGAGCCCGCCAGCCCAGAAAGTAAACAACGGGAAGGTCTCAGCAGTCGAAAACGAGATGAACCAGTTAGCTATAACAGCGGCTAGGCCAGAGGCCACCATGATCCCCTGAATGCCACCATAGAGCGGGAACTGTAGAGCAATCCCTCCAGCGCCCTTGATCGCATTGCTCACGGCATGAACATAGTTAATGGGTCTCTGATGGAGGATAATCCCAGCCATCAAAAAGATGAAGATAACTATGTTCAAGTTAAGTGGGCCGCCCCGACCAAAGTGGTTCACAAGATAGGCCACTCCCATCAGGCCGAACAAGGCATTTACAATCATGCTGTTCTCAAGGCGGGTGGCGAAGGTGCTCTCTTGAGCCACGGTCGTCTGCGCCATCGGTTCTTCTAGCAGTGCAGGGTTAACCGTGACTACATCGCGCTTGCCCTTAGCCATGAAGTAGAACAATATGGGCATCGTGAGAATTATAAACCAAGCTATCCCAAGATTCCACGGCGCAAAAATAGTTTCTGACACCGGGATAACACCCGTAATTTGCTCTACTATATGCCCCTTTGTGGCAACCGCTAATGGTATCGATCCGGATATGCCCGCATGCCACACAACAAAGCCAGAATATCCCGCCGCGACGAGCATCCCATAATCGACACCCTTAATGGACTTGGCTACCTCTCGCGCCAGAAGTGCACCTACCACCAGGCCAAATCCCCATTGCACCCAACTGGCGATAGAGGCTACAAAAACCACCATCATTACACCAGCAACTGGGGTCTTGGGTATGGAAGCTAGCCCTTTCAAAACAGCATGTATGGGTTTGCTGCTAGCCAAGGCGTGACCAGTGACTAGGATGAGAATCATCTGCATGGCAAAGGCCAGGATACCTGACATGCCATCTCCCCACATTCTAATCAAGTCAACTGGGCCTGTGTCGGTAAACAAAAGGGCTAGAATATATGCGACAAAAGTGAGAATAACAGCGAACAGATAGGCGTCAGGCAAGTAGCTGCGTGATATACGCACAAAGAAGTTTGTTAACCGTTGCAATAATTTCGCCTCCTTCGAATTTGTTGTTAGTGGTTGGCGCACAGGGTTGTGATCCAGGTCTCAGTCACCTCCTAATGTGAATTTACACTATTTATCCCCTACCAAGGGAAGGAACGCAATCCCTCATCTGAAGTGTTGACGAACTAGGGGCCGTTTCTATGTTCGTGCCACCCCCATGGACTTTAGCCCTAAAATTCTACACAGAGGAAGTGGTTTCCTGCTTACGATGAGACGACGAGGCAACGCCGAAGCGCACTCTTCTGGTATCATGGTATGAGCAGACAAGTGACTCTGGAGGTACAGCCTTGCAGACTAAATTACAAGTACTAAAGCAGTATTTCGGCTACGACGATTTTCTGGCAGGTCAGGAGCCACTTATTGAGAGCATATTAAGCGGCCGCGATGCCCTAGGCATTATGCCCACCGGTTCGGGTAAGTCCTTGTGCTTTCAGGTGCCGGCCCTTATGTTTGCCGGCATTACCCTTGTCATATCGCCCTTAATTTCTCTGATGAAGGACCAAGTAAATGCCCTTGCGCAGGCAGGTGTTAGCGCGGCGTATGTCAACAGCTCCCTAACCGAGGCAGAGATCTATGCCACGGTTAATAATGCTCGTAAGGGTAGCTACAAGATTATCTACCTGGCCCCCGAGCGCCTCAGGACGGCCGACTTTCTTGCTTTCGCCTGTACAGCCGATATTTCGCATATTGCCGTAGATGAAGCGCACTGTATCTCGCAGTGGGGGCAGGACTTTCGCCCGAGTTACCGAGAAATCTCCAGTTTCGTGGCGCTTCTGCCCAAGCGCCCTGTCATCTCGGCCTTTACCGCCACTGCCACCCCCGAAGTGCGCTTAGACATCGAGACTCAGCTGAAGCTAGTGCAGCCCACGGTTCTCGTCACAGGCTTTGATAGAAAGAATCTCTACTTTGAGGTGCAAAAGCCAAAAGACAAGCTCGCAGCGCTCATGGAGTTCTTGTCCGACAAGAAAGACAGGTCCGGTATAGTCTACTGCTCCACCAGAAGTGCCGTCGAGGAGGTGTGCGCAAAGCTAAAAGAAAATGGCTACAGCGCCGCACGCTACCACGCCGGCCTCTCCGACAAGGAGCGCCATACCAACCAGGACGACTTTCTTTACGACAGAGTGCAGATTATGGTGGCCACCAATGCCTTCGGCATGGGCATAGACAAATCTAATGTATCCTTCGTTGTTCACCACAATATGCCGAAGAACATCGAGAGCTACTATCAGGAGGTAGGCCGCGCCGGCCGTTCCGGTGCCCCGGCGGAGTGCTTGCTGCTCTACAGCGGGCAAGATGTGCGCACCAATATGTTCCTGATCGAGAGCGGCAAAGACTTTGAACATAGCGACGGAGCTATAGATGAGCAATTAAGAGCCCGCGACCGCCAAAGACTCAAGGAAATGACCTTTTTCTGCCACACCAATGATTGCCTGCGGGGCTATGTGCTCAAGTATTTCGGCGAGAGGCCGGCGAACTTCTGCGGCCACTGCAGTAATTGCGACAGCCACTTTGAGGAAGTAGACATAACCATAGAGGCGCAAAAAGTGATTTCGTGCGTGTACAGGGCCCGCGAGCGCTATGGAGTGCAGATGATAATTGATATTCTCCGCGGTAGCGAAAAAGAGAAGATTATCCGCCTCGGGCTAGACAGACTCACCACCTACGGCATCTGCAAACTGCCAGAACAAAAGATCAGAGATATCATTAACCACATGATTTTGAGCGATTTCTTGGTCGTAAGTAACGATGAGTACCCACTTCTTAAAATGGGCAGTAGGGCAGCTCTGCTCCTCAAACAAGGCCTAAAAGTGGAAATGAAAGCGCCCAAAAAACGTGAACTGCCGGGCGAGGCAAGCAGCAAGCCCGCCCTCCCAAGTCCAACCAACCGCAAATTGCTAGAAGAGCTTAAAGCGCTGCGCCTATCAATCGCTAACGAACAAAGAGTGCCAGCCTTCGTCATTTTCCCAGACACGACGCTGCTCGACATGTGTGCCAAATTACCTGCGACCAGCAAAGAACTGCTAAAAGTACTTGGTGTAGGGCAGGTGAAATTAGAGCGCTACGGGCAAAGATTCTTAGAAATCATTTTGGCCAGCCAAAATATCAGCCCTGAGGGCCCATTGGCAAGCTCTCAGGAGCCAGTGCCACTTACGCCGCCCACAGCCATTGAAATCTCGGATGAAGCAGTCACTATTAGCGTGGTGGCAGACAGAGTAAATGTTTACTTGCTAGGCCACGGGCAAAAGACATTGACCGCCGCCAAAATCAACGAATGGCTCATGGCAGAGGGCTATCTTGAGGCTCTCACCGATGCCCAAGGCAAAAACGTCCGCCGCCCCACCCCCAAAGGCAAAGACCTAGGTATAGTGGTTATGAAACGGACAATTAACGGCGTGGAATACGACACCAACTTCTACTCGCGGGAAGTGCAGCTAATGATTGCGGAGCGCATCAGGGATGTTGTGGCTTTTGCAGAGATTTAAGGTTTACGGCATGCCAAGACAAAGGCCTAGCGGCCCACTATATCTAATATAAGGCTTTCTTCTGCGAGCCAGATGAAGGCTTATTAGTGTTGTCATTGAATAGGATGGTGGGTATTTTGCTGGCTTTAGTGGATTTTGTCTGGCCTTGTTCTTGACGCCGTCTCCAAAAAATAATATGATATAAACAAGTTTATGCTATAAACTAGAATGAGGAGAGTGGCCGTGATGAGTCAGCCCGATTATCAGCAGCTGGTGGAAGAACTTGCGCTGATGCGCCGTGCTATAGAAAAGAGCGGCAGCATTTTTCGCTTCTTACGCCTGTCGCAAGCCATGGGGCTTGTAGGGCTGTGGGGAGGCATCGGTCTCTTGGTCTTTACAGGGGTGTGGTATCAGATAGATGTGCGCTTTGGAGGCATAGCCTTAGCGCCGCCCCTTGCCCGTCTACTGCTCTTGGCGCTAGGTTTGGCGCTGCTAGTGGCTATAGCTGTAGGAAAAATAGTGCTAATCCTCTCGCAGGGTCAGAAGACCCATCGCGGACTGACGCTGATTCGCTTGGTGAGTGAGGTATATACACCTCAGACGTTGCCGATTCTTGTGCCGTGCGCAGCAGCTGGCGTGGGGGTAGCGGTATTTTTGCTCAACCGCGGTCTCACCCAATACATGGCCCCTGCCATGTCCATTGTGCTGGGGCTAGTGTTCTTGGTTTTCTTGAACGTGTTTTATCTAAAGGGCATGCTCTACGCCGGCGCGTGGCTGATTGGTGCCGGCCTGGTGGTGCTTTTTGGCGCAGAGACAATTCACCCGGCGTTAGCGGTAGCAACTACTTTCGGTCTTGGTTTTATGGGGTTGTACGTGGGGGACCGGGCCCGGGATAAAGTATGACAGAGAGGCCGAACCTTGACTTCACACTCGACAAAGTAGTGCACGAACAAGCGCGTCTAGCTGTGCTGACCTATCTCGCCAGTAGCGCGTACCCCGCGGTGCCCTTTACCGAGTTGCGCGAACGCCTCGAGCTTTCGGCAGGCAATCTGTCCGTGCAGTTGCGCAACCTAGAGGATGCAGGCTATGTCCACATAGACAAGCGCATTGCAGACCGCAAGCCAGTGACGACAGTCAGTCTTACCCCTCTGGGGTATGACGCCCTCAAAGAGTATATCGCCAAAATGGAGGGGATTATCAGGGCCTTAAAGTCGCGGGGCGAGCAAAAAGAGTGACAATTAGAATCGGGGGAGGGAAGAAAAATGATTACTGTACAAGGGTTGAGCCATGCCTACAAACAGGGAGGGTCGTACGCTGTTAAAGACATTAGTTTTGCCATAGCAGGGGGAGAGATACTAGGATTTTTAGGCCCCTCGGGGGCGGGTAAGTCAACTACCCAAGGCGTGTTGACCGGGCTATTGCCACTGCAGCAGGGTCAAGTAACCGTAGCTGGTTACGATATGCGGCATCCCAAGCGCGAGCTGTACAATCGTATTGGTGTATCTTTTGAGCAGTCCAATGTCTATACCAGGCTATCGGCCCTAGAGAACCTAAGATTCTACGCGGGGCTCTTTGACGTACCTACCGAAGATCCGCTGGCTTTACTAGAGTTAGTGGGGCTCTCAGGTGTCGCCAGCAAGCGCACGGGTGAATTCTCTAAGGGCATGAAGCATCGGCTTACCTTTGCCCGCAGCCTGATCAATAAACCCGATGTATGGTTCCTAGATGAACCAACCACCGGCCTAGACCCCACCATTGGTCACCAAATCAAAGAGATTATTAAACAGCGCAACAATGAGGGAGCTACGGTGTTTCTCACCACCCACAACATGAATGTGGCCGAGGAACTGTGTCACCGGGTAGCATTTATCGTAGATGGGGAGATAAGGCTTATCGACTCGCCTCGCAATCTCAAGTTGCAGTATGGCGAGCGGGTGGTCGAGGTCGAACACGTTGATAATGGCACCTTGCACAAAGAGCGGCTGGCCTTGGCGCATCCCCCCGACATGGCGAGATTAAGCGAGCTTCTAGAAAGCGGCCGCATTGAAACCATGCATACCAAGGAGGCTACTCTAGAAGAAATCTTCATTTCCGTGACAGGAAGAGGGTTGCAATAATGGCCAAGACTTGGGCGCTATTTCTGCAGGATGTCAAACTGTCACTCTATGGACTCTACTTCTATGTAGAAATAATCACCGCTGTCGTCTTTGTCGCCGCCATGCTGCTCCTAGTGCCAGAGAATTTTGAGCGCCGGCAGCGTACCATTGTTCATATTGAGCTAGCAGAGCCCGCGCGTTCGGCCATATCCGAAGAGCTAAAAGGGCTAGGCGCACACTTGACGATCGTACCTACGCGCGAAGAGCTCGCCACTAGCATGAGCAGAGACCGCACTGCTGGCGGATTGGCGATTTACCAAGCGGCAGGCCAGCTCACTTACGAAATAATACTGCAGGGGCACGAGAGCGAGCGGACGCAGCGCATGATCCGCGCCATCTTTGAGGGCAGCCTCATGGCCCGCCTGCCTGGCTTCGAGAGCCCTGTAAGCACCACTCTGCTCCAAGCGCCCGCGCCGCGGCTCAGCGATAGAGATAACATCCTCCCCATCTACCTAACCATGAACGTGGCCATGATGGGTATGTTTATCATTGCCTCGTATATTTTCTTGGACAAAGAAGAAGGCGTGATTAAGGCGCTAGCCGTCACTCCGCTTTCCGTAGGGCAATACCTAGCCAGCAAAATGCTGCTCCTCCTAGGCATGGGCATGGTTAGTTCGCTCGTTGTCGTAGCTATTCTGCGGCCTCAAGTCAACTACCTACTGCTGATGGGACTAGTGGCCTCCTTTAACTTGTTTGGTTCGGCCTTAGGGTTGCTCATTGCCAGCTACTTCAATAGCATGGTGCAAGCCATGGAGATGCTCTATTCGGCCATGCTAGTGTTGATGCTAGGCACTATCGCCTACCTCTTGCCGTCCTTCTCCCCTTGGTGGATGAGAGTTTTGCCGAGCTATACCATGCTATTCGCCTTCCGTGAGCTGATCTTGCCCGGGGGCGACACCGGGATGATCCTAGTCTCCATATTGCAATTCGCCATTATTGGGGCGCTACTATTTCTGTATGCGCGTTTTCGCTACCAGCGCTCCTTGACGGTGTAAGGACGATGCGTATGAGAAAAGTATTTACCATAGCCGGGCGTGATGTGCGAAGCGGACTGCGCGATTTTCTGATTGTCTATCTTACCGTGGCACCCCTACTGATTGCACTCCTCTTAAGGGTTTTTATCGGGGGTGTGGGCGATGCTCCCCTCACAGTGGCCGTATATGACGCCGGCACCTCACTCTCCGCCGACTTAGCCCCCTACCTACAGGTAGAGCAATTCACCAGCCGTGCTGGGTTGGTAGACCGAGTAATGCGCCACGACGATATGTTTGGCGTCGTAGCCACAGACGGGGGGTATGAGCTGGTTAAACAAGGCAATGAAATGCCAGGCAGTGATCAAGTCCTCCGCAGTCTCTTGACTCGCCTCAGCGACCAAGAGAGAGAGCTCCCCATCAGAGTGGTCGTGAGCGATATTGGTTGGCAGATGTCGCCCCTCAAACTGCAAGGAGCAACTATGCTCATTATTTTCACCACGGTCTTTGGCGGCATGCTGATTATGCTCAATCTAGTGGAAGAGAAGATGAGCAACACACTGAGTGCCATGAATGTTTCGCCCGCCAGCCGGGCTGAATTCATCATCGGCAAAGGTCTGCTCGGCTTTCTCATGCCGATTGTGGGCAGCCTCGGGGCAGTAACTATTCTCGGGTTTGCAGCTCATAACCTAGCAATGCTAGTAGTGAGCGTGGTCAGCCTTGCCTTTATCAGCCTAATCATTGGGTTTGGCATTGGCGTCATGGCTAACGACCCCATTTCAGGCATCGCCAGCATGAAGGGTGTGTTTATCCCCGTGCTCGCCTCCGTCTTAGGCGCCATGTTCTTAGCCGAGAGTTGGCATTTTGTGCTGTACTGGTCGCCATTTTACTGGGGCTACCAGAGCATTAACGCCATCCTGCTAGGAGAGGCAACTTGGATGTTAGTAGCGCAATATAGCGCCGCGATACTAGCCATTACGGGGGTAGTGTTCCTGCTCTTGCGCCCACGCATCGCCCGCGGGCTAAACTGAGGTTGCTCTGCCCACAAACGCCAGGTGGCCGTGTCGATACTTTAAGATAGTATCGGCGCGGCCTTCTTTATGGTTGGGTAGGACGGCAGAGATGCTTGCCATCTGGCTGGGCAATGCAAAAAATACCCTCATCTGTACAGCGAGGAGTGCCACTTTCCGTTTTTTTGATCTCTGCTGTTTGACCCACTTACGGCTTTACTCTCGGCAGATCCTTTAGCACACCTCTGCGAAAGTAAAAACCTAAGAATCGTGGTCATGAAGCGTGCGATCAGCGTAGTGGAATAATGCGCCAACTTCTACGCGCGGGGAAGTGCACGACTTGATTGAGTAAAGAGGGAAACATACTGTGGCTATTCGGGAGGGGTGGGATTGCCAATATACTCATTCACGGGCATGGTGGAGCGCTGGGGCAGTGGTATATAATAATGTGTTTTTTTAAGAGCGTCTTCTTTTTTCACGATTATAGTCTTTAGGGTTGACAACATTGGACGTAAATCTCATGGCGTTGGGCATGGGGCATTAGATTTACTGTATGCAAAAGCTATGGTTATTAGCTATAATAATCCTTGTAAGCGTTCGTTCGACCGAGCCTCTATCGAGGCTTTGAAGAAGGCGCTAGAAGTACGGCCAATATTAGCAATTAACTTATTGTCAAGCTAGGGCGAAATGAGGCCATGCATTTGTATGTCTAGACAAAATTTGCAATCTTTATAAGACAATTTGAGCGATATAAGTCGAGTACATTTCAGAAATTAACATTGCAAAATAGAGACTCAGCAGGGGCTAGAGGAGGCTGCGGACACGCTCCCCCTGCGATATGTTCGGGGAAGAAGGTTGACCTATGTGGTGTAGAGAATGTAATAGAGAGACAGAGACGGAAGAATGTAAACTGTGCGAGACCGTAACGGAGGCCGACATTCCGTTGGTAATTTATTGGTGCCCTAGCTGTAAAACTCCAATCATCAAGTATGCAAGCGACATAGATAAGGATGTCTGCCCCTGTTGCAAGGGGTCGACCTCATATCTTTGTGCTGACCTTCGCCCAGTTTTTCCCGAGGAACGTTTACTGCTAGAAGTTTTGCAGGGACAGCCGCTTGCTTACATAGAAAAAAGTGTTTGGGCGTCTAACAATAGGTATTACATAGACGGAAAACCTCTGGTGATTCCTTTGAAGGTATATAGACATCAGACAGTAGCCGATATTAGGCAGCAGCTCCTGCAGTATGCGCCGCAAAACCGCGCTGACTTCTTCGATTCCAACTTGGACACCTTTGTTCGATTGAACCAGCTCCGACTAAGATTTATCATCGACGAGGCGCATGCATTCATAAGGAAAACTGCGGAGCCATATCCTCGCGAGTGTTTGGTGATATCATTCTCAGGAGGCAAGGATTCGACTGTTACATCTGATTTGACCGTTAAAGCTCTCAGTGATCCGACCCTTGTACATATATTCGGCAACACGACTCTTGAGTTCCCGCTTACCGTTGAATATGCTGAACGCTACCGCAAAACGAACCCTAAGAGTATTTTTAAGACAGCCATTAATCGCGAGCAGGATTTCTATGATATGTGCGAAGACATCGGCCCCCCGGCTCGAATGCTCAGGTGGTGCTGCTCAATGTTCAAGACTGGACCTATCGCTCGCGTCCTAAACAATATGTACCGCGGTAAGGACATCCTCACGTTCTATGGAATTCGAAAGTGTGAATCGGTAGCAAGAAGTAAGTACAACCGTGTCGAGGACAGCGCGGAGTCCGTGAAAATCCAAAAACAAAAGGTCGCTTCTCCAATTTTCCATTGGAAGGACATCGATGTTTGGCTATACATTTTCGGAGAGGATGTAGACTTCAACCACGCATACCGACTTGGCTACGATCGAGTAGGCTGTTGGTGCTGCCCTAACAACAATGATCGAGCGCAATTCCTATCTCAAATATATATGCCTGAACAATATGAAAAGTGGTACGATTTCCTTGTTAAATTTGCGAAACGTATTGGGAAGCCCGACCCTGAAGAGTACATCCAAAGTGGCAAGTGGAAAGCTCGCCAAGGTGGCAACGGCCTTGAAGCTGCACAGGATGTTAAGATTCGCTATACAAACTGTACAGCCGAAGATAACGCCAAAGTCTATCAGTTGAACAATGCGATAGACGGCAGTCTAATAGAGCTGTTTGCGCCTTTTGGACGAATTGCTCCTGAGCTAGGAAGAAAACTGATAAATGAAACAATTGTTGTTGATGCTAGGACTAACGCGCCGATCCTGTCAATACAGCCTTTCGCGCAAGAAGGCTATGAATATTCGGTTAAGGTAAAGACGATGAACGTTGCTAGGCACGACGACCTCCAGCGCATGGTTAGCTATCAAATCAGAAAATATAACGCCTGCCGACGTTGCCTCAAGTGCGAATCCCTTTGTAGATTCGGAGCGATCTCCATATTTGGTGGCGTCTACCACATAAACCCGCAGAAATGTCAACAGTGTAAGATGTGCGTAACCGCAAAATATCTTGACGGCGGGTGCACGATGGATAAGTACTTAAGGACAAAGGGCGTAGTGACGCGGCCATAGCGGTTTTAGGTCAGGGAATAGATGAATGTCTGCAGAGATGCTAAACTACACAAATTGAGGTGAGTAAATGAAGTTTCGGGCTCATGATACATTCTTCATACGAAAAGGCTGGCTTTCAAAAGGAATGCGCCATGTCCTTGCCACCCCAGATGTGTTTATCAGTAAGGTCAACAACCCGATGGACGTTCTCGGCATCGGCGCGAACATGGTCAAGGCGCTGCGCTATTGGATGGTGGCGGTCGGCTTGACGGCAGAAGCCGCCGTAGGGCAGAGGCTGCAGACACTGACCCAGCTTGGCGTTATCATCCAAGAAAATGATCCATACTTCGAGGAAGCCGGAACTCTATGGTTGCTTCATTATATGCTCGTCCGCGATAAAGATGTGACCAATACCGAGGCGACGGCGTGGTGGTATTTCTTCAACGAATTCAGGATGAACCAGTTCACGCGTGATGACTTCCTCGCTCAGATCGGCAAGTTCCTTCGCAGCAGTGACGGGGGCGATAAGCCGGTGAGAACAATTGAAGATGATTTCAACTGCATCATCAATACCTATGTATCTCGTATGAAATCGAGCCCAGAGAAGATCATGCCTGAAAGTAATATTGACTGTCCTCTTGGAGAGCTTGGGCTGATTGATATCGTGGGAACAGAAAGAGATGGAGGCAGACAAAAAATATATCGCAAGGCCTCCCCAAAGAAGGATATGCTTCATCCGCTGATTCTGCTTGCCGTCCTAATCGACCAGGCCCAGGGCGAAACCGAAGTCCGCATATCCAGCATTCAAAGCAGCAACGGAAGTGCGGGGAGAGCATTCAATCTTGACATCATCAGCCTGACGTCTCTTCTTTACAAGATTGAGCTTCTCGGGTACATAAAGGTAAATAGGACGGCAGGTCTGGACGTTGTCAACATAAAAACTGACTGGGATTTTTTTGGTTGCGTGAGAGAATATTATAAGGCAATCAATTGATGGCCCAACGCAAGGAGAAAGCCTATGAATGAGTTGATTGAAATTGCCAAAGGATTTCAAACCTCTGTCAATATAGCTTATGACCTGAACAATGACGATAAGGTGCGTGGTTTTATCCCCACCATGTCGTCGCTTGATGTTATTGAGGAAGTGCTGCTGTCCACGGTCCCGAATTCGACGCAGAGGGCCAGGATTCTCATCGGTGCGTATGGCAGAGGTAAATCCCATATTATTTTGGTCTTGATAGCGATGCTATTCAGAAAAGGCGACGATGTTTGTAAGACATTGTTCGGCGCCCTTCTTGAGAAGATGAAGGAACGCAATCCTGATTTGTACAGCTTTGCGCAGGAGTACATAAAAAGCGAACAAAAGATCTTCCCAATTATTGTGCGCGGAAGCAGTGCGAGCCTCACACAGTCTTTTTTGAGCGCTCTCCAACAAGCACTCAGTGACGATGGGTTTGCGGACCTCATGCCTGAAACGCATTTCAAGGCCGCGGTTAATCAGATTACTAAGTGGCGCGATGAGTATCCTGATACATATCAAAAACTGACAAAGCAGCTAAGTAAATCCGTTGGTGATTTTGTTCTTGCCCTTAACGGGTATGAAGTTAATGCCTACGAGGAGTTTGAGCAAATATATCCTACCCTTACTTCCGGCAGCACGTTCAATCCCTTCCTGGGCTTTGATATTGTCGATCTTTATGAGAACATCACCGCCAAGCTACAAGACAAGGGGTATTGCGGTATCTATGTGATATACGATGAATTCAGCAAATATCTTGAATCAAGCATTGCTACTGCCACAAGCAGCGACATCAAACTCATGCAAGACTTCGCTGAAAAGTGTAATCGTAGTGGCAATGCTCAGATGCACCTGATGCTCATAAGCCACAAAGATATAGCCAATTACATCTACAGCAACCTTCCAAAAGATAAGGTGGACGGCTGGCGGGGCGTATCTGGGAGATTCAAACACGTCAATCTCCACAATAACTACCCACAGATGTATGAGATTATATCTGCGGTTATCAAGAAAAAGCCAGCGCTGTGGGAGCAGTTTATCCAAAAAAACAAAATACGCTTTGACGAGCTCAAAGACCGTTTTTTAAGAAATGGATTGCTCGGTGAGAGTAATGAGGGTGAGGTCACGACCGCCATCGAGGGGTGCTATCCCTTGCACCCCATCTCGACATTTATCCTCCCCCGCTTATCTGAAAGGGTAGCACAGAACGAGCGTACGCTTTTTACCTTCCTTTCAGCGGATGAAAGGTATGCAATGTCAGACTTTATCGCCGCAGCGAAGGATTTTGAGCTGCTAACGCCCGACGGTATTTATGATTACTTTGAGCCCCTGCTCCGAAAAGAGCCTTACACTAGCGAAGTCCACAAGTTATATGGGCTGACGGCGAGTGCCATTCGAAGAGTCGAAGGTAAGCCGCTACACCAGAAGATCATCAAGACAATCGCACTCATTTATCTTGTTGAGCAGTTTGAGAAGCTGCCACCTGTCGTGGACATGATTGTGGACACCTACCGAGATGTAATTGGATCCACACAAGAGATCGACCTAGCCCTCAAGGAGTTAATTGATAATGACTGTGTGGTCTATCTCAAGAGGAGCAACGGCTACCTCAAAATTAAGGAAACCAGCGGCGTTGACATACAGGAGGAAATCGCAAAGTGCAAAACTCAAAGGCTGTCAAGCGCATCGGCAACAAAGGTACTTAATGAGTCGGTCTTTGACAGCTTTATGTACCCTACAGCATATAACGATGAGAACAATATAATACGCTATTTCGACTTTGCATTCATTGAAAGCAAAGAGTTTTGGGCTGTCACAGACTGGGAAACTAAGATTTCCGGCAGCAGCGCTGACGGTGTCGTTTACGCCATTGTGCCCGAGAACGAAACAGAAATTGAGGATCTGCGCACAGCCATGCTTAACGATAGCAATCCCCATCAGCGCATTGTGTTCATCTTGCCTAAGAAGTGGGTCGACATGACAATGGATGCGCTCGACTATGCTACAGTAGTACATCTCAAAGGCGAAGCAGCAGAGTCAGGTGATGAGTTGCTAAGAGACGAGTACGCCATATACTTGGAAGATTTGTCGGATGTTATGTGTGGCTTTATCAATAATTATGCTAGGCCCGAAAACGGTAGCGCGTATTATTTCCATAATGCAAATCAGAATGTCTTTCGGCGCAAGGCGCAGCTATCTGGCTTACTTTCAGAGATCTGCCAAGGGGTGTTTCACCGGACCCCCATCATCAATAATGAATCAATTAATAAAAATGTTCTGCCCACCGTCGCTGTTAACAGCCGCACCAAAATAGTAGCCGCGCTGCTCGAAAGCGAGCTCGCTCCAAATCTTGGACTAACAGGGACCGGTCAGGACGTCTCCATCGTGCGGAGCACTCTCATAAATACGGGTGTGCTTGAAAGCGTTGATTCCTACCCCCGGATTCAACTGCAACCTCAAGACGGCAGGATGACGGATCTGTTGGATCAGATCAGTTCTTTCTTTGCTGTAACTGCCGCAAGACATGGTGGAGCAAATTTTGAGATTTTATATGATGCGCTTACAAGCCATAGTAATGGATTTGGAATAAAGCGAGGTGTGATACCAATATACATTGCCCTCGTTCTTCATCTGTACAGGAACAACATTGTGATTCTGTATCGTGGAAGCGAGGTCAAAATCGCGCCTGAGCTCCTTAATGATATAAACGAGTGCCCGGGTGAATACGTCGTTATCCGCGAAGATTGGAATGAGGAAAAGGAGCAGTATATGGCGCGGTTAGAAGCGATTTTCGCCGAGTTCATGATCGAACGGGGGCAAGCCCACAACCGTTTCGCATATCTGTACATAGCCATGAAAAGTTGGTATTTGTCACTGCCGAAGTTCGCTAAAGAATCCGCCCAGCGGTACTTAGCCACGGGCGCGCAAGAAAAGATCCCTGCAGACAGGAGGAAGTTCGTTGGCAGCCTCAAACAGGTGAGTGCCAATCCGCGCGAGTTTCTTTTTGATAAGATCTTTGACATTTTCGGGCATAGAACTTTTGGCGCGCTTGTAGTTGATCATATTGAAGAGGCAAAGGCCGAATATGAAGGAACGGTCAGAAATCTGATTGACTACTTGAACTATAGGGTCAAAAATCTGTTTGCGATTGACAATTCATGCGGGAGCCTGACTTCAACTATTAAGGATTGGTATGAGACCCTTAGCGAAGCAACGAGACAGTACCTATTCGCCGGAAATGAAAACAAAATACTTGCACTAATGTCGACAGTGACAAGCGATGAGAGCGTCTTTATGCAACGACTTGCCCGGGCGGTCACTTGCCTAAGGATAGACGACTGGAATGATGATACTGTCCAAGCGTACCTGCGTGATTTAGGCGTTTTCAAGAGAACCGTTGAGGATTTCAATAACCAGAAGGTGGGGAGAGATCAATGTGCAATGTCTTATGAAATCATTATAACTGATGCCAATGGACAGCGTTCGCCAAAACGTTTTGAAAAAACAGAGTACAGTGAACGAGCGATTCTGCTACGAAATGAAATCAGTACTGCGCTCGAAGAAATGGGGCAAGCCATTACCGAACAGGAAAAAAGACAGGTCCTAATCGAGCTTCTAGAAAAAATATGTTAGGCTGAGGTGCGCTGTGTGAGGAGAACCGCATATTTCGATAATGCCGCAACAACTTTTCCCAAACCTGAAGAAGTCTATCAGTTTATGGACACTTTCTACCGTGAATGCGGCGTGAATGTCGGGCGCGGCCAGCACAAGTTAGCGACTAAAGCGGCGGCCCTTGTTGCGGAAACCCGCAAGTTGCTCCTCGCCCTTAACCACAGTCCCAGTAAGGTGGTCATTTTCACCCCGTCGGCGACAGAAGCCTTAAACCTCATTTTGCGGAGTCTAATCTGCAAGGCTAGCCTTAACATATATATGTCGCCTTTTGAGCACAACGCAGTTACTAGAATAGTCAACTATGCAACGCAGACCTATAAGCTCGGAGTTCGCACTCTTGCTTTTGACAAGGCCACATACAAATACAACATGGAGCAGATCAAGCATCAGTTCGCAGAGAGCAAGCCGGACGTTGTGATTATCAGTCACGCAAGCAACGTCTGTGGAGTCATCGCGCCCATTGTTGAGATATGCGCACAGTCCAAAAAATACGACGCGGTTAACGTCATCGATATGTGCCAGACGATGGGGCTTATCGATACCGACCTCAACAACGATGCCATTGATTATGCCGTATTCGCAGCGCATAAGAACCTCTATGGACCGCTGGGTTTAGGAGGCTTCATAATGAACTTTGACGCCCGCCCAGAACCGTTAGTGTATGGAGGCACGGGGATAGATTCAGCCAATCCTTTTCTTCCTGATGTGTTACCCGATCGCTATGAAGTCGGGAGCCCAAACATACAGGCAATCTCAGGTCTGAATGCGTCCTTGAAATGGATTCACCGAGTTGGAATAAATGCGATATATGAGAAGGAGTGTGAACATCACAGGCAGCTGATAGATTTGCTGTCGAAATATAGCAATATTAGGATCGTATCACCTCATGACCGCACTCTTGGTATCGGCGTTGTGTCGGCGGTCTTTGATGGATATAGCAGCGACAATATCGGGCAAGTGCTCAGCGAACGTGACATTGCCGTCCGCTCTGGTTTACACTGTGCTCCGGCCGCTCACCGCTTCTTAGGGACTTTTCCTTCCGGTTCAGTGAGATTCAGCGTTGGGTATTTCAACACTGAAGACGATTTTGATCGGCTGAGAGAGGCCTTAGACTATATTTACGAGAACTCGTAAAGGAGGGCCGTCATGAGTCTTCAAGATTTAGAGATAAAGCAATCATATCGAACTTCGCTAGATGCGATTCCAAGGGATTTCTATATTCCGTTGCTGAGCAAGGCCATATCGTATGACCGTGCTGTCGGCTTTTTCTCTTCAACCATTCTAAGCAAGATATATGCCGGAATATCTGCTCTTGCCAATAACGGCGGCAAAATTCGGATAGTTGCCTCGCCAAAGTTGTCTGAAGATGATATTAATGCCATCAGGCAAGGATATAAGATGCGTGATACTGTCATGCGAGAGGCCATCCTTCGCGAGCTGAGCGAACCTAGGACGCCCCTAGAGAGAAAATGCCTCAACCAGCTAGCCAATCTCATTGCTGAAGATATCATAGATATTAAGATAGCCTTCACTGTAAAGAACAACAGCATTGGTATGTACCACGAGAAAATGGGTCTTATTATGGACAGTAAAGGTAATACGGTCGCGTTTTCTGGTTCAATGAATGAAACGCTAACTGCAGTGTCTCATAATTACGAATCAATCGATGTATTCTGCTCCTGGAAGAATGACGAACAAAGAGAGCGTGTAGATGATAAAAAGGCAGCATTCTCCGCGATATGGAACAACACCGAACCTGATATAGTAGTCTTGGAATTTCCAGAGCTTTCAGATGAGATTATCCGGCGTTATAGGCGTGAACAGGCAGAACGTTATACAAGCCTTGATGATGAGTCAGAAGAGTTGCCCGCATCACCCGAGTTCAAGCGATGTGGAGCGGTCATACCGGCAGGTGTCACTCTCCATCAATATCAGCTAGAGGCCATAGATGAATGGGAGAAATGCGATTTCCGTGGTATTTTCGATATGGCGACAGGCACAGGCAAGACCTACACAGGGCTTGGAGCACTAGCAAGACTTTGTGACGCTACTGAAGGTAAACTGGCAGCAATTATTGTTTGTCCACTTCAGCATCTAGTCGAGCAATGGGTTGAGGACATTGAACTCTTTAACATAAAGCCAATCATCGGTTACTCCGCCTCGTCACAGAAAGACTGGCTGAAACGGCTAGAAGACGCCATCCGTGATCAGAAGCTCCATGTGCGCAACAAAGAGTTTTTCTGCCTAGTAACAACCAATGCGACCTTTGCCACAGATAAGGTCCAGAAATTGATCTCTAAGATTAAGGGCGATCTACTTCTTGTAGTTGATGAAGCACACAACTTCGGAACTGGGCGCTTAAGCAGCCATTTATCTGGAAGATACACATACCGCCTAGCTCTATCTGCCACCTTTGAACGCCACAACGATGATGAAGGAACGCAGCGGCTTTACAGTTTCTTTGGGAAAAAATGCATCGAATATACCCTTGAGCGGGCCATTGAAGAGAAGATGCTCGCTCCTTACCGATATTTTCCGATATTGACCAAGTTAAATGCCCACGAACTAGATCTCTACGCGCAGTTATCCTATGAAATAAGCAAATGCGTGATAATTGATAAATCGCATAAAACAAAGCTGACAGAGCATGGCAAGAGGTTGGCAATCAAAAGAGCAAGGGTGGTCGCTGGAGCGGCGGACAAATTGGATAAACTCAAAGATTACATCAGGCCCTACATAGACCGCAGGCATATTTTGGTTTACTGCGGGGCGACAACTTTATTGCCGAACGATCAGGATTTCTCCGAGACAGATGAAGACGACATTCGCCAGATTGATGCCGTGACAAACCTGCTCGGCAATCAACTTGAAATGACAGTTGCGCAATTCACATCCCGCGAAGATGTCCAGAAACGAGACATACTCAAACGTGAGTTTGCCGCCGGCGACACTCTGAGAGTGCTCGTAGCCATCAAGTGTCTGGATGAAGGGGTAAATATCCCTCAGATCAAGACAGCTTTCATTCTTGCGAGCACCGCTAACCCTAAAGAGTATATCCAGCGCCGCGGACGTGTTCTCAGGCTTGCTGAGGGAAAGGAGTTTGCTGAGATTTATGACTTCATTACATTGCCGCGTGAGCTTGATGAAGTTCACTTCTTGACGGGGGAGCAACGGAAACGAGAATTGACCCTCGTGAAAAATGAAATCAGTAGGGCTGCAGAATTTGCAAGACTGGCAATGAACATGGCGCAGGCAGAGAAGGTAATAAGCGCTGTCAAGGAAGCATATTCGATATACGAACATTTACTCGATTATGAGGAGGCATTTTCTGATGACTGACCCGAAACCTGTAGTTGGCGGCGTTGAAATAGACACTATAAAAATAGACAGGCTGCTGAAGAAAATCATCGTGCGCGAAAAGATTAACTTGAAGACCCGTGAAAAAACGGACGCTCAGATGGTGCAAATGATCAAGAAGCTCATTGAGGAGGAAGTCGAATGTTACTGAAAGCGCTATCCATGAAGGACTTCCGTCAATTCAAGGGCGTACAGGGTATCACCTTCGCTACAGACAGCATCCGGAATGTGACCATGATCATGGGTGATAATGGAACAGGGAAGACAACTCTTGCCCAGGTGTTTACTTGGTGTCTGTATGGAGAGACATCTTTCGACGATAAGATACTGCTTTGTAAGTCAACTGCAGGAGCTATGCGCCCTAACGACGAGGAAGAGGTGCTTGCTCAGTTGGTTTTAGAGCACAATGGGGTAGAGTACACTATCAGCAGTGCTCAGAAATACAGGAAAGACGGCAGTGGTGCAGTGAAAGCCGCAGGCGATCGAGTGTTTATGATAGCGTTCAAAAAGCCGGACGGAACTCGTGAATTCGTGAAAAAGCTCGACACTGATATCCGCATGAAGGAAATCTTGCCCCGGGAGCTCGCTAGGTACTTCTTTTTTGATGGCGAGCGCATTGAGAGTATGGGCAAGGAGATCAAGCGAGGGCGAAGCCAGGAATTTGCTGGGGCTGTTCGGAGGTTGCTCGGACTCAGCGCTTACACCTCCGCTCTGTCCCACTTAAAGAGCAAGGGGAGCAATAATGTTCTCAATCTATATGAGCAGAGCTATGATGCCAGTAGCAATATCAAAATCGGAGAGTTCAGCCGGCAAATCGCAGAGTTTTCATCGAAAGCTGAGTTGGTGTCGGATCGTCTACGTGACATTGCTGTCGAAAAGGAAGCGTTGCAGGATAGAATTACATCTCTAACAGAGCATATCGCAAAGAATAGGCATAGTGAGGCCCTAGCAATGCAAAGGGAGGAACTTATCCGCAAACGACAAAACCTAACTACTACCAAAGGTGTACAGACAAAGAGCATGCTGCGCTCGTTCAACAACAACTCACCAAACTATTTTGCCAAGCGTTTGATGAAAATTGCCCTAGAGGCCCTTGCGAAAGCGGACAAATTGGACAAGGGCGTCCCAAATGTCAACGACAAGACTATTCTATGTTTGATTGACCGTAAGAAGTGCATTTGTGGTGCAGACGTGTCTGCAGGAAACGACGGATTTATTCAGCTTACAAAACTGCTCGAGTTCATCCCTCCGAAATCCATCGGGAATATGATTGGCGACTTCGTGAGTCTCTGCGAGATTAGGAGCAAGTCAGTTCAGGATTACTTTGAGGATTTCTGTGATGCCTATAAGCCCATCCGTGAGTTTGAAGGCAACTATATGGAATTAAATGACGACATTGGACGGATTGAAAAGCAGCTTGAAGGCCTTGAGGGCGTCGGCGCTCTTCAATCCGAACGATCTCGCTTTGAAAAAAATTTGAACTATATCGACTCTGAAAGCATGCGTATCAGCGAAGAAAGAGGAGGATATCTCACTAAACAAAAGGAATTTGAGGCGGAGCGCGCAGAACTCGCCAATAAGGATTCAAATAATCGCAAAATCGAGACATATAAAGCATACGCCAACTACATGTTCCAGACGCTCTCAGACCAGTACGCTGAAGAAGAAAGCCGCATGAGGGAGGAGCTTCAAAATACGGTGAACGAGCTTTTCCGCGATATCTATAATGGGGGCTTCTCATTGTCGCTCGATGAAAAATACAATGTCCAGATCAACGTTACAGACGAAGCGTCGGGAATTGCTGGTGAAGTTGAGACATCCTCAGCGCAGAGCATATCTGTCATTTTCGCGTTCATTGCAGGGGTGATTAAAATGGCTCGGAAAAGCCGGGAGGGCATCAATGAAATGATGGTCTCCGAACCATACCCACTTGTAATGGATGCTCCCCTGTCGGCATTCGACAAGAAGAGGATAAGAACTGTCTGTGAGGTCCTGCCCAGAGTTGCAGAGCAAGTCATTATCTTCATCAAGGATACCGACGGCGACTTGGCAGAGGAACATCTTGGGGGTAGGGTCGGTAAAAGGTACATTTTTGACAAGAAAAACGAATTTGAAACCTATATCATTTAGGGGGGAAGACGATGATCTTTAATGGAGATTACCAATTTAAGGGCTCACACGCTGAGAAAGTTAATCGCCTAACCTCCGCCTTCAGTGGGGCCAATGGTCTGTTTAATAGGAATCTTGATGTTTACATCTTATCGCCAATTGTAGGTTTCCTTTATAATCGCACCGCGCCCATTGATTCGAGCGGCAAGGGAGCTAACATTTTGTATGACGCAATGTCAAAAGAGCTAGACACGCTCTGGTTCAATTACCGCCTAATAATGCTTCTCGACATAAGCCGCGAGCCAAACGTTGACAGACGAGTGGACAAGGCATTCCTCCATTATGGGAGAGAGGCCGCTGTGCCGGACGAAGAGCGGTATGAGGAATTCGTTCGCGGCGGAGTTGAACTCCTATATGAAAAACTTATAGACCCCTCCCATACCGAGGAGGATTACCTGAAAAATCTCTTTGATTTCATGGAAGAGTTTGAAGATCGCTACGGGCAGAGTTCGCAAGAGATCGTCGATCTCTGCCGTTTAGCTAGAAGTTAACTTGTGCGGGGTGCATCTGAGCGAGATGCAGTTATAAGCGAGTTGTATAATAGTTACCATGCTAACGGGTTCATAACAGAGGATGAGGCGTTGGCCTGTTTTGTCGAACATCGGATTCCCTTGTCACTTATTGATGCGATTACCGACCATTTGCTGTCGATGGGAATTGTATTTAAGAATGGTGACAGGCAGGATGGCATGGGAGATGAGATTTACGACAGAACACGGACAGATTATGAAGCGATTTTTCGGGAGGTGCGCCAAATCTCTCCGGGACTCTTCTTGTTGATAGAGTATATTAAAGCCGCCAAAGCGCCCCAACACCGAGAATGGCGCATGCTCATGCCCCAAGCACAAAACGGAAATCAATACGCGCGCGACAGACTTTTTGATATGTACCTGCGCGTGGTGGTTAAAATTGCGCTAAAGCATCATAAGGAATCTCGTTACGAAATCGAGGACATCATTCAGGTTGGATCAATGGGACTGTTACAAGCAATCAAAGCATACGATTTTTCGAAACATGGGAGCTTCGTATCGTATATGCCTCTATGGATCGCTCAGTACATTTCCCGGGCCATTTCAGATCTAGCGAGACCTATCAGGATTCCCGTCCATATGATTGAAAATATGCGTACGGTTGATCGCGCTTTAGCCGTTTTGCAATACAGATCAGCAGATGAACCGACGATTACGGACCTCGCAAATGCTTGCCAGATGTCTGATGATATGGTGGAGAAGATCCTGACATATTCAAAACGGGTTGAATCTATTGAACAGTTTCGGTCAATCGGTGAGGACGGGTTTTGTTCGTATGAAATTGAAGACTTGAGTGAGCCATCAATTGAAGAAATTATCGAAAGGATCGATTTGCGCCGCATCACTAATGATGTTCTTGGGACGCTCAAGTGCAGGGACGAACAAGTCATCCGTTCTCGTCTCGGATTTGATGATGGTAGGGTAAAAACCCTGGAGGAAGTAGGGGGCATTTATGGTGTTACTCGGGAGCGCATAAGACAAATTGAATCTAAGGCAGTCAAGAAGCTAAAGCGTCATTCAGGACTTAAGGAGTTTGAGGGATACTAAATCCTGGAGTCACAAGCTGAGATATCCAAGACATCCATTCGCAGGCATTTTGCTAAATAATTTTGATATTTGGGTAAACAGTGCACGTGCATATGTGTCTGGCTAAGCGAATGTATGCCGAGTGTTTACTAAATAGGCAGACTGTGACCCAGAGCGCACTTTGCAGATGCTGCAAATGCAACAGTCTTAGCCCCTTGTGCCAGCGACTCCGCGCCACAAAAAAGGAGGCCGAACATGCTATACGCTAAAGATGGTATCCCTCTGTTGCGTTACGGGCAGCCTGTACAATCTGAGCGCCCTGCTGCAGACTACGTTCCCGATTTGTCTGCCATGAGCAGCCAGGCTAGTAGCGAGCTCCGCGACATTGTGGAGCGGTTTGTTAGTGACCGTGATGCGTTGCTGCGCTTCTACAGTGTGCATGGGTCTAAACTGCAGTTTTTGCGACTGCAGGAGTTTTATCATGCTTGGCTAGATCAGATAGAGTCTATGCCGTATGAACAGCTAAGCCTTGAAGGCAGCATCGATTGGCACTTGCTTAACAACAAACTTAAACACTTGCTCATGCTCCTTCGGCGGGAACAGAGTCGACGGCAAGAGATGGCTTTTATCATGCCCATTATGGACGAGGTCGCAGCACTACAGGAATCGCGTCGTCAGTTTGAGGAAGTGCCGCCGGTAGAGATTAGTAAGAAGCTCGCTGCCATGACAGAGTCACTTAAGTCTGCGCGGGCGCTTAATAACATTGGCCGGTCCGTGGCTCTGCGGGCGGCAAATCGCATCGGCGACATCAAGAAAACACTTGCCGATTGGTTTGGGTTCTATGATGGTTACGACCCTGAGTTCAGCTGGTGGTGCCGCACCCCCTACAAGAGCTTGGTCACAGAGCTCGAGGCGCAGGAGTTGTTTCTGCGCGAGACCATTGTCGGCCACAAGATAGGCCAAGACGAGCCTATAGTCGGCGACCCCATTGGTCTAGAGGGACTATTGGCGGACCTAGAATGCGAAATGATCCCCTACACGCCCGATGAACTTATAGCTATAGCAGAAACCGAGCTGTCTTGGTGCCAGAACGAGTGGCGAAAAGTGGCGGCGGAACTCGGCCTAGGGGACGATTGGCAGGCAGCGCTTAGGCTGGTAAAAGAAGACCATGTCCTGCCCGGACAACAACCGAAACTCATTGCCAGCCAAGCTTACGAAGCCATCGCCTTTGTGCTGGAGCACGACCTTTTGACACTTCCCCCGCTAGCCATCGATGTCTGGCGCATGAGTATGCTGAGCAAGGAAGCGCAGCAGGTCAGTCCTTTCTTTCTCGGCGGGGAACTTATACAGGTCGCCTTCCCTACGGACTCGATGGACCACGCCGATAAGCTAGATAGCCTGCTAGCCAATAACGCTCATTTCGCTAGAGCCGTGGTGCACCACGAGCTTATACCGGGGCATCATCTACAGATGTTTATGGGCGAGCGCCAAAACAGGCACCGCAAGCTCTTCAACACCCCCTTTTGGGTGGAAGGCTGGGCGCTGTGGTGGGAGTTTAGGTTATGGGATTTGGGCTTCCCCCAGTCGGCACAGAATCGCGGCGGCATGCTATTTTGGCGTACTCATCGCTGTGCGCGCATCATTTTTTCGCTTAATTTTCATATGGGCAAGTGGACTCCAGAGCAGTGCATTGATTTTCTTGTCGAGCAAGTCGGGCACGACCGCCATACAGCGACCGGCGAAGTGCGGCGTTCGTTTAACGGCAACTACCCACCCTTGTACCAAGCCGCCTACCTGATTGGTGCCTTACAGATGCGCGCCCTCTTTGCGGAATTTGTGCTTGATGGGGCTATGACGGAAAAGGAGTTTCATGACCGCAGTATTTGCGGCAACGTGATGCCGCTAGCCCTGGTGCGCGCTAGATTAGGCGGCACTAAGCTGGCCAAGGATTATAGGGCGTCTTGGCGATTTTGAAAAAAAGCAAATGCGCTGTCCCCGTAGCCCATTTCACTCCCCATGGATTCCGGGCTAAGCGGTAGAATTGAACCAAGTCGAGGCCAAGAGCGGAGGAAGAGTATGGAACAAAAGGCGTACTCGCTATTCATTCTGGTCGTGTTGACGTCGATACATGGTTGGACTGCCTACCCCTTACTATATGTCAGCACGCTGCTTCACGAAATAGGTCACTACCTAGGGGGCAGACTGTCTAGGCTGCAAAGACAGTACCATATCACTCTAGGGCAAGGGGAGAAACGGCTGAGCTTTCACCTGCTAGGGGCATCATTCAGCATTGGATGGATTCCGGGATTTGAAAATGCAACACGTCTGCAAAGATTGTCGTTTTTTTCGGGGGGCTTGCTCACTAATTTGGTTGTGTCCTTCCTATCGTTCGGACTATATCATCACTTGAGAGGAGGCCTAGGGCTAGAAGACATTCTCGCTTTGCTCTCTCTGCCACTCCTGAGTGCGCTGTTGCTGTATAACCCTGCCAGCATCCCCGTGCACGGCCTAGGCTGGTTGGCGGCAGCGCTTTACACGCTAGGCATCGTCAACTCAGTCTTGTTTTGGATGACAGTCCTCCCCATGCGTTCGAGTTCGTACAGTAGCGACGGCGTGCATATATGGGACCTTGTTGGAGAGTGGCTGGACAAACGCTAATGGTAGCGCTGCCCGTTGACTTTACACAGAGACAATATACAGGGCTATCCGATGTTTTTCGGACAGCCCTGTTGTTATGCTCGCGGCGGTATTACTTGGCGGACGGAGGGTAGGTCGATACGGGGGTAGAGGTCGCTGAGCTCTGCAATGACCTGAGGTGGGAGGCCGGCCGCCTTGAGTTCTGCTCTGAAGGCGACGATAGCTTGGTTGCGGCACGCCCGCAATCTTAAGCCTGCTATGGCAAGGCGCGCGGCTAGCCCCACGCCGGTAGCAGCAAGGCGCACTAGACCAATCATGCCCATGAGTTAATCCTCTTGGCGATGATGGACATTGAAGTCTTTGCCTATGGTTGTGCCGAAGCTCTTAATGGTGGAGAGATACTCACGAGTGAGGGTAGAGGCGAGTTCTGCATCGATGCCGCTCGCGATAAGCTCTTTGTAGAAGTTGCCTACGGCCTGCCCCATGCTCTTGCCAGCCTCTGGCGAAAAGGCCGTGTCTTTTATGGACTTCATCAGCAGAGGAATCTTTTCGCTCACCACATCAAGGAGCTCGGCAATGTCCTTTACGGGGATCTCTTGATTGTCCTTGGCATCGCCATGGCCTTTGCCCATAATAAATACCTCCATCTTTTTACCTCCCTCAGGCGCATTAGTCAGGTCGTTAAGCGAAGTCATAAGATTGGGCACTTTTTCGCTAACTACATCGAAGAGTTGTTTCATTTCTCCTAGTTGAAAGTCACGTTTGTGCTTGGCGTCGCCATGATCTTTGCTCAAAACAAAGGCCTCCTTCTAGTTGCCGGCTGTGGCCAGAAGCCACTCGTCCAGCGTTTTGCTGTTAAGCTCGGGGAGGGTGAGTGTGCCTAGGGGCACTTGGCCGGTAGGTAGATGCAGAGAAATAGTATTCGTACGCACTCCGAGGCTAGGCAGGTTTACCGGTACGAATGACATCAGCCGTGCTACCAAGTCTAGTGTCGTAATACCAGCAGTCTCGGACATTGGGATAGGCGTAGTAGCTAAAGCGGGAGGTAGGGCGGAGACTTCGTCGCAGAGCCTCTTCTTAAAACGGGTGAGCCAGGCGAGCTCACTTCGGCATTCTGGGCACGTTGCCAGGTGGAGTATGTATTCATGTCGCTGTCCGGCACTAAGTGTTCCAGCCACAAACCATGGCCCTAATTCACATGCGCTCACTACACATCACTCCTCTGCAGTTTTGACAGCATTGTTTTCTTGGCTAGGGACATACGGCTCTTGACGGTACCGACGGGTACGCTTTGTATGGCGGCGATGTCTACATAGGGCAGTCCTGCGTAGTAAGCTAGTAGCACTACTTCTTGCTGTTCCTCCGGCAAGGACTGCATGGCCTCTAATACCGTAAGCCGCGTGTCGCTATCTGTCGTGAAGTCTGGAGCAACGAGGGCGGCAGATGCGGCCGTTAGTGGCAGTACATCTTGCCGTTGCTGACGCCTCTGTTCCCTTGCCTTGTTGACCGCAATGCCGAACAGCCACGTTGATACGGTAGACTTGCCCGCAAAGCTCTTCGCGGTCTTCCACACGGTGAGAAAGGTTTCTTGAAGGATGTCGCCGGCCGAATCGTAGTCCTGAACTCTACTGTGAGCGTAGCGATGGATACGGTCCTTGTAGCGCGTGTATAGCTCGCAGTAACTCTCAGTGCAGCCCTGCCCAATGGCCACGAGTAACACATGGTCATTGTCCATCCCATCACCAACTTTCCTCCGCCTGAAAGTCTAGCCATTTTGCTGCGTTCTCATAGTATATGTGTCGCATAAAGAGAAAAAGGTTCAGTCAGAAGGCAAGAAAACATTAATTTCTGTGCGCGGCCAATCACAGGAGGTTATTGGTACGCTATGTATAACATTTGCGTAAGGACCGGTAACGCAAAGCGCACATCCACAGAAGCCAAAATACCTTAAGGTGGTGTCGGGCCTTGGTTACAAGGTGGAAAAGTTTTCGCGAGCAGGTCAGCACAAAGCTAGTCAAAATTGCGGTGGTCATTGCGATGGTAGGAGCGCTGCTAATCGGCACGGGGGCAATGGTGGGCGAAAACTTTGCCCTCGTATTTGATAGTACGGAATACGCTGCTAGCGCCCGTGCTAAGAGCCTGCTCAATCAGGGAAGAGGCTTTGCCTGGGAGCTTTTTACGAGCTATCCGGACCCCGCGCGTCAAAGAATGGCCCTATTCAACTTATCTGATCCAGTCCCGTTCTTCTACTATGTCCAAGAAGGAGCCAGCCCTGTACTGACAAACATCGGCGATGTAGGTGATGTGCAGGCATTTTTTCAGTCACTGCCTCTTTTCAACAGAGTTGAGAGCACAAAAACAAGTCTTATCATCTACATCGGTGTGTCGGAAACAGTTTTCGCGGCGGAAGCTGCACAATATGCTGCCGATAGAGGACGCGTCTCTGCGGCCTTTGTCGTCATCATGGTAGGTTTGCTGTGGCTAGCACTAGGAACGCTTGGGTTTGCCTATGCCACCTGGCGTTCTGCTGCGCACACTGTTGCACAGCCGCGCTGGTGGGATAAAATACCACTCGACCTAGGGCTAGGAGTTCTTTTGTGGCTGAGCTTGGCAAGTGCCTACATGATGCATGGACTGCGCTTTGCCTTTCAGCGCGAGGAAACATGGGGGTGGCTAGCGTCCGGGTTGCTATTAATAGTGGCGCTGACCATGGCAGGCCTCTGCTATGTGTATCTGGCGGCTAGACAGCTGCGGGGCCGACGACTATTAAGGCAGACGCTCGTCGGGTCGCTAGTCTATGGTGTAAAAAAACTACTTGATGTCGATTCTGCGCCGCGCTAGAGAGAGAGCTGCGCAGGAAGCGGGGACGTTCTTGTTGCTACGACCATTTGCTGATTCTTTTTTCCAAAAGCCGTCGCGGCTACGAAATCAGCGACTGCTCCGCCTGGGTGCGGCGTGGATGGCCCTATCGTCTAGGCCTAGCACGGCTTCTAGGAAGGCCTCGGAGATGGTGGGGTGAGCATGGATGGTGCGGGCGATGTCGTTGACGGTGAGTTTGTGTTCTACGGCTAGTGCCGCCTCATGGATGAGGGAGCTCGCATGGGAGCCTAGTACATGGACGCCGATTACCTCTTTACTAGGCTCGCGTGCTAGTACCTTGACTAAGCCGAGCTCTTCTCCCATGGCCACGGCCTTGGAGTTGGCCCCTAGCATAAACTTGCTGACCGATATGGGGATGCCGCGCGCTAAGGCCTCTTCTTCGCTTAGACCGACAGTGGCAATTTCGGGCGAAGTAAACACAATGGCCGGCACACAGTCGTAGTTGATGTGTCCGTTAAGGCCAAGGATATTCTCCACGCAGGCCTTGCCTTCTTCAGAGGCCACATGCGCTAGCATATGCCCGCCAATGACATCGCCGATGGCATAGACACCTTTAACATTAGTGGCGAACTTTTGGTCAACCTTAATGCCCTTACGGTCATACTCTACACCGATGGCCTCGAGATTTAGCCCCTCGATATTGATGCCGCGCCCGGTCGCCAAGAGGATTTTCGCGGCGGAGAAAATCTCCGGGCCGCTCTGGCCTAGGGCTAATACTTCAAGCAAGCCCCCCTCAGCTTGGCGTATTTCCTGTACTTTCATATTTGTCGCTAGTTTCATTCCGGACTTGCGCAATGAGGTGTTGAGGCGGAGGACGAGGTCTTTGTCTACTTGGTGGAGGATGCGGGGCATGAACTCAATCACGGTGACGTCGCTGCCAAAGGAGTTAAAGATACCGGCAAATTCCATGCCGATGACCCCGCCGCCGATGACAATTAAGCTACTTGGGATTTCGCTTACTGCTAGGAGTTCGGTGCTGTTAAGTACGCCGGGGAGGTCGCTGCCCAAGATGGGAGGCCTAGTCGGGACGCCGCCTGTGGCGATAATGATATGCTCGGCTTGCAATGTATATTCTGGTCCCTCTGGCGGGTTGACGATTACCTCGCGCGAAGAGGCGAATTTAGCATGGCCCATGATGTGCTCCACTTCGTAAGCTTGAAGCAGCTTAGCGATGCCCTCGCGCAACTGCGTGACAACCCCTGTTTTGCGCTCCTGAATCTTGGCCATGTCGATGGTGAAGCCGCTGTGGATGACGCCAAATTCTGCGCTACGGGTTAGCGCGTGGATAACTTGCGCGTTCTGATACAAGGCCTTGGTGGGGATGCAGCCCTGATTAAGGCAGGTGCCTCCTAGCTGTCCTTTTTCAATCAGGGTGACTTTTGCTCCTAGTTGGGCAGCGCGTATGGCGGCCACATAACCGCCCGGCCCTCCGCCAATAATGACTATATCTCGCTGCAATCATGGTCCTCCTTGTGTTCAATGTCCAGAGTATCTGAGCACCGGCTGCCTCGCGGCCTTTACTTCATCTAAGCGGCCGACCACAGTGGTATATGGCGCGCCTTTGACTAAGGCGGGGTCGGTTTCGATTTCATCGGCAATTTTAAGCATTGCGGCAATGAAAGTGTCCAATACTTCTACTGGCTCGGTTTCCACTGGCTCTACCATGATGGCCTCCTTGACAATCATTGGGAAATACACGGTGGGTGGGTGAAAACCGTAGTCTAGCAAGCGCTTGGCGATGTCTAGGGTCGAACAGCCCTGGGCTTTTTGTCTTTGCCCGGAAAGGACAAACTCATGCATACAGATGCGGTCGTAGGCTACATCATAGCGCTCTCTGAGCTTGTTAAGCATGTAGTTGGCGTTAAGTACGGCGGTCTCGGAGGCCAGCCGCAAACCATCTGGGCCCATGGAGAGGATGTAGGCATAGGCTCGCACCAATACCAAGAAATGCCCGTAGAAGTTCTTAATACGGCCGACGGATAGGGGGCGGTTGAAATCGAAGTAGTACTTGGTGCCGTCAAATTCCACCACGGGGCAAGGCAAGAAGGGAATAAGGCGCTCCTTTACGCCAATCGGGCCAGCACCGGGGCCGCCACCGCCATGCGGGGTGGAGAAAGACTTGTGCAAGTTAAGGTGCACCACATCGAAGCCCATGTCTCCAGGCCGGGTAATGCCCATAATGGCATTGGCATTAGCGCCATCGTAGTACAGCAGGCCGCCTGCTCCATGCACAATGGCCGCAATCTCGACAATGTCTTTCTCGAATAGGCCAAGGGTGTTGGGGTTAGTGAGCATAAGCCCGGCCACATCGTCCGTCATCAGGCGTTTGAGCTCAGCTAGATCTACCCCGCCTCGCTCATTAGATTTAATTTCGAGGGTCTCATAACCGGCCGCGGCGGCTGTAGCAGGGTTAGTGCCGTGAGCGGAGTCGGTAATGAGGAATTTGCTGCGATGTTGCTGCCCATGGTGGCGGTGATAGGCCTTGATGGCCATAATGCCTGCTAGCTCACCATGTGCGCCAGCGGCAGGGACTAGGGAGGTGCGGGCCATGCCCGTAATCTCAGAAAGCAATCCATCTAGTCGGTAAAGGAGCTCGAGGCTGCCTTGGGAAACTGCCTCTGGCTGATAGGGATGTGAGTTAGTGAAGCCCACGAGGCGAGAGACATCTTCATTTATCTTAGGGTTGTACTTCATGGTGCATGACCCTAGGGGGTAAAAGCCGGCATCTACGCCGTAGTTGCGCTGCGAGAGCCCGGTAAAATGGCGGATGGCGTCTACTTCACTTACTTCTGGTAGGCCGGGGGGCTTAGAGCGCAGCATGCCCACCGGCAAGACGGTGGCTAGGTCCACAGCAGGGGTGTCAAGCGGCGGCAGCTGATAGCCGCGTCGTCCGGTTACACTCTTTTCGAAGATGAGCTTGGTTTCCTTGCGCATCTACTGCACCGCCCTTCTCACGAGATGATCTATTTCTTCCTTGGTGCGCTTCTCGGTTACGGCCACTAGCCAGTGGTTTTCTAGCTCCGGGTAGTCCTTGCCTAGGTCGTATCCGCCCAGGATATTGTGCTCTAGCAGTTCTTGGTTAAGTTCGGCCACAGGGCGCTTAGACTTTACGACAAACTCGCGGAAGAAGGGCGCAGCGAAGGCCGGCTCGAACTGCCCGGTCTTAATTAGCGCCTCGTAGGCGTAGCGCGACTTGCTGACACATTGTTCGGCGACCTCGCGCAATCCGGCCTTGCCCATCACACTGAGGTAGATGGTAGTGGCCAGCCCCACGAGAGCGTTGTTAGTGCAGATATTGGAGGTGGCTTTTTCGCGGCGGATATGTTGTTCGCGGGTCTGCATGGTCAGCACATAAGCGCGTTGACCCTCACTGTCATTGGTGATGCCGACGATGCGCCCCGGCATATTGCGCAGTAGCTTCTGGGTGGCGGCCATAAAGCCGACGTAGGGCCCACCGAAAGAAAGGGGCACCCCCAAGGGCTGGCCATCGCCCACGGCAATGTCTACCCCGAGCTCGCCGGGCGACTTTAGGATGCCAAGGGAGATGGGGTCGACGCTCGCGATCATCAGCGCGCCAGCTTCATGCGCTATATCTGCTGCTCCGGCTAGGTCCTCGATTATGCCAAAGAAGTTTGGGCTCTGCAGGATCACTGCTGCGGTACTAGGGGTGGTGGCGGCCCGTAGTGCCTCCATATCCACCATTCCCTCCTTGTGGGGCACCATCTTGACCATCATCTCGCGTGTGCAGCCATAGGTCTCGAGTACCGCGCGGTGCTCGGGATGAATGGTGCCGGAGACGACTACTTCATTGCGCCGCGTGGCGTTGCAGGCCATCATGGCGGCTTCGGCGAGAGCAGTTGCGCCGTCGTAGACGGAGGCATTAGACACATCAAGGCCGGTTAGCTCACACATCATGGTTTGAAATTCAAATATAGCCTGCAGGGTGCCTTGGCTAACCTCAGGCTGATAGGGTGTGTAGGCGGTAAAAAACTCTTGGCGCAATAGCGTATGGTTAATGATGCTCGGCCCGTAGTGGTCGTAGGCCCCAGCGCCTAGGAAGCAAGTATAATTTGAGGCACCTAGGTTTTTCTGCGACAGGGCGCCGATATGCGCGATTAGCTCGAGCTCGGAGTGGCTCCTAGGGACATCTAGCGGGCGCTTGAGGCGAATTTGGTCAGGAATCTCCACAAAGAGGTCCTCGATATTCTGCATGCCCAGCGAAGCGAGCATGGACTGTCGCTGCTCATCCGTATTTGGGATGTAACGGTGCATAATTCTCCTCCTTACTTTAGTGTGTTTTTGTAAGCTAGCGCATCGAGAAGCCCTGCTAGCGCGGATTTGTCCTCTAGATTGACGGCCATGATCCAATTGGCATATGAGTCGCTGTTAAGTAGCCCCGGGTTGTCCTCGAGGGCGGTGTTTACTTTAACCACGGTGCCTGAGACTGGGCAAAAGAGGTCGGAGGCTGCCTTTACAGATTCAACTACGCCGAAAGTAGCTCCCGTGTGTACCGTAGCGCCTAGGGAGGGCAGTTCGATGAAGACAATGTCGCCGAGTGAGGATTGGGCGTAATCGGTGATGCCAATGTAGGCGATGTCGCCCTCGAGGCGCACCCATTCGTGGTCCTTAGAGTAGAGTAGTTCAGCGGGGATGTTCATAAGCTTATTCCTCCTTTTAAGTATTGGGGGCTATTTTTTGTATTTCTTTTGGTAAAAGGGGAGGGGGGCGCGTCTAGCTTGCAGGAGTTTGCCGCGCACCAGCACCGCTAGCTCTTCATCCATGTTGACTGCCCCGCGGGAAACAAGCGCTAATCCCATGTTTTCTTTAAGGGTAGGGGAGTAGGTGCCGCTAGTAATATGCCCGATGACCTGTTCGCCTTGCATCACCTCGCAGCCATGGCGCGGTATACCTCGGTCAAGCATAGCGAGACCGATTAGCTCGCGGGGAACGCCCGCCTCTTTTTGCGCTTGCAGTGCAGCAGAGCCTCTGCAGGGTATCCCCTTCTTTAGCTTCACAAAGGAGCCAAGATTCGCTTCGAGTGGGGAGATAGTACGGTCAAGCTCATGGCCGTAAAGGGGGAGGCCTGCTTCAAAGCGCAGGGTGTCACGTGCCCCTAGGCCTACTGGCACAAGGCCAAAGGCCTGCCCGGCGTCGAGAATCGCGTCCCACAGTGCGGGAGCATCCTCTGCAGCGGCATAGATTTCAAAGCCGTCTTCACCCGTGTACCCGGTGCGCGATACTAGGGCCATACGGTTTGCTACTCTGATTTGTGGTTCAAAATAAAAGAAGGGAATTTTGTCGAGGGGAAAGTCGGTCAGCTTTTGCAGCATCAGTTGCGCCTGCGGGCCTTGGAGGGCGAGCTGGGCATAGAGTGCAGACACATTCTCTAGGAATAGGTCGGCAGGAGTATGGCTCTTCATCCAGGCAAAGTCCTTGTCGGTGTTGGCGGCATTTACCACCAAGAGAAAATCCGTCGTGCTGCGACGATAGATCAAGAGGTCATCTACAATGCCTCCGTCGTCATCGCACATCACTGAGTAGAGCACTTGCTTGTCCTTAAGCTTTTCTACATCGCCAGTGACAAGTTGCTGCAGAAAGTTGAGCGCGCCCTCGCCCTTAACGGCGATTTCCCCCATGTGGGAGACGTCAAACAAGCCCGCAGTAGAACGAACGGCCTCATGTTCCTTGATGATGCCGCTGTACTGCACGGGCAGTGCCCAGCCGGCAAAATCGACAATTTTGCCGCCTAAGGACTCATGGCGACTAAGTAGAGGGGTTTGTTTCATATGATTTATCTCTCCATCCATGCGGCGATATCTATGATGATGCTGTTTCCCGTGGCTAGGGGCAGGGTGCGCAAATGCTTAGCGAGGTGGGCTCTCTCGAAGGTAATGCCCACTAGGCTCTCTGCTAGGGATAAAATCAAGTCGGCTTCCATAGCATCTGAGTAGATCTTTGCTTGGCTTACCAGGCCATTTTTGATCGTGAGCCCTAGTTCCACGCCGCCCCAAGGGAAGCGAGTTTCATAAGTCACGTCAAACCGGGGGCTGTTGCCTAGTTGCCAATCCCAGCTGCTGTACTTGGCATAGAGCGTGCGGAATTGGTCGGTGTCTTTGTAGTTGGCCAAGGTGTACGATTCGCCTTCCCCGCCATATTCCTCGCTAAAGGACTTGATCAGTGCTTCCTTCATGAGGTCAACAGAAAGAGTCGGTACTAGCTCGCGCAGGTTAATCACGCGCGACTTAACGGAAGTTACGCCCTTAGAAGTCATCTTCTGCACGGGCACGTTGAGGTAGTGGCCTAGGACTGAAAGATCCACATCTAGCAAGATCGTGCCATGGTGGTAGGACGAGCTACGACCATGATAGAAAGCATTGCCCGAGAATTTGCGCCCCTCAGCTAAAATATCGTTGCGTCCGCTAAACTCGGCTTCTACTCCCACCGCCTGAGCCGCATGGAGAATAACGCCTAACTGTCGGTGCAAATCATATGTGCTGCTAGGCATGAGAAAAGTGAAGTTGAGGTTGCCTAGGTCGTGGTAGACAGCGCCGCCGCCGGACAATCGCCGCGCGAGTTTGCCGCCATCGGTTTGTAGCCTATCGACATAGCATTCGCGCCAAGCATTTTGGTTGCGCCCAACCACGACGGTATGCTGATTCTGCCATAAATAAAGCACAACCTCGTCAGGCGAAACACTATCAAGTAGCAGTTCTTCTAGCGCCAAGTTTTCCCAGGGGTCGTAGCCTGTCGCTAATACAAGGCGAGTTCGCATTATTGGTATCACGGCTCCTTCTCAGTCTTCGCCATTGTTAGGTACAACCATTAGATACATGGTTCACAAATAGCAAGAGGGCGGCACTTGCATGCCACCCTCTTGAGATAACATGCAGTTCATTCGAACTCGGCGTTATCTTTGTTCAGCTAAATATTCTGCTATCTGTAAATGTACCATGCCCAGGGGCAATGCGCAACAAGAATTTGGGAGGGAGAGCGGGGGGACGGAGCCTTTTGCTTTTTGCTGCAACTGGCGCAGGCTGTTGTGGTATATTTTCTATGGAGGTGGGTTATGAAAGAGTTTGAAAACGCGCTGGTGGTGGAGTTTCCCCTAAGAGGCGAGTGGCAGGTCCCTAGTACCCCAGGCAAGTCTGTACCTAGTCACGGCACTGATCAGCTCGGGCAGCGCTATGCTTTTGATTTTGTGCAAGTCAATTGGGCCAGAAAAGACAAGTCCTTTGCCTGTTGCCAGTCACGCAATTTGGCGTGGCGTTTCTCACCGCCAATGGCATGAGAAGTCGTGTGTCAATTTGCCAACTTAGTAACAATTCTAACGTCAACCAATACGGCGGCACATGCCAGTCTCTGTGGACAGTGTGGATAATGTGGAAAACCCCCCGGGGAGGGGGGTCGGGTTACGTGACGGATCCACGCTGGCGAGCTGTGTCTTGGATTATGCGCGTTACGAGTTCGG
>Ga0209413_1000015_pt1 | contig 32483 bp, 26 predicted proteins | sample JTO22cmmetaG_FD_184157 | JGI IMG/M metagenome (GOLD analysis project Ga0209413, IMG submission 184157) | Freshwater bacterial and archeal communities from Indian Creek, Illinois, USA - JTO22cm metaG (SPAdes) (version 3) | ecosystem: Environmental > Aquatic > Freshwater > Unclassified ...
ATGTGCAGCCGTTCCAGGCCAGCTACAGCTACGGCGCGGCCCAGAGCACGGCCATGTTCACCCAGCCGCTGCCCGAGCGCTGGATTCGCTTCGAGGGCCTCAACACCGCCAACGCCAACCGCGAAGTGGTGATCGACCTCTATCGGGTGTCGATCAACCCGACGCGCGAACTCTCGCTCATCAGCGACGAGCTGATGCGCTTTGAGCTCTCGGGGCGCGTGCTGGCCGACCTGAGCAGGCCCAGCGACGGCGACCTGGGCCAGTTTGGCCGGATGGTGCTGCTGTGATCGAGGGCGGCATGAAGGGCTTTGCCCCGGCACCGACCCAGGTCACGCTGGGCGACGGCACGCTGCTCGAGCTCGGCCCGGTGCGGCTCGGGGAATTGCCGCGCCTGCTGGCTTGCGCGCGGCCACTGCAAGACGATCTGACGGCGCAACCCGATTGGCTGGCGCTGCTGCTCAAGCACAGCGACGCGGTGCTGCAGATGCTGTCGATCTGCAGCCGGCGCCCGCGCGAGTGGGTCGATGGCCTGGCGCTGGACGACGCGGTGCTGCTGTGCACGGCGGTGTTTGAGGTCAACGCGGATTTTTTTGTGGCGCGGGTCGCACCGGCGGTGCAAGGCGCGGCCCAGCGGCTGGGGCCGATGCTGCACCAGATCAGCACGGCTGGGACACCGCCCTTGCGCGACTGATCCAGACCGGGCACCGCCACGCCGACGCGATGGACTACACCATCGCCCAGGCGCTGGCGCTGCTGGCGGCCCACGAGCGCATCGAGCGCCAGCGCCAGGCGCAGTGGCTGGGCATCATCGCCGTGGCCACCCAGGGCGAGCGCCGCACCATCGAGCAACTGCAGCAACAACTGTTGAAGGACTGAGGACGTGCTCAAACTCTCGTTGGGCGCCACCGGGCTGCTCGACCCGCGCCGGCTCAATGACTGGCTCAGCACCGGCAGCCAGGCGGTGCGCCGGGCCGTGGGCGCGGGGCTGCGCGCCGCCGCGCCCGAGGTGCGAGCGGCAGCGCGGGCGCAGATGCAGCGGGCGTTCGCTGTGCGCAAAAAGAGCTTCGCCCACAGCATGACGACCCGGCTGTTTGAGCGCAACCAGCGGCGCTTGCCGGCACTCTGGGTGGGCAGCAAGATCCCTTGGCTGGGCGCACACGCCACGGGTGGCACGGTGCGCGGCCAGATGCTGATACCGCTGCTGCCCAAGCGCATCGGCCGCAAGCGCTTCAAGGCCCTTGTCTCGCATTTGCTGCGCGGCGGCGGCAACGCCTACTTTGTGCGCAGCGCCCGTGGCCACACCGTGCTCATGGCCGAGAACCTGGCCGAGCACAGCCGGCAACTGGCGCCATTCCGGCGCGCTGAGCGCGCGCGCAGCGGCGCCAAGCGCATCAAGCGCGGGCAGGAAATCCCGATTGCGGTGTTGGTCAGGCGCGTCACGCTGCGCCGCCGGCTCGATCTAGAGGGTGCTGTGCGCCGCACCCTGCCGGCGCTGGCACGCGCCATCAAGCAACAACTCGACCGAATCTGACGACACCATGCGCAACCGTGCTCAACTCTTGATCAGCGCCATCGACCAGACGCGGGGCGCGTTCCAATCGGTGGCGCGGGGCCTGTCGGGAATGCGCGAGCAGGCCGGGCAGGTGAGCGCGAGCATGACCGGCTTGCGCGACCAAGCGACGCAGGTGGGCGACACGCTGGGCCGGGTCGGTGCAGCGCTGGGGCTGGGTCTGGGGGTGCAGCAGATCATCGCGCTGGCCGACCAGTACAGCACGCTGCAAGCGCGCCTGGCCCTGTCTGTGACCTCGCAAGAGGAGTTCAACCGCGCCAACAGCGCGTTGTTCGAGATCGCGCAGCGCAACCGGGCGCCGCTGGAGGAAACGGTCTCTCTCTACGCCCGGCTGGCGCCCACTTTTGCCGCCATGGGCCGCGACCAGAGCCAGGCGCTTGCGGCCACCGATGCCATCGGGCAGGCGGTGGCGCTGTCGGGCACCTCGGCGGCTGGCGCCGCCGGCGCGCTGACGCAGCTCGGTCAGGCCTTTGCCTCCGGCGTGCTGCGCGGCGAGGAGTTCAACTCGGTCAACGAGGCCACGCCGCGCGTCATGCAAGCCATCGCGCAGGGCATGGGCGTGCCCATCGGTGCGCTGCGCCAACTGGCCGAGCAGGGGCGCCTGACCGCCGACGTGGTGCTCGACGCCCTGCTCAGCCAGAGCGCGCGCCTGGCGCAAGAGTACGCCAGCCTGCCCTTGACCGTGTCGGGCGCCCTGACGCAACTGCGCAACGCCTTCTTGCTGGCCATCGGCTCGGCCGATCAGGCCAGCGGCACCACGGCGGCGCTGGCGCAGGGCATTGCGCTGCTGGCCCAACACCTCGGCCTGCTCATCAACCTGGCCGGAGTGGCGCTGGTGGCGGCGCTGGGGCGCATGATCGCCACCATTGCCACCAGCATCGCCGCCAACCGGGCCGAAATGGCGGCCCGGGTGGCGCAACTGCGGCTGCTCGAGGCCGAGGCGGCGGCGCGCGTGCGGGTGGCGCAGGCTGCTCTGGCGCAAGCCGGCGCCCAAGGCCAAGCCGCCGTGGCCGCTGCGGCGGCCCTGGCCACAGCGCGCACCGAAGCCGCCACAGCGGCGGCAGCCAGTGCCAGCGCCGCTGCCTCCACGACGCTGTTTGGGCGCGCTACCGCTGTGCTGGGCGCTGGGCTGCGGCTGCTGGGCGGGCCTATAGGCTTGGCAGTCACCGGGGTCGCGCTGCTGGCGGCGTCGCTCTACGGCGCGCGCAATACGGTGGTCGAGTTCGGCGGCCGCACCGCCACCATGGGCCAGATCGTGGTCGCGGTCTGGGACCTGGTGGTCGGACAGGTGCGCGCCGCTGCACACTGGCTGGCCAGCTTGGTGGGTGTCAGCGACCTAAGCTGGGGCCGCATCCGCACCAGCATGATCGACGCGGTGAGCGCAATCGGTACGGGTCTGGCCCACACGGCCAACGCCATCATCGGCAGCTTCAACGCCGTCGGCTCGGTGGTGGGCGTGGTGGCGGGCTTCATGGTCGAGCGCTTTCGCAGCGCCTTTGCCGACATGGGTGCGCTGGCGCGCGCGCTGGGCAGCGACATCGCGGCCGCGTTTCGGGGCGACTTCTCGCTGCGCCACTTGCGCCAGCAACTGCAGCGCGGCGCGAACGAGATGCGCAACCTAGGGCAAGAGATCGCGGCCACGGTGCAGCGGGCCTACGGGCGCAACTACGTGGGCGAGGCCGCAGCCGCCGTGGCGCGCAACATCCGGCCACAGGCCGCTGGGCGCACGCGGGTGTTTGCCCAAGCCCAGCCCAATGCCAGCCCTGGCGCTGCGCCCGCAGCCAAGGCTGGCGCACCTGCAGCCAGCCGCCCCGGCGCCGACGGCGCGCAGCAGCTGGCCCAGGCTCAGGCCCAAGCGCAGGCGCAACTGCTGCGCGCTGCGCTGGAGCGCTCGCAGGCCGAGCTCGAGCAGGCCTTGGCCGACCGGCTGATCTCGATCCGCGACTTCCATACCCAAAAAACCGCCCTCGAGCTGCAGGGCATAGACGCCGAGATGGCGCGCACGCGCAGCGCCCTGGCGGAGCAGCAGCGGCTGGCCACAGAGGGCGCCGACCACGGGCAGCAGCAGCGCGCCTTGGGCGAAGTGGCCAAGCTCGAGGCCGAGCTGATCGTGCTCGGTCAGCGCCGCACCAGCGCCGCCCTCAAAAACAGCCGCGCTGCGGCGCAGGCCGAGCGCGAGCTGGCCGAGGCGCTGGAGCAAGTGCGCCTGGAGCTGGCCCAACTCAGCGGCAGCGCCACCGACGCCGACCGGCGCGGCGCCATTCAGGCGCAGTACCGCGATCTGCGTCAGCGCCTGCTGGCCGAGGGCGACGGCGCGGGCGTGTCGCTGGTGGATCGGCTCATCGACGTCAAGGCGGCGCAAGCCAACCTGCAAGCGCTCGAGGCCAGTTGGCAGCTCAGCGCCGAGCGCATGCGCACCGCCCAGCAAGCGATACAACTGCAGCAGCAGGCCGGCTTGCTGAGCGAGTCGCAGGCGCGCAGCCAGATCATCGCCCTGCAGCAGCAAAGCGCGGCCGAGATGGAGCGCCTGCTGCCCACCATGCAGCAGGTGGCACAGGCCATCGGCCCCGAGGCGGTGCAGCGCGTGCAGGCCCTCAACAACGAGCTGGCGCAAACCCGGCTGGTGGCTGATACGGTGGCGGTGACGGTGGATGGCGCGGTCAAAGACGGCCTGGTGGGCATGTTCGAGGCCATCGGCAGCGGCGCCAAGTCGGCGCGCGAGGCCTTTGGCGACTTTGCGCGCTCGGTCTTGGCCGCCATCCAGCGCATAGCCGCGCAGCAACTGGCCGAGTCGCTGTTTGGCAGCCTGTTCAAAAGCGGTGGCGCATCCAGCATCGGCGGCTGGGTGTCGGGCCTGTTTCGCGGCGCGTTCGGCTTTGCCCAGGGCGGACTGGTGCGCGGCCCCGGCAGCTCGACCAGCGACTCGATCCCGGCGCGCCTGAGCGCGGGCGAATACGTCATCAACGCCGCCGCTGTGCGCCGGGTGGGGGTGGCGTTTTTACACGGTCTCAACGGTCTGCGCGCCGGGCCCCAATGGCAAGGCGGCGCACTGGCGCTGGCCGCCGGCGGCCTCGTCCCCCCAGCCGCTGCCGCGCCAGCCACCCCGGCCACCACGTCGCTGCGCATCATCAACAGCGTCGATCCGGCCCTGACCCACGACCACCTGCAAACCCCGGCGGGCGAGCGCGTGATCGTCAACATCATCGGCCGCAACGCGCGCTCGATCCGCGCGGCGCTGCAAGGCTGAGCCCGACTCAACCGTTCCCAACCCCCCAGGAGAGCCGCATGGCACTGATTTTTATCGACGGCTTTGACCACTACGACCCGCAGGCCGTGGACGCCAATGGCGATCGGCTGCTCTCGCGTGGCAAGGCCAGCGCCTTGTCTGCGTTGGCCCGCCGCATCACGGGCCGGCGCCCGGCGTCGTTTGCGCTGCGCCTGCCGGGTGAAGATGGCCAAAGCTCTGGCCCCCGGCCCAGCGGCTACTTCAAGCAGTTGCCCGCACCCAGCGGCACCCTGACCTTGGGTGCGGCGCTGCGCTGGGAGGCGGTAGGCGGGCACGGCAGCCCGCCGGTATTGCTCGGCATCATCGACGCCCACAGCGAGCGCGCCTACCAACTGCGGCCTTGGAGCGACGGACGCCTGGCCCTGCAATCGTGGGGCCGCTGGATGTGGGAGCAGACCGTGGCCGAGACGGTGCAGCTGTACGCCGCCGGTGCCTGGCATTACATCGAGCTGCAGGTGGTGCAGGGCACGCCCGATCTGGCCGACGGCAGCCTGACGCTGCGGGTCAACGGCACCCAGGTGCTGCACCTGAGCGATCAGCGCACGCGCGAGGCCAGCGACGGCGGGCTCATGGGCATCTATGTCGGGGCGCGCAACGGCGAGATTGCGCCAGCGCGCGTGGATGTGGACGACCTCTACGTCACCGACGCCAGCGGCACGGTCAACCAAGGGTTTCTGGGCGACGTGCGCATCGACACCCTGCAGCCGCAAGCCAGCGGCAGCCTGCAACAGTGGGCTGTGCAGCCCAGCGGCACGGCGGACTGGCAGGCGCTGGGCGATGGCCTCGACCACACGCTGCTCAGCGCCGCCGACCCCGGTTTGCGCCACAGCGTGCGCATGCAAGCCTTGCCGGCGCTGCGCAGCCCGGTCATCCACGGCGTGCAGCTGAGCCTGCTGGCGCGCAAGAGCGATGCCGGCCAGGCCAGCCTGCGCAGTCTGGTGATCAGCGGCGCGCAGACCGCGCTGGGGCCCAATACGGCGCTCGCAGACAGCCTGCTCTGGAGCAGCACCGTGATCGAGCAAGACCCCGGTGCGGCTGCGCCGTGGACGCCGGGCACCTTGGCCGATGCCGAGTTCGGCGCCGAGTCGGCATGAGTGGGCGCCAGCTTGCGCAGGTGCAGACCGAAGCCCTGAGCACGCCCGTGCCGGGGCCAGAGGTTGCGGCATCTGCCGCCGAGGTGCTGAGCACGCCGCTCGCGGGGCAGGAGTTGTCCGCCTTGGTACAGGAATACGTCGCATCGGTGCAACCATCGTCTGCGCTTGCTCAGGCCCTGGTCGAGGCGCTGGCCACGGTGCAGCCCGCCGCCGAAGTGGGCCAGCTGCTGCTCGAGGCGCTGAGCACGCTTGCGCCCTCGCAGCGCGCCGACGACATCCAACTGGTGGCACAGCTGCTCGAGGTGCTGCGCGCCAACGCCGGCATTGGCTCTGGCGGCACCGGCGACAGTGGGGCTGGTGGGTCAGCGTGGCACGACGTGTTTGCCTTTGCGCACGACTGGAGCGTGCCCTTGCTCGAGCGGTTGGAGTGGCAGACCAGCGTGGCGCGCACGGCCAGCGGGGGCGAGGTGCGCCGCCCGGGCCGCAGCCACCCCAGGCGCTCCCTCACCTATCAGGTGGGCACCGGGCGCCCCAGCGATGCCCTGGTGGCCGACTGGCTGGCCGATCATCTGGGGCGGCCCGCCTGGTTTGGGCTGCCGCACCACACAGCCCATCTGAGCCGCGCCGCGGCGGCGGGGGCCACGCGGCTCGAGCTTGCCGGGCTGGACGCGCGCCACTACGGGCCGCCCGCTGCGCGGCTGCGGCTCGAGCGCACGGGCATGCAGAGCCAGCCAAACCCCGAACGCCGGGCGCTGCTGCTGGCCGCAGACGGCTGGCACAGCCTGCGCATCCAGGCCGTGCAGGCCGACACCATGCAGCTGCTCGAACCCCTGCCGGCAGCGGCGCCCGCAGGCAGCCGCGTCATGCCGCTGGTGTGGGGGCACGCCAGCGAGCCCGCACCCCTGACGCAACTGCTGCCCGGTGTGGCTACGGGCAGCGTGCGCGCGCAGCTGGGCCTGGCGCCAGCGCCAGCGGCCGACCCGGCGCACGCCGACCCGCAGCTCGCCGGCATCCCGGTCTGGCCAGACGGCAACTGGCACACCGACCCGAGCGCGACCATCGACGCCGCCGTGACCGCACACGACCTATCGCCCGCCCAGCCGTGGCTGCGCCGCGACGACCCCTGGACGCTGAGCACCGTGCAGCGCCGTTATCTGGCCGCCTCGAGCGCGGCCATCGACGCCTGGCGCGCCCGGCTCTGGCGCACCCAGGGCCGCCTGGGCGACTTCTGGCTGCCCGACGGCCTGGCCCCGGTCTTGCGCCTGGTGCGCGACTTTGAGGCCGACGAGGGCTGGTTGCAGGTCGACGCGCAGCCGCTGGCCTGGCTCTGGACGCGCAGCGCCGGCTGCCTGATCCTGCTGCCCGATGGCCAGCGCCTGCACGCCCTGATCGGGCCCATGCAAGCCGAATCGGGCGCTGCGGTGCTGACGCTGCACACGCCGCTGCAGGCGCACGTTCCGGCCGGCAGCCGCCTCATCCGCCTACAGCGCTGCCGGCTGGATCACGACGCCGTCGATCTGCACTGGCACGCGCCGCAGTTGCTCGAAATCGCCTTGACCATGCGCCAGTTGCCGCCCATGGCCGCCGCCGCCGCGCTGGCGTGGCCCAGCGCCGCAACGCCCGCACTGCACCTTCCCCCCGCTGGCGCAGGCTTGTCCGCCCCGCCCCGGCCACCACAGTTCCAGTGCCCGCCGCCACCGCGCACGATGCAGCGGGCGGTGTTCAGTGGCAGGGATCGGATGATGGGTGCAGAAAATCCAGCCCACCCCCAAGGCCATGGCATTGCTTTTCCTTATGAATGGATCGTTCCAGATGGTGTCACCGAGATTTGGGTCAGTGCGGTTGGCGCCGGCGGTGAAGGCGGCTCGTCACAGACCCCTGCAATCCACGGCATCGACAGCCTAGGTGAGAACCTTGAGTGGCCCGGCGATGAGCACTTGGGCAATGGCGTGGGCTGGGCCATTGGTGGGCATGGGGCCGGGGGTGGCGGGGCTGGTGAGACCGTTATCCGGCAGCGACTGGAGGTGCAGCCAGGCGGTTTGTTGCGGCTGCACGTATTTGATCGAAGGTTTGGCCCAAGGGCTGGTCAAGACAACCCGTCTGGGTTGGCGCGAGCATTTGCACCCCCAGCGATCATCGAGTATCGAGAAAACGGTGAGCGCTTCGGGCCTACACAGGCGCGCATAGAGGTCAGGGGTGGGCAGGATGGGGGCTTTGCTGTCCCAGATACCGCTATTTTTCCGATCCCGTATCAGAACTACGATGCCATTTGCGTCGTGGGCCGAGGCGGTGCCGGCGGCGGCCGAGACGGGAATCTGCGCAACGGCGCTGCGGGCGGAGAAGGGGGTGATGGCGGCGTCTGCGAATTGGCCGGTCACCCGGATTTTGCCGATCTGTTTACAGGCCAAAACGGCGCAGGCGGGGCAAGCCCGACTGGCCCGTTTATTGTGGACGGAATTAATTTCAATTTCTTTCCCAACCCCAACCCCACGGCAGCGACGAATTTTGGCGCCGGCGGCGGAGGCGGCCCCGGGTACACCGCACCAACAGGCCTAAGGATGACTTTCTTGGCTTTTCCTGGGCAGCGATACCTTGTGAACTACGAAGCGCTTCCGGTTGATGGCACGTTTGGCTGGGTTCACAGCGACAGCAACAGGGATCTTTGGGGTTTTCATCCAACGCCCGCCCGACACGGCGGCCCCGGCCTTGCGGTCATCGAATGGTACGCGCCCGAACCCGAACCCGACCCCCAATCCCACTCCAGCACATGAGCACCCCACCCGAGACCATCGAGCTCTACGACTTTCGCTCGACCAGCGCGGCATTTGGCCTGACCCCACACGAGTTCGACGTGGATCTGGAGGGGCAGGTCTATGCCAGCGTGCCGCTGGGCCGCAGCGCGCTGGCGCTGGGCCCCGAGGCCGCCAAAGCCGCCTTGCAGCTGCGCCTGCCGCCCGACCATGCGCTGGTCAGCCACCTGCTGGCCAGCGCCCTGAGCGGCGAAGTCATGAGCCTGACCCTGCGCTTGGCGCGGCGTGCATCCGCTGGCCACTGGGAGGTCGCTGGCGTGCGCTGGCTGGGGCGCGTGCTCGGGGCCGAAGTGGCCGACGAGCTGGCCCAGATCGCTTGCGAGAGCGCCCAGGTCAGCCTCAAGCGCAGCGGCCTGCGCCGCCTCTACAGCCGGCAGTGTTCGCACGTGCTCTATTCCGCTGCCTGTGGCGCGGCCCTGCGCCAGCACAGCGCGACGGTGCAGCAGGCCAGCGGCCGGCGTGTGGATCTGGCGGGTGCTGTGCCGGCGCATGTGGCCGGGGGCCTTGCCGGTGGCTGGCTGCAAACCCCAACCGGGGCGCGCCACATGATCGTCAGCGAAGCCGGCAGCGCGCTCGAACTCATGGCACCCATCGCGCTGGCGCCCGACACCGTGGTGCAGTTGGTGTGCGGCTGCGACCACAGCACCGCCACCTGCGCGGCGCGCTTTGGCAACCTCGACAACTACGGCGGCTTTCCCAGCATCCCCAGCAAAAACCCGTTCTCGACTGGAGTGTTCTAAATGTGGTGGCAACTGGTTTTTTTCGTCGTCAGCTCGTTCATCTCGGCGGCGCTGGCGCCCCGCCCGCCCGCACCCAAGCCCGCCGCACTGAGCGACATCGACGCCCCCACGGCCGAAGAAGGGCGCCCGATCCCGGTGGTGTTTGGTGCCGTGCTGATTCGCGGCCCCAACGTGGTCTGGTACGGCCACCTGCACGCCGACCCCATCCACAGCAGCGGAGGCGGCAAAAAATGAGCCCCATCACGGTCACCATCGACGATGCCCGCGCCGCCGGCCTGTGTGTGCACGGCGCCCGCGGCTGGTTTGAGCGCCACGGGCTGGACTTTCGCGCCTTCCTCGAGCGCGGCATCGGCGCCGAGGTGTTGCTGGCCACCGGCGACGCCATGGCGCTGCGCGCGGTCGAGCAAGCGCAGCGCCGCGCCCATACAGCAGGAGCGCGCTGATGGGCGGCAGCAGCAAAGGGGGCGGGAGTCAGGTCGTTGGCTTTCGCTACCGCATGGGCCTGCACCTGGTGCTGTGCCAGGGGCCGGTGGATGCGGTGCAGGAAATCCAAGCCGGCGAGCGCACCGCCTGGGGCAGCGACACGCGCGCGCCGCTGCGGCTCTGGCACGGCATCGGCACGGCCTTCATCAACAGCCCCGAGCTATTTGGCGGCGAGGGCCGCGAGGGCGGCGTGGTGGGCTGCTGCGACATCCTGCCCGGCGACGCTGGACAAGTGCGCAACGACTACCTGATCGCTCAGCTCGGGCCCAATGTGCCGGCCTTCCGGGGCGTGCTCTCGCTCGTGGCGCGGCAGGTGTACTACGCCGCCAACAACCCTTACATCAAGCCTTGGGCGGTGCGCGTGCGCCGCTTCGTCGCGGGCTGGCACGAGCCGCCCTTCTTGGGCGAACGGGTCGAGGTGCTGGGCCGCAATGCCAGCGGCCAGTCGATCACCATCGGCATGAACCCGGCGCACATCATCGCCCAGTGCCTGACCGACCCCGGCTGGGGCATGGGCTATCCGCGCACCCAACTGGGCAACAGCTTCGGTGCCGCAGCCCAAGTTCTGTGGGACGAGGGCTTTGGCCTCAACCTGATCTGGACGCGCCAGCAGCCCATCGAGGGCTTCATCACCGAAGTGCTCGACCACATCGGCGCCGTGCTCTACGTCGACCCCGAGCGCGGCACCTTCGAGCTGCGCCTGCTGCGTGGCGACTACCAGCTCGATGCGCTGCCGCTGCTGGGGCCCGAGCAGATCGTGAGCCTGGAGCGCTTCGAGCGCGCCCAGTGGGGCGAGCTGCCCAACGAGATCACCGTGGTCTATACCAGCTGGGAGACCGGCGGCGAGGCCGCGCTGTCGGTGGCCAACTTGGCTGCGGTGCATTTGCAAGGCGGCGTGATCAACCAGCGCCGCGACTACCCCGGCGTCAGCCACGCGCCGCTGGCCTCGCGGCTGGCGCTGCGCGATCTGCGCATCTACGGTGCGCCGCTGGCGCGCGTGAGCCTGACGCTGGCCCAGGGCGCGCTGCGCCGCGCGCCGCTGCCGGGCGATGTGTTTAGGCTGCACTGGCCACGCTTGGGGATTGACGGCATGGTGCTGCGCGTGCTCAGCGTCGATGCCGGCAGCCTGGACAGTGCGCTCTGGCGCATCGAGGCCGCCGAGGACGTGTTCGGGATGGAGCACAGCGTCATCAACGCGCTGCCGCCCGTGCCCCAAGACCCCAGCGCCGCCGCGCGCGCGCCCGCGCTGGTGCTGGCGCTGGAGCTGCCCTACTGGGAGATCGCGCGCAGCCTGTCGCGCGCCGAGCTGGCCACGGTCACCGACACCGATACCGCCATCGCCGCGCTGGCCGCGCCCGCAGACGCAGAGCAAAGCGCATGGAGCCTGCGCACCGGCAGCGGCAACCTTCCCGGCCAGCAGACCGTGGTGGCGCAAGGCGAGTACGCGCCCATCGTGACCTTGAGCGCCGCGCTGGCCGCCACCGAACAAGACGTGATCGAGATGCCGGTCAGCGCGGTGCAGCTCGCGCCGCGGCTGGCAGCGGGTGACTATGCTTACTTGGTTGACGCCAGCGGCGCGCTGCGCGAGGCCGTGGCGATCACGGCCTTTGACGCCATCGACGCCACCCTCAGCTTTGCGCGTGCGGTGCTCGACACCACGCCCCAGAGCCATGCCGCCGGCACGCGCCTGATCGGTGTCGGCCGCTGGCTGGCAAACGAGGGCGTCGAGCGTGCGCAGGGCGAGTCGGTGTTCGTATCCGCCGTGCCGCGCACCTTTGCGTCCGCTGGCGCACCGGTGCCGGCGGGCAACGGCAACCCGCTGCTGCTCACCGCGCGCCAGGCGCGGCCCTACGCGCCCGGGCGCGTGCGCTTCAACGGCCAGGCCGACCCCAGCGCAGCGCTGGCGGGCGATCTGCTGATCGAGTGGGCGCACCGCGACCGCACCCTGCAAACCGCGTACCTGGTGCGCCAGGACGAAGGCCCCATCGGCCCCGAGCCGGGCGTGAGCTACACCGTGCGCTGCTTTGACCGCGACGGCGCGCTGGTGCGCACCTTCAGCGGCCTGACCGGCACCAGCGCAACTTGGAGCGCCGCTGACATCGGCAGCGACGCGCCAGCCGAGCGCGGCAGCCGCGTCACCATCGAAATCGAAGCCGTGCGCGCCGGCCTGGTGAGCTGGCAGCGGCAGCGGCGCACGGTTGAGCGCGTGGTTGCTTGAAGGCCGGCGACGCCACCGTCACCCCACCATTACCCCACCATTACCCCACCATCACCATCACCGACCCGCCCGCGAGGCGGGTTTGGCTTTTCTGGAGAGACCACAACCATGATCGAACCCCGCACCACCGAACCCGAACGACATCCGCCGGCGCTGGTCGAGAACCATCTCCTGCTGCGCAAGGAGGACTTCGACGAACTGCTCGACCGGGCCGCCGAACGCGGCGCCGAGCGCTGCTTGGCGCAGCTCGGCCTAGAAAACGGACACGCTGCGCGCGATGTGCGCGATCTGCGCGACCTATTGGCCGCCTGGCGCGACACCCGGCGCGCGGTCTGGGAGACGGTTTACAAGACCCTCACCACCGCCCTCTTGCTCGCCTTGCTGGCCGGGATCGCCGTCAAGCTCAAGCTGTTTGGGGGCGCACCATGATCGCCCAGATCGAACGCCGCCTGCTGCCGCAGTGGCCAAAGGTGCTGCGTCGGGCCTGGAGCATCCGCCTCAACCTCCTGGCAGCGATCTTCACCGCAGCCGAAGTGGTGGTGCCGCTGTTGGCCGATGTGTTGCCGCCCGGCGCGTTCGTGTTGCTGGCCTTTGGCGCCAGCATCGCCGCCGCCGTTGCCCGTCTGATCGCTCAACCGGAGATGTACAAATGAACCCCGCCACCCGCCGCGCCGTGGCCGCGCTGTCACTATCCGCTGCCGCTCTGGTCGGCATCGTGCTGCACGAGGGCTACACCGACCGCGCCGTGATCCCGGTGCCGGGCGATGTGCCCACCATCGGCTTTGGCACCACCACCCGACCCGACGGCACCCCGGTGCAAATGGGCGACCGCACCACGCCGCCGGCGGCGCTGGAGCGGGCACTGCGCGATGTGCAGCGCTTCGAGGGCGCTCTGAGGCAATGCGTGACCGTGCCGCTGGCCCAGCACGAGTACGACGCGCTGGTGAGCTTTTCGTACAACGTCGGCAGCCGCGCCTTCTGCAATTCGACGCTGGTGCGCAAACTCAACGCCGGCGACTACTACGGTGCCTGCGCGCAGCTGCTGCGCTGGCGCTTCTTCCAAGGCCATGACTGCGCGCTGCCTGCCAACGCGCGGCTGTGCGGCGGGCTGGTGACGCGCCGGCAGGCCGAGTATCAGCAGTGCATCGGAGCCGGGCGATGAGCGGCATCGGCTGGCCGTACCGGCTGCTGGCCTTGGCGGCAATGGCCGCTGCCCTGCTCGGCCTGGGCTGGGTCAAGGGCGCGGGCCACGTTCAGGCGCAGTGGGATGCGGCCGTGCAGCAGCAAGAGCTGGAGGCCGCCGCCACCCGCGAGCGGCAGGCGCAAGCCACCGTCGAGGTCGTCACCCGGTACGTCGACCGCGTGCGAATCGTGCGCGCAAGAGGCGACACCATCATCAAGGAGGTACCCGTTTATGTTCCTGCCCAAGCCGACGCTGCTTGCACTATCAACCGTGGCTTTGTCCGCCTGCACGACGCTGCCGCCGCCGGTGAGCTGCCCGAGCCCGCCCGAGACGCTGATGCGCCCGCCGCAGACCTTGCGCTCTCTGCCGTCGCCACCACCGTCGCTGCCAACTACCAGACCTGCCACGAGAACGCCGAGCAACTGAGGGCGTTGCAGGGGTGGGTCGTGGAGATGGCTACCACCGTGAAGTGAAAAATCCCTGTGGGGCAGACCATCGAGCCAGAACTGCGGCGCTGGGTCTGGCGGCGGGAGGTTGCTGCCGGGCCTCGTGGCGCGGCGCGAGGCCGAAGTGCCCCTAATCCTTCAAACTACGGCTGTCTGGGGCGGTTCATCTAGGCACATAAAGAATATTTAGTATAAACTATGCTTCTAGTGCATTATCTGGGTGGTAATATCGTGTCATTCGAAAGCGTTGAAGAACTCATCCGGGCAGCGCGCAATGAGCGCAGCCAGAAGGAATTCGCCGATCTGCTGGAGGTCGATCAGTCGATGGTGAGCAAGTACGAGCGCGGTAAGGCCAGCCCACCGATCAGTGTCATCAACCGCTGTATGCGTCTGGTGCATACCGCCGAAGTCGAGACGGCACCGTCTGCGGAACAGCTCGCCGTCCGCGTGCGTGAATCCCTAGCCGACCCGAAGTTGGGTCAAGTGCGCTCGGCGCTATCCCGCTTGTTGGACGCCTTTGCGTCCGAAAACGCGCAGGCCCGATCCTCGGGCGCTGCGCCGCAATGACATAGGAGGCCGTATGGCAACGCAATCAACCATCGAATGGACGGAGCAGACGTGGAACCCGACCACTGGATGCACCAAGGTCTCGCCGGGTTGCAAACACTGCTACGCCGAAGTGATGGCGCGGCGGCTGCACGCGATGGGCGCGCCCGGCTATGAAAACGAGTTCAAGCTCACCGTGCATGAGATCCGGCTTGAACAACCGCTTTCGCGCAAGAAGCCGACGACGTACTTCGTGAATAGCATGAGCGATCTGTTCCACGAGGCGGTGCCGGACAAATTCCTCGACCGCGTGTTCTCGATCATCGAGGCCACGCCGCAGCACACCTACCAAATCCTCACCAAGCGCGCCGAGCGCCTGCCGGAATATTTCGCCCGGCGTGCCTGCCCGCAAAACGTGTGGCTGGGTGTGTCGGTGGAGGACAAGAAGTACGGCGTGCCGCGCATCGACCACCTGCGCAAGGTGGACGCGCACATCCGATTCATCTCGGTCGAGCCGTTGCTGGAGGACTTGGGGCGCATCAACCTGGGCGACATCCACTGGGTAATCGTCGGCGGCGAATCAGGCCACAAAGCTCGCCCGATGCGCGAGGAGTGGGTGGCGAACGTGCAAGTGCAAGCCGAGGCCGCTGGCGCGGCGTTTTTCTTCAAGCAGTGGGGCGGTTGGGGCGCCGATGGCGTCAAGCGCGACAAGAAAGCAAACGGGCGCGTCTTCCGCGGTCGCACATGGGACGATTACCCGCAGGCTGCAGAGCAGCAGCTATAGGGTGTCCAAGATGTCCTTGGCGATCTTGGTCGCCAGTCCGAAGGCCTTGGGGTTCCGGTTCGAGGCCGCAAAGTAGAGCGCGAACAGCGGCGCCCCGCTCGGGTTTTTCGAGTCCCCGCCTTGGTAAAGCACCTTGGGCGCTGTCACGGCCGCGAACAGCCCCTTGAGGCGCTCCGAGACGAAGTCGAGCATCTCGCGGTGATCGGCGTTGCGCTCATCGCCGTCGTCGCCGCCAAACATATCGGTCTGCCGCTTCTGCACGTAGAAGGCCTGTCGCCAAGCATCGGTGCCCAGCACCCGTGACAGCGAAGATTCCTTGACGGCGTCAAGTGCGTCTGCATTCTTCGCCGCCTGCCGATACAACCCAGCATAGGGAAAGAGATACCAAACATCGATCGCACCAGTCTTGGCAATGGCCTCCAAGGTCGTCCACTCGACATGCATTCCAAATGGGTCTAGGAACAGCACAGCCCTTTCGTTGCACCACTGGTACTGCGTACATAGCAACTTCAGGGCCGTGTTGGCGTCGCTCTGAACTATCTCGATGTTCTTGTCGGGGTGATCCTCCGCGAGTGACTTCAGAGCATCGAGCTTCCTAGGCAGCAGCTCTATAAAGTGATACTTATGAAATCCCGGGTTGGCGGCTAGGGCCCTTCGGGCTGAACCGTCGATGCTCTGCTTCTCTCCATTGACCTTGATGTCGCATCGTCCAGTTCCGGCGAAGGCGTCGACGTAGATGCGGGTGAAGTGCTGCTTGCTGAGTGCGGTGTTGAATGCTCCGAGATACTTCTCCAGAGCCTCTAGCTTAATTCGCGTCCAAACCCCGCCAAACTGGTGTTGGTCTCCGCCTGCGCTGGCGTTCCCGTCCTCCCCGAGGAGGTCATTGTCGACTTGTTGCCCCATATCGTCCTCCCGCGGCCCGTTTTTTACTCCGCCTTCCAGCCCGCCTTGATTTGCGCAAGGACGGCGTTCACCTTGTCCACCACCAACTGATCGACTTGGCTGCCATCTCCGATCTCCACCGTCACACGAATGCGGAACGGATGCCCCGCAGTCGCCTCCCTCAGGGCGTCGATGTTGTCGGCGAGATCCTGGACCTCGTGGGTCTGGAGATCCGCGCTGGCTGCCTTTGATCCGTAGTGCTTGGGCGGAGGCGGCTCCTTGGCCTCGCTCTTGCGGATCACGATTTTGACTGCAGCTGCACCGCCAAGGTCGCATGGCCAAGCGCCAGAGTCTAGGGTTCGTTCGATAAGGCCCAACCGGAAGGCTTCGTCAAGCGCGCTGACAACCCGCTTCCAGGGCAGCACCTTCCCCGCCTTGGACGAGAGAGCTGCATGGATGAGCTGGGCATTGGTCGCGTCGCCCTGCCAAGCCGTAGGCAGCTGCGTCGGCAACACATCAACGCTCGCGAGCGGGAGCGGCGGCGCGAACAATTGCGCCGTGTCGTTCACGAATCCCGCTGGCACGTCCTCGGACAACACGCTCACCGTCCCGTTCACCAACCAGACGCGGCCGCTCTTGACAGCGCCCGCCACTGCGTTGGTGATCGCCTGAGGTGTGGCCTCGGGAATAAGCAGGTTTTCGGTGTAGCCGCCCTTATCGACCTCGACGAAGTGCTTGCCGGAGAAGTAGACCGAGAGGTCGGCCAGAGTCACGGGCTCCATGTCCCACAGGCCGGGCAGCTTGTTGGGAACCAGCAGCTGCGCATCCAACTCCGATAGCGAGGCCGCGTCGGACAGAACCACCTCGAGGCTGGAGTCCTGAACGGCGTTGTCGTCGGGGCGGCACTTCCAAAAGGTGCGTGTCGACTTGTCGGCTCGCGTCACCCGCAGCACGAACTCACCCGCCTCGCAACCCTGCAGCAGCGTCTCTAGGATTGCCGCTCGGTTCAGCATCTTCGGCAGTTTGGCGGTCGCCGCGAACGCGCCGACAAGGTCCTTGACGAAGCGCGCCTTGTCACCCGCACTCCATAGATCAAAAGGTCCACCGGGCAGCAAGGCCTCGGCGTTCACCGCCGAGCTTTCGATCCGCAGGCGCTTGTCCGCCACCATCTTGGGGAACAGCGGATCGTTGTCGACGTTGATGCGGTAGGCCGCCACGTCGTTGCCGTCGTTGACCGTGACGGCGATGCAGTAGGCCATGACGATTTGCGACACCATATCGCCACGCGCGGCACGGATATTGCCTTCCAGACGGGTCGTCGCGGCCGTGTCGATGTCGCTGCGCCCCTTGAGCATCTCGCGGACCTTCTCCCAACCGAGCAGGTCGCGGACCTTCTCGCGGGCGACATTGATGCCCTCCTTGGACGGCACCGCAAGCACCACCGCATTGCGGTTTTGTGCGCGCGGCTTCTCAGGGCCGGTCGTCTCATCAATGAAGCGCTTAGCCTCGGCATTGGGCTTTCCGTTGCTCGCCGCCTTCGGCCCCAGCACGGCGTAGTGGAACTCGCCGTCGTCCTCGATGTCTGCTGGGCGAGCCGGCAGAACGTGCACCTTGGCGCCGGCGCCGCGGGCAGCTTCCGTCAGCTTGCCCGCGCCACGGATCTCCTTCTCCAAGACCTCGTCGACCAGCGTGGCGCTGACATTCTGTCGGGCGTCGTGGTGCATCTGCTTCAGGTTCGGCTTTGACCCAAGGCGCCACACCTTCGGCAAGCCCCCCTCACGGTCGCCAGTAAACGTGTCGTCGAGGTACCACGACGCATCCGACCAGCGTGACAGGCCCTTGTCGAGCTCGATTCGGTCGGGTGCCCCGACTCCAAGCAACACCTTGAGATCGCGTGTCGTGGCGCGCTGGCCGATGGGCTGTGAGTGCAGGAAGGTCGCCACCACAGCTTGCTCGACTTCGCGTTGCTGCACGCCAAGCAAGCCTTCTTGCGCCTTGCGCGCGTGTATGAGTTCGGCCTCCAAGATGGCCGTCCAGTTCTGTCGGCGGCCCTCGTACTGCTCGAGCTGCGCCACGCTCGCCAGTTCCCTTGCCGCGACGCTCAGGCCATCCGACTTCGGCTCAACGAGAAGGATCTGCGCTCCGATGATCGGCTGTTGGTCCCACTTGATCGCGTCACGGAGCGCTGTGGCCAAGATTTTGAGAATGCCGCGCGTCTGCTGGAAGCCCTCAAGCTGCGTCCACTTCTGATACAGCGTCTCGATCAACGATGGATGGAAGGGGTAGGCGTCGGTGTAGCGCTTCTCTTCGATTGCCCGGTGCTTCGCCGTGTAGTCATCGATCCCCTGCACGCCGTTGAGTGCACTAACCACCTGACCGAACCATTGCGAACGATCGGTGTAGCTTTCCAGCTTGAGCAGGCGTCGACGCAGGATCTCGGGCACATCCTGGCTTTCAACCGGCTGGATGCCCTCGTCGGCGACCCGTTTGAACTCGTCGTACAGCTCCTTGCTGATTTGCTTGCCGATCTCATCCATCTTGCCGGGGTCAGACGCCAGCAACGAGGCCACCAGGCAGCACTGCGGCACCTTGGCCACTGCCTGGGTCAGGCTGTGCATGAACTCGCGCATGCGGCCGATCCACGCGGGATCGACGTCCGCCATCACGCGCACGAACCACAGCACTTCATCGAAGAGGATCAGTACCCCCGACCCGTCCTTCCGGGCGAGCTTGAGCAGGTCCTCCATCACACCGGTCGCTGGGGGGGTAGTGCGCTCTGTGCCGTCGTCCTTCAGCAACTTCATGCCGGCCGGGCCGGCGAGCTGCCAGGCAATCGCGCTCCAGGGCATCTTGATGGTCGCCACACTGCCGTCGGGCGCAATGACCTCCATGCCCTTTTCTGCGTCCAAGCGGTCGAACACCACCGAAGCCACGCGTGCTTTTGGCAAACCCGCTTCTAGCGCGCAGTGCGCCTTGAACTGCTGCACTGCCGGGATGTCGGGCAGCGTCGCCGGATCACGAACCAGATGCACCAGCGTGATCAGCGAGTGCGTCTTGCCGCCACCGAAGGTCATGTGCAGTTGGCGGACCGCCTTCTCTGATTTACCCGACAGGCGGTGCGTGACATCGCGCGCAAGGTCGCGCAATTTGACCGTGGGGTAGGTGAGCGCGAAGAACTCCTTGGCGTCGTGATACACGCCCGGGTTCCGGTTCATCACGACGTCGTACAGGTCCGCAGCAAACTGCTTCTGCGACAGCTCCTGGTTGGTGATGTCGTCGCGCAACTGCACGACTTGGTGCCAGGGCTTGGTGGTGGTCTTGGCCATCGATGGTTCTCCTTGTCCTTATTCCAAGCCGAGCGGGGCTTGAGCGGTACTGCCGACTTGGCGCAGGTAGTTCTGCAAGCGCTCCAGGATCGAGCACTCTTCCGTACAGCCCTCTGCGCGGCTCTTCTCGATCAATGCCTGGATGAGCTGGATGAACACCTGGCTGCGACGCAACGCGCGGCGGTCCAGAAATTCATTGACCTTGACCGCGTCGCCTGCCGCCCAGAGCTGCATCAGCTTGTGCACCTGGTCGATCAGCGGAATCGCGCGGCCGCTGGCCGTTTCCATGCCAAGCGAGCGGTGCTTGCGAGCGCGCCAGTCCCTGAGCTTGTACTTGCCGCCTCCGCCAGACGACGGCGACTCATCAGCATCGCCGTCTTCTTCATCTTCAGCGTCTTGCTCGTCTTCTGCCGCTGCCGCGCTGCCGCTGCGCACGAGCAGCTCGTACTGGTCGGTCAGTTCACGCTCAGACAGACCACAAGACACGGCGTACAGGATGCACGGCCCGGCCGGCGCCTCCTTGAGGCCGAAGTCGTTGCGATGAAGCAGGTAGTAGGTCGTCACGTCATCCAACGGATGGTCGCCGGGCGTGGGCTCGCCCTGACCATGAGACAGCACGCGGCCAACGACGAAGTCGACCACGATGCGTCGGACATTCCCCAAGAAGTCGGTGACCGACATCAAAGCGCCAGGCTCCGACGCCTTCTTCACCGCCGGATAGCGGCTGTACGACTCCAGCGCCGGACCGGTGGCGGCCCAAATGAAGTCGGGCCCGCGGATGCCCGCGTCCCAGAAGTCGCGCAACTTGCTCGTGATGCTGGCCTCCATCTCCTTGAGCACCTGGGTGTCCCATCCGGCGCGTGCGAGCGGATCACGCTTCTTGCAAACCAGCCACACTGACGACGCCAGCGCAGCCGATCCTTGTGCACGCATGCGCGCCGCCTGCTCGGTCTGGATAGGCCAAGACCCATCAACGACGAAGCCCGCCTTGATGATGGCCGACACCAGCGTTTCCCAGGCATCGGGCTGCTTGTGTGCAAACACGATGACAAGGCGGCCTTCTGGGCGCAGCGATGTATGGCATGCCTTGAAGGCTCTCGCCATCCCTTCCTCATAGTTGCGCTTCGAGGCCTCTCGGTTGCCGCCAAATCGCGATGCGTCGTCGATCAGCTCTCCGTCGTTGGTGTCATTGCGCCACTTCGGCCCTAGGGGGGCGGCAAACGCCTGCCGGTATGCGTCTGAGACATCTGCCAGTTGCCGCCGATCCCAGACGTAAAAGAAGTCCATCAAGTCGGAGTACGGGATAGCGTCGTAGTACGGGGGGTCGGTGACGATGACGTCGAACACCCCGGCCTCGGGGCTCTCGATGGCGCTCTGATTGAGCACTCTCGGAACGGGCGCGACCGAGTTGGTGGCGCGCAAGATGGTCTCGATCGACTCGGCGACAGCATCCAAGCACATCCACCATCCACCACGGACGTCATTGATAGGCGCCGCCTCACTGAAGTCCCAGTTCATGGGAAGAGCGAAGCGGCCAAATGTGTTTCGGATAGCCTCAACGGATGTGATCCAAGCCAAGATGTTCGAGTTGAAATCTAGCATCCGGTCAAAGCCGCACTGCAAGTACGCCGACAACGCTTCGACCTCAGCGGCGCTATAGCCTTCCTTGGCAAGTGCCTCACGTGCTCGCCGAATGGCACCCACGAACGTTCCAAGTGCGACCAGCTGCCGAGGCGTGAAGAGCTTGTTCCATTGGTCGAGGCCATATAGCGGAACGCGGAAGCCGGGCGCATCTGAGCCTGCCAACGGCTCAGTTGGAACACCGAATGGTACCTGGGCAAATACACGGTTCAGTTCCTGGCTAGCCGAGTTGGCGATTTCGAGCTCTAGGGCGGTTGGCAACCGATACTCTTTTCCGTCCAGCCCATTCACGACCACGGCCGTGATTACGCTACCCAAGCGATCCGTCCGCCCTGCAAGGCGCAGGTCCTCCATCGTCATGATGGTGCCGCAACATGGGCAAGTGACCCCCGAACGGCTCATGGTCCCGGCACTGAGCTTCTTGTCGTGCTCACGCCGCTGCGCCGCGTTGCCGCCCTGGACTTTCGCGTCCACATCAATTCCGAACTCCACCCCACTCCGATCAGCACGAGGCCGCATGGCCAGCACCACGCGCTTGTTGTCCTTCTTGGCGAGCCATCGTGTCTTCAGCAAGGGCACTTCGGCGCGGCACGCCTTGCAGTTGACCGTACGTGCCCATAGGTATGCAACCGTGGGCTTTGCAACCCAGCGTGGATTGGCGGGGTTGTCCAGATGCGCGGCATCGAATCCGGCGTTCAGGACGTCGACTCGGTGCTCACCGGCGTCGTTGCTCGGCACCAGTTTCAAGGGTTCGTCCACATCAAGGCGAACGCGCCGATACGGCTTGACAGAGCAGTACTCGGCATAGTTCGGGTACAACGTTGCGAGTTCCTCGCGCGCCTTCTCCAAGACCCAGCGGCCCCATGCCCGGACATGCCAGGCCAAGCCGGCCTGCATGAGATCGGAATCGACCTCTGGGCGCTCCAGGAAGCTCAGGTTCTCACCACGTTCCACCGTCTCCATGACGCTGGAAGGCGGCAGGACTGCCTGCTTGGTCTTTGCATCCCGAAGATGGCGCTTGATCTGCGCCGGCGTCATGTCCTTCGCCTTGAGGTAGCCCGTCATGAACGTCTCGTCCGTGCTGACGAATGCCGGCAGCGGTCGATTGAAGTTCGCATGCCGCTGCGGGTACTCCAAGGTGCACCGGAGCACCAGCCACGCGACGGGATTGATGTCCACCGCGGTCACGTCGCAGCCCAGGCGCATAGCTTCCAACGGTATGGCGCCGCCGCCAGAGAACGGGTCGAGTACCTTGGGCTGACGGCCGCCGTAGACACGCCGGATCTCGTCCCGGAACCACTCCATGTCCGGGCCAACCTCGCGCCCCCAGCGCAAGACGCCCCCGTCTGTCGCCCAGGCCTCGATTTCTTCGATGCGTCCGCTGGGCATCTTCTTTTTCTTGAGCGTCTTGTTGAGCGTTCCGCCCAGCCGCTTCAGGAGCTCATCGCGCTTGTCCTTGTCGCCCGGGTCGGGCAACAGCGTGGCGATCAACGCCGCACGGCTGGCCGCAAGGGGGCGACGTGCCGGCCAGATGTGCAACGTGGAGATATGGCCGTGGCGCACGTTCTTCTCGTGCACCGAGTCGATGGAGGTTTGCTTGAGCGGAAAGGCGACTTCGATGAGGCGTTTGTCATTGTTCATGGTTGGTTCCTTCAGGTCGCCCCGGTCCGGATGTGTGCCGGCATGGTGGCGATTACCACCATTTGGCTTTCCTCGTCCCAGAAGTAGTAGATGCGCAGGCAGCGACGCGGATCGCGGGTGTTGCCGCCGTTCTTGAGGTGCCACTCGACAGACACCTTGCGGGTTCCCCAGTCGAAATCGAAGCGGTCAGCGCCGCAACGCTCGTTGTGGATGCCTTCGTCGACCGGCTTGCGCAGGCCACCGCTGGCGCCATTGATGCGCGAGTCGCGGTACTCATTGGCCAGCCAGAGCAGGCAGCGGGCGGCAGTTTGCGGGTCATTGAAGCCAGCCGACTTGGTTTCCCTACGTGCGCGGCCCGACAACGCAACACGTCCGCCGAGCACCTCGTCGCACCAGTCCGCGAACGCATCCCAGCTCTCTGGAAGTTGGATGCCAGCATCAGGTTCGTCGCCGCGCGCCTTGATCTGGTCCAGCAACTGTTGGATCCGGAACTGGGCACCACGGAGCTGCTGCTCCAGGCTCTGCGCGTGCTCTTCGATAGACGTGTGCTCGTCAGACAGCCATTGCTGGGTTTCGACGGATCGACGCAAGTCATCCTTCAAGGCATCGATTTGCGCTTGGGCAGCCCGCAGTTGTTCGGTGTCGGCCGAACCAGTCTGCTTCAGGCGCTCGCGTTCGACATCCAGACTGGCCTCACGGACTGCGGAGAAGGTGAGCACATCAGCGCCCAGGTGCAGGCGCCGGATGCTTTCGTTGGCAGCAAGCCAGCGCAGCGCGGTGAGCGTCGACTTGGTGCGCTCTTCGTTGGGCTGCGGGTCGATGAAGAAGAGCCGGTGTGCGTAGGGGTTCGCGTCGTACGAGAAGCCGGGCATGTAAGCGCGAACGGCGCCGTTGAAGACCGAGAGTGGTTTGCCCAGCTGTTGAGTCAGCACCCAGGTGTGGGCCGCAGGGACAACCACCACTCTGGCGATCCCCAAGGTGACCTTAGCGAGCATCTGGCTGTTGATGCCCGGTTGAGTCTCGCGCTCAGCAACGGAGCAGACCAGGTAGGGCACCGTGCGGCCGGGGCTGAGGAGCGCAGCAACAAGCTCGTGCGCAGCGTCTTCAGATTGGATGATCCATGGGTTTGCGTCGAGCCGGCTGCCACTCTGCAGCAGTCCACAGGTGGTGGCGATCTGTCGCACCAGGCCGGGGACCGCAGGCTCAACCTGGAGAGTTGTTTCAGGACTGCTGGCAAGAAGCCGCAGGCTGAACAAGGCACTCGCCCCACCCGGGGCGTGACCAACGACAACCTCCGTGGTCCAGGTGCGCTGCGCAACACTGGCATCGGGCCGGTCCACGCGCAGCGCCCACAGCGCTCGGTGGTCGTCGGTGAAGCCTGCGGCGATGCAGGTTCGTCCACCACGCAGATGCTCGAAGGATCGCCCCTCCGTCGCTGCTTCGGGTAGTTGATCGCCAACTTGCTGGGCAGCCCACTTCAGGACTTCCAAGCGCGCGGCTTGCGCCGCTGCGGCGGCGTCAGCACCGGTGAGTTGCCCGGCGACACGGAGCAGCTCACGTTCGCGGACGCGTGCACTCTCCTTGGGGGCGGTGAGGCGCTGCTCGCCTCCAGTGCGGATCTCAAGCGAGTTCATTCTGCGGCCTCCGAAGCGTTGGCGATGTCGCTGTACGCAATGGCAACGCTGCCGCGAGCCTTGGCGATCAGCTTGGCGAAGGGGTCTTGCACCCTGAGGAGCCGTGGCTGCACGCCCCCGCAGTCGAACACGGCATAGAGCCAGTAGCGCTCGCGCAGGATGCAAGCGCGGGCCCACTCGTTCTCGGTCAGCTCGATCTCGCCGGTACCCACGCGCCCCTTCACCTCGATGCCGCGCTCCTCGTTGGCCCGCTTGGACATGAGATCAAAGCCTGGGTAGTCGTTCAGACCAGCCAAGCGCGCCTTCGGGGGCGTGGAGACATCACGCACATCAGCGCCCTGCGCCGCCTCGAACGCGATGGCGACCTCGATGGCGATGCGCTCGACTTCGGCGTCACGGGCCTTGATGTCGTCGGGATCGGTGGATGGTTGAATCAGCGCGGTAGCCAGCATCTCGACGCGGCCGGGCTGGATCAACTCGACCTCGCGCCGCGCCTGCAGCAATGCCTGCTCACGACGCTGGGCCAGACTCTTCTGCTGGGCCTTGATGCGATCCAGTTCGGCATGTGCAGCCCGGTTGCCGTCGCGGGCCTTTTCCGTGAAGCGCTTGCGCGCTGCGGCCAGTTCGGACTCCTGGTAGTCGAAAGCTCGTTGCAGGTACTCCTCGGTTTCCGTGAGGCGCGTCGTGGCGCTCATGCGCTGCAGATCCGCCAGCTTGGCAACCATATCGCGCTGAATGTGCTCCTGCGCGGCCAGGCGCCAGGTTTCACTCTGAGCCAGAAAAACGACGCTGCCAGGGCTCGGCTTGGGGGTCGGCTTCAGGAGCAACAGGTGTTCGACGGGCGTCTCGATCAGGCGTCCATCGGCGTACTGCTTGAGCCCGACCAGACGCTGCTCGATGGCATCCGGGCTGTGGAATGCCGGCAGCCCCGGGTCGACGCCGCGCTCGACGCTGACGCGCGCCACATGGAACAAGTACGGGGCGGTGGCGCTGACGTCGGTGAAGATCGCGCCACGCAGCGCTTGGTTGCGGGCGCTGTCGATGGCAATTGCCGACAACCGCTCGAAGACCGGCTCACCGGGATGCAGGAAGATGGCATCGCGCCCCTCGTCAGGGCGGTACACGGTGAACCGGTTGCGCGCCGACTCAGGGTAGGTTTCGAGCAAGGGAAGGATGCTGTCGAGTACGCCGCGCTTGCGTGGCCGCATGAAGAAGTGCTCATCGAGATCCCCGACGAAGTCGATGCCGACGACCGGAGCAGCGTGTTCGAGGTAGCGGCGAACATAGCCGGGCAACAGGCGGCGCATTTCCTCGATGGCCATGGCCTCGCGGAGCTGGGGCAGATCGCTCAGCACATCACCGCCGGTGCCGTAGATAGACGCTTCGCGCGCCTCGATGGCCTTGATCTGCTCCGGAGTCAGTTGACCGGCCAGCTCCAAGGCCTTCTTGTCCGCCTCGTCGTCGGACTCGACGGCCCGCTGGATATAGTCGGTGATGGCCATGCCTTCGAAGATGCGGCCCACCACGTCGAACACCTTGTCGGAGCCGAGCTGCTTGCGGATCTCCTCCAGCTTGTCCAGCAGGGTCTTGATGACTCGGCCCTCGCGGGTCTTGCCAGCGACTAGGTTGACGATGGCGACGCGATCCCGCTTCTGTCCGTAGCGGTGGATGCGGCCCATGCGCTGCTCAAGCCGCGCCGGGTTCCATGGCACGTCGTAGTTGAACAGGATCCAGCAGAACTGGAGGTTGATGCCCTCGGCCGCAGCGTCGGTGCCGACGAAGAAGCGCGCCCCTTTGCCTTCGGCGTCGTGGGGCCTGCGGAAGCGCTCGACCTGGGCGTCGCGCTCCTCGAAGCCCAGCCCGCCATGGATGTAGGCCACTTGGTCGGCGTAGCCCATGCCTTCGAGACGCCGAGTGAGAAACTCCAGGGTGTCCCGGTGTTCCGTGTAGATGATGACCTTCTGGTCACGGTACTGCGGCGCGCGCAGCAGTTCGGCCATGCGCTCGAACTTCGACTCCTGGCCGCTCGAGTGCACGGTTTCGGCGAGCGCAATCAGCTCTTGCACCTGACCGCGCTCGTCCATGAGCTCCGCCAAGCTGGTGGCGATGAACGCCCCCAGTACTTCGGCCTCGCTCTCTTCATGTTCCTCGGCGCCGGCTGTCGAGGTCTCCTCGTCTGCTGTCTTCGCGGCCAGGACGTCCACCAACCGGCCCTCGCGCACCTTGCGGTTCAGGCGCTCCTGCTGACTGCGGAGTTCGTCCTCGGGCACTCGGCCGGACTGGATGTCATCGATCAGGGCATTGAGTTTGGCGAGGCGGTTCCGGAAAGAGCAGAGCAAGGCCCAGGTGCTGCTGGCCATGCGCCGCTGGAAAACGGTCATGGCGAACCGTGCAGCCTGCCGATTCAGCAGGCGGGCCTGGTTGTAGTAGTGACGGATGTAGGCCGTAGTGCGGTCGTACAGCGTCTGCTCGCTGATCTCACCCTGCGAAAGGTCGTAGCTCACCGTGTCGCAGAGCCGCTGGGCATACAGCGGCTTGCCGCGAAGGTTGACCATCTCCTCCTTGACGCGGCGGACGAAGTAACGGTCACGGGACTCGCGCGGGAACTTTGCCCAGGCGGTCTCGGTGCTGAAGATCTCAGGCTCCAGCAACCGCCACAGGCAGTAGTAGGGGTACTCCTTCCCCATGTGCGGTGTTGCCGTGAGCAGCAACAGGTGATGCGCTGCCCAGGGCATGCGCCACTCCTCGGGCAACTCCCGCACCCCGGCAATCGCCTCGGCCAAGCGGTAGCGGTCGGTTGCGCGGAACGATCCGTCTAGGTCGCGGTTGGCGGAAAGCTTGTGCGCCTCGTCGAACACGACAAGGTCGAAAGGCGCGACCTGCGAGTCGCGCAGGGCATTGAACAGACGCGGGGAACGCAGGCTGTCGATGCTCACCACGATGAGGTCGCTGCTGGGGCCGACGAATGGATTGCCGTCCTTGGTGTCAGCGCCCGTTACGATCTTGAACTGCAGCTGAAAGAGCTTGTGCAGTTCGCGGTACCAGTTGCCCACCAAACCGGCCGGCGCCACGACCATGACGCGCCGGATCGTTCGCCGAGACAAGCTCTCGCGGACGTAGAGCCCGGTCATGATCGTCTTGCCGGCACCGGCATCATCAGCCAGCAGGAAGCGCAGGCGGTGCTGGGGCAGCATCCGCTGGTAGACCGCGATCCGCTGATGCGGCAGAGGGTCGATCTCGCTGATCTCGGTCGCGAAGGCAGGGTTGAACAGGTGTCCATAGGACAGCCGCTCGCCCTCGACGAGCACACGAAGGGCGTTGGCGTCACCCAAGAAGTCTAGGCGCGGAACCTCAGCGTGCCCATCGACGGGACCCGCGCCGCCACTGACAGCTCCAGCATCCACAGCCCGGCCGTTGGATCGCGCCGCGAGTTCCCGCAGCTTGGCCAACCCCATCGCGGAGGGCTTTGACTGCCCGTTTTCCCATCGATTCAGCGTGACGAACGAGACCCCCAGCAGTTCTGAAAACCGCTGCTGCGTAAGGTCCAGAGTCTTGCGAAGATGACGGATCTGCTCGGGTTTCATGGGCATCCAGCCTGTTGCAAGGTTCATAGTATATCACGTGTTATATCGAAATAAAAAGTCACGCGACCTTGACTTCTTCGGTCGAATGCGCCCTGATGGGCGTTCATTCTTGCTCTGCGACCACCTGTCATGAAGACCTCACATCGCCTGACCGCCGCTCAGTACGACGCAATGCAGCTAGCAGCATTGCGCCCGAGTCGCGCGCTCGAACCTTTTCCGCATCACATCAGGGGCGCCGCTAGACAGTCGGTGCTGGCAGCGCTCGTCGCCAACGGCTACGTCGCCAAGTGCTACCTGCCGATGCACATCGAATATTTTCTAACAGATTCCGGACGCACCTTTTTTCTCTCCAAAGACGCTTTTGTGGCAGAGCCCGGCTCGGATGTTCAGCCCCTTATAGTTGCCCGCAAGCCCAATGAGTATCTCGCAGCAGAAACATAGCAGTTGGACGCACTAGCCGCGCCGGCCACCCAAACCGCTCCACTCTGACGTGGGAAATTGGATGCCTTGAGCCCAGAAAGCCAGACGGGTGTGATGTCACTAGCCCATGTCAGTACGAGAATGGGGGTGAGTGGGTGTGCTTATGGTTGCCAGAGCTGGCGCAGCGTTGATCAGCAGACTTTCAGCCAAAAGCCGAGACAACTGTTGCGGTTACGGAGAGAAGCCAACCGCTCTCCCTCCTGCTCCCTGTCAAGCTCGCACGAACGCTTGACCGGTGCGGGTGGTTCTGCCGGAACGTCGACGTCTGCGGCGACCGCCAACGCGTCGTTGCCCGGCACACTGCTGGCCATCTCCCACTCCAGAATCGTCTGCAGTGAAAAGCGCGAGTTACCGACCAGCATCAGGTGCGGCACGCGCTTGCTGTTGCGCTCGGCCTGGTCACGAAACAGATGAATCGGCAGCGATGCAGCGTCGGCAATTTCCTTGGCCCTGAGGTAGTGGTTTCCATCGACATCAAGCTCCTCTGCGACCCCCAAATCGGCGGGCTTGAACTCCCGGTTGATGCTGAGCAGGGTCATCAGGTGCTGCGCACTGCGGCGCTCGAATTCGAGAACGTCGGTTTCGTGGTAGCGGACGTGGCGCAACAGCTTGTGCCAGACCGGCCCTGCGCCATTTTTTCCTGCACAGATGACCCCATGACAACGCTGTACACCGCAGAAGCCAAGCTCAGTGTTCGATGATCACCCGGCAGCCGTCTCAGCAATCAGCACATCGGCCGGGATGCCCAGGCGCTTGTGCAGTCTGCGGATCATGGCCAGCGTCAGCGGGCGCTTGCGGCTCAGGACTTCGTAGACGCGGTTGCTCTTGCCAATCATCGGCTCAAGATCTTTGACGGACAGGCCGCTCTGATCCATCCGGAATTTGATGGCATCCACCGGATCAGGCGCAGTGATGGGCATGTGCTTGGCCTCGTAGGCCTGCACCAGCGTGGCCAGGATGTCCAGGCGATCACCCTCCGGCGTGCCCAGATCAGGGTCGGAATCCATCAGGGCCGAAATCTCTTTGAGCGTGGCCTTGTAGTCTGCTTCGGTGTGGATAGGGCGGATGTCCATGTTTTCCTCCGTGGCCGGTCAGGCCGCATCGATGGTTTCAGCGTCCACCGTGTCGTACTCTTTGTGGGTGCCGACAAACTTCACGTAGACGATCTGTAGCTTGTACGCAATGGCCACGATCAGCCGATAGTCATTGCCCTTGATGTTGAAGACCACGCGACGGTTCTTCAGCACGCTGGCGCTGCGGTACTGCGCCTTGATGTCAGCGGGCCGGCTCCAGCTCGCACTGGTGGCTTCCTCGTACCAAGCCTTCAGCGGCTGCTCGGCGTCGGGATAGCGCTCCCAGAAGGCCCGAAGGGTAGACACGGCAATCACTCGCATGAATCGAAGTGTAGTCCCAAAATGGGACTTTGGCAAGAGGTGTCAGCCCCAAGTAGTAATGTCCCCTTTGCCCCAGATAGAGTCGTCTCGTAGGCAACGCTGCCGACGAGCGTGTAGGGGCCACTTTGGGTTTGCCACGCCTCGATCTATTTGCTTGATCGTTCGCTACGCCAACTTGGCCCCGACCTCGTCACAGACGGACTCCACTACCGCCGCCACTTCGTGCAGGAATGAGTTGCGGTCCGGGGAAGGCGTCACGTCAGGAATCGGCGCAGCGCGCTCATAGATGCGCTCGCCGATGATCGAGGCGCGCGCGTAGCTGGAACCACGCCCGGACTGGTTAAATGCCGACTGCCACTCCGGCATCCGCTCGGCCCGAATGCGGCGAGTAGCGAGGTCCAGCGTTTTGGTGGACAGCGCGTTGGCCAGGCCGTCAAAAACCTGCTGCTTGTGCGCGTCGTCGGTCGGCTCGGCGGGGTCCCACCGGAGCGGGTTCTGCAGCAGTACGTAGAGCCGATCCTGAAGCTGCTTGCGTAGATCCGCGACCGGTTTGAGGTTGTCGTACTCGTCGCTTAGGCCCGGTGTGCTGAGTCGTCGGCTCAACGCCCAGATGCGCTTCCAGTGCTCCTTGCTGACCCCGGGTTTGTCGTCGAGGCCCAAGCGGGGCCACCACGCATCGTGGAAGCTCTCGGCCGCGTTCTTTACGGCTAGGACGAGATTCATGCGGTCGTAAACCGGCTGCGCAAGGACAGGCGCCGGCTTTTCCACGATGACATCGATGGCAGCCAACAGCGCCTGCAACTGACCGATGGTCCGCCTTTGGGTATTCATCGTGGCATCCAGGTCCTCGTCGATCCCCCCGACGAAGAAGCAGGCATCCTTCAGGCGGCCACGAAGCGCTCGTTCCGCGAACGGGCCCAGTTCCTCGCCAATGGAGGCGAGGACGTTTTCTGCGGAAGCGAGGACGTGCTGCTCCCTGGCCGCTGCGTTGGGCAGGTTGTCGCCCTTGACCTCGTCGAAGTGCGTGAACACGAGCAGCAGCTTGTTGGCGCTGCCCGACGTGATCATCTCCTTCATGGCCGCAACCGGCGCGGCCTGCATCGGCTGAACAGCGTTGTCGACGAGCACGATGGCATCCGTCGACTCGATGCGCCGCGTCAGCGAGGTCGAGATGGCCGCCACCGACTTGGGCGTGTGGCCCAGGCCTTCGCCGTCGAGAAGCACGAGCTTGGGCTGCTGGCCGCCGTTCCACGCCGGCAGGAACGCACCGGACACGCGGACTCCATTCACCAGCGGCGTCAGCAGGCGCCCGAAGCGTGAGAAGTGGTTGCTGGAGAAGCGCGTGACCGTCTTGATGAAGCTCGCACGGTCGTCGGTCTGCCACGACCACGATTGCGGCCAGCCCTGCTTGTTGCGGCGTACCGCGCCATCCTTAAGCAGCGAAAAACGAAGCTCGATCTCGTCCATCAGCTCGTCGCTGATGCGGTGGAACTCGTCGTCTTCACGCAGCCGGCGATCAAGCTCCTCCTCGAACAACTCGTCGACGACCCGCTGGTCCTTTTCGTCGGTGGCGCCCAGCTCGCTCTTGAGTTGGTCGCCGTGGCGGGCGGCGATGGCGCGCAACGCCGTCAGCGTCTTCGTCAGCAGCGCATTGGTGGCGTCGAGATCGATCCCGTCGTCGGCAGCGGTCGCCTCGGTCGGCTCAGCGGCGCCGTCCTCGTCATCCTCATCGTCGTCGGTCCCGGCCGCCTGAGGTCCGTTGCCAAGCACGTAGTTGAAGCGGAACCGTTGGTTCACATGCATCAACAGCTTGCGCAGCACCTCACCGTCGCCGTCGCCCCGGTAGGCGGACAGCACGGCCTCCGAAATGCACTCGTTCAGGTGCTCGCGAACCTCGTCGATGGGGAAGAAGGTGACCACAGCCTTGTACGGGCCTGGCGCAAGCACGACCTCGGTCTCATGCACCGTGGTCTTCGCCGTCGATGTCGACGGAAAGCGCTCGGTCTTCGGGTCCGTACCGATCAACTGCCGAAGCAGTGTCGTTTTGCCGGCCCCGGTCGTCCCGAGGAGCAGCGCCCGCCGATAGTCGGAATCCTTCGATGTCGGCAGGGGAATGATCGACTCGCGGATCGCGCCGAAGTCACATTGCTCAGGCTCCATGCCGCGATAGAAGATCTCGACGACCCGGCGATGGAACCGATTTTCAGCCTCCGCCCTGGCAGGCAAGCTCCAGAAGCTCTCCTCTGCCAGTAGCTGGTTGAGTTGATCCTTCAGATCATTGGCCTCGGCCTCCTCGGACGTTCCAAGCCCCTGGCGGACTCGCAAGCCCGGCTTGCCTGTGTTCGGGTCGACCCGAACGGGATGGCGGAAGATCACCGCCCATGCACTGCGACCCTGCGACCGGCTCAGAGTCGACACAAAACGCTTTTCCATGCTGCACCTCGTTGTTCAGTTGTTGTACCGGAGCGGATTATAGGCATGCCAACACTGGCGGTCAAGCACAATCTGAACAACTTCGGAACAACGGTTTGGCTTGGCGGGGCGGCTGCGATCCCGCCCATTTCCGCTACATTCCTACGGGTCGTAGAAGCCCGTTCGATTTCCGTTAGGGCTACACCACCATATTCAAAGCCCAACCCCTCTCGGTTGGGCTTTTTCACATCTGTGCTTTCCCCACACTGTGCGGGGATTCGGCCGATTTTGCGTGTGCCACAGGCCATATCGCGCCGGCCAGAAAGCGC